>SL_4KL_010_BRINEDRAFT_10001239_pt1 | contig 14037 bp, 12 predicted proteins | sample SodLak_010_BRINE_2_FD_10664 | JGI IMG/M metagenome (IMG submission 10664)
GACCTCCAGGTCGAGAGTAGCAACTTACTCTCGAATAGTTTCTATTACAAAGGAAAACCGTATTATTGGCCCGGTGGTGGCGATAAAAAACCAGCTCACTACCACGAGCTATCTCCTACAGAATCAGAGGTTGTAGAGCAGTTCTGTGAGTCCAATAATGTAGAATTCGTAGGCGCGGGAAGTGGGAGAATCGCGATCAGGTTTGGAGACTCCGTCATCAAGTTCGGAAGATGGGGTGTATCGCCGAACATGGGTCAAGGAAGAAAGATGAATATCAGAGAGTCCAGTATCTATCGCTGCCTTGGTGAGGGTACAGACTTGCCTCTTCTACCGATCTACCAACACGAAAAGGAAGGTCGATGGGTCGTTCAAGAGTACGCAAAACCATTAGCGAAAGTTGACCGGGAAGTCGACCTCATATCCATACAGGAAAGGATGAAACAGCGACTAACCGAACTGAGATATATCATCCACTACGATCTGACCACAAAGAATATCGGCTTCTGGGATGACGATTGGTATCTTATAGATTTTGCAAAGCGTTTAGACGACTTAACGGACAACGATTCACAGGAAATCAACTGATGAAAATAACAATGATTGCAGCGATGAGTGAAAACGGTGTTATTGGTGACGACGAGGGCATCCCTTGGTACATTCCAGAAGACACGAAACAGTACAAGAAACGTATCGAAGGTGAAGTGGTAGTCTACGGGAGTGGTACCTTCTCACCTGAAAAGAGGAAGATCCCACCTAGCAGACATCAGATTATACTCACCAGAAGTAATCGAACGACAGAACGCGAAAGCTCTACATACGTATCAGACGTCGAAGAAGCAATCCACCTAGCAGAAGAGATGGGTGTGGAAGAACTATTCATTCTTGGTGGAGGGGAAATCTATACAGAGTTTCTGCCAATTGCAGATAGAATGATTCTCTCCGAGATCCACGGCGAGTACGAAGGGACCGTCTACTTCCCCGAATGGGATGCCGCTGATTGGATAGAAATCGAACGAGACAATCGAGAAGAATTCGACATTGTCCACTACGAACGGCAGTAGCAGTTAGAATGGAAGGTCGCAGTTCGTGGTAAAAGGAGTGATGTAAGTGGTGGTGGTGTTGATTTTTATTTTCCACGTGGGTGAGAAATGAGTACTGATGAAGAGAGTGGATACGTCCAGTTGTCCCGACGATACGAAACAGGCGATTTGTGGTTCTACCACGATGGAACCGAGTTCGAGATCCGCGACGTGTCGCCACTATTCGACCTACCGGGTGGGGTAGTCGTTGACCGATTCCTGGATGAGCTGCTCAAACTCAGTGCAGACCGCACATGGGAAAACGACTACGACGGGTTCGAAATCTTCCACTCCAAAGCCGAGATAGCTATTCGAAACGTCGTTGATCACACCCTCGATCAAGTCAAAGAGTGTTCGGATACCGCTCTTGTTGCCGAGCAGGTCGGGGCACAAGCGGAGTCAATTTACGACACTTGGAAGGATATGGCATATGCGTGGATCAACGAATGGATGAAGCTATACAACATCCTGCTGAAAAACCAAACAGAAGACGAGATAAGCCAGATCAGCACTGTCGCCAACGCGGTCGGTGACAACCCATTCTTTTCGGGCGTGGATTATGAGTCGCTATTGCAGTGTTGCTCCGAAGTATAGTCGGTAGGAGCCCGCTCTGTGGGGGATAGTAGTAGAAGTTTTTATTCTCCTGATGAGTGAGAGGATTAGAAAATTGGTTGGTGAAGTCACCAGTCAACTCAGTATAATCAATCGTAGAGGAATCACCATGTCAAGCTCAGATACAACCAGAACAGAAACGCACAAGTCGTCGATGAATTCGGTATCGGTAAGCAATCTTCTTGAGGAGGAGGGTACAGTCCCTTTCCTCGGAATCAATCAGGCAGCTCAAGCAAAATACCCCGATGAGGTCAACGCCCAAGGCGAGCGATATGTGACTCACGGGTCGCAATCATTCAAAGAGGCGCTCGAAGTTCTTCCTCATGCCGGTGAAGGTGAACTGTGGGCAGACAACGAGTTCGTCGAACCAGGAAGTAGCGACGGCTCGGTAAGCGTTGATCTTGAATCGATTCGGAATGTCTACGGTCTCGACGTTGAGAAACTGGAAGCGCGATCAGGCCAGTCAATCGAGCAGATGGCCGCAGGCGCAGATCCAGAGTCACTAATCAACATCTCGACTCACAAAGACATCGTCGACCGTCGTCGGTTGGCCCTTCGGACGCTTGGCTTCGACGTCAAGTTCCGGTGGCAGATTGCCTCGAGCCGATACGCGCCCGGAAACATTCGAGAGTTCTTCAAGCGGAAGATTGCGGCGTGTCAGCAACATGGTGCAGAAGGTGCGTTCGGGTGGATTCGGCACTACGACTGGGGCGGGTCGGTGAACATCACGACAATCTACCCGAGCAAGGCGTACGAGATTGGACAGCCCGATGATTCCGATATTGATATCGACAACAACGAGCTAACGATTGCCAACGCCCCAACGAATACGAGTGCGATCGGGACCGACTCGGACGAATCCGTGACGATCTATTACGGAGACCGGATTGGCTACGATTTCCGTGGTCATCAAAAGCTCTGGGCAAAGCCGATTATCTACATTCCATCAGCTGGAACGATGATCCCACTGCCATACAACGGGACCGACCTCAGCCGGAAGCACACGGGGAATCTCATGGCCGACGCCATCGATTGGCACGAAAAGATCCTGACTCGAATCGACGAACTCTGTGTGCAAATCAATCAGGAGATTACACGAGCTCGGATGGTTGCGTTGGACTTCAGCCAGTTGCCGTTCGGCATCGAAGAATTCTACGGCTACCTCGGCATCCAAAACCAAAAATACGCAGAGAAAGCAGCGAGTCGGGCGAAACAATTCGCGTCTCCGAGCGACCAGCCGACGTTGTGGAATCTCCAACTCTCGTTGAAACTGGCTATCCTCACGAACTACAGCGGGACGAAAGCCGGCAACACATACCAAGAGTACCAAGAGCTGGCTGGCGAGATCCTTCGACATCCTGCCACACAGATTTCGCTTGCCAAAGAGCAACACCAGATCGAATCGAAAAGTCAGGCCGAAGAAGACGAACTCGATCAGTCTCAACAGACGCTCGGCGAGTCACTACAGGACGTAATGGACATGACCGGTGTGACAGAAAACCGCCTCAATCCGACCGAGGCGCAGAAGATCGAACAGCGAGTCCAGCAGCAACTTCCAACTAACCAGCAGAGCACATCAGGAGCCTAAAATGTCCTCTACAGACACCACGACTCAGACGCAGACGGATACGAAGCAACAAATTCTTAGCCATTACCTGTACCGCCTAATCCGACAAACGGGAGGCCCGGTCACAATCAGTGAAGCCTGTTACAGTGTGTGCGACGTGGCAGACATCAGTGATAGTGAAGCACTCAACCTAATCGAAAGTGAGAGTGCGGGAATTTACAAAACCGGCCGTTCCAACGCTGACGAGAATATCATCACCGATGTCTCCCCTGTCGGGATGGAGCCGGACGTCGTTGCAGAGCGATTTGGGGGCAGTTCCCCACTAAATGAGTTTGACAACCTCTCTCGTCTCCCTAGTGTCGACGCAAAACTTGAGACCGTTCTGAACAGCCTTGGCACCGGAACCTACGAAGACCTCGCAGAGATGGAGGCCGAAGAACTCGCTACCGTAGTGAACCGGCAGCTCGACTCAGAAGCCATTGATGTGACCTTTGACACTATCTCAGGACTCACACCGAGCGAACGACAGACGCTCCAGGATGAAGGCATCAAAACGATGCGAGATCTGGCCCAAGTGGACTCTGACGATGTTTTGGAAGGCACCACCTCTACGCTTACCACAGCAAAACTCAACCGAGCAAAGAACGCAGCCGCGAGCAAGGTTGACATCTACGACGAAAACAAAGCCGAGGAAGTCATTGTCCAAGCAGCGATGCAACTCCCAGCAGGAGATAAAATCGCCCAACAGTGCATCAAACGACACCGAGAACGCAAAGCTACGCTCGGCCATGCAGGTGCGATTGTCAAGGAAGTCGACGAACAAGAAGACTCGCCGGGAGAACCACTTGCAGAAGTCGATCCCGATGTCGAACTCACTGATCCAGAAGCCGTGTACGTCTCCGACATCGGACACAACGAGAATGATCCAGTCAAGACGGGACTTCCTGTTCTTGAGGACGTTGGCTACGATATGGTCCCGAAATTGGCAAGCGACCCAGATGCAGGCAAATCAGCACTCCCTGTCGATGAGAATGGCGACGTGATCGCGCCATCCGTCCCGCTCGAACGACACCTGAAAATCCCGCTCGACGAACTGATCGCGAAGAAACTGGCACGGAACGTCCCTGTCCGGATCATTGGCCCACACGGGAGTGGCAAGAACTTTTTAACGAAGTACATCTGTTACAAGACGAACCGGGGATACCGAACGCTGGACGTCGACAAAGACACGATGCCGCAAGACCTCTTTGGGCCTATCTCCCCAACGAGAGACGGCGTCCTCGAGCCGAAGAACGCCACTGTCAAAAAGGGCCTAATCAACGGAGACACGGTCGTCATCAACGAATTTCCCGTAATGAGTGCCGGTGCAGCCATGTCGATGCACCAGCTGTTAAACGAGAACAAACTCCTGATCAAATCACACGGACAGGAGATCGAGCCACATCCAGAGGCGCGTATCCTGATTACGATGAACCCGCCGACAATCGAATACCGAGACAGCGAGCCAATGAACGCGGCAACGCGAAGCCGGTTCCGTAGCTTCTGGCAGGGATACCCGGATACCGTCGAAGCCGAAGTTGAGACGCTCTACAAGCAGGTGAACAACCCTCACCAAGTGATCGACCGAAACACGCTGGAGAAGGTCGTCGAGGTCGCACACCGGACTCGGAAAGAAGAGTTCACAAACTGGCCCACACTATCTACTCGGTCACTGAAGATTGTCTGTGAGCACATTGGGGACGGTGCCACCCCCCAGGCGTCTCTGAAAAACGTAATCGCGACAAACGCAAATCCCAACCAATACCCCGAAGACGCTTTCGAGGCGATTGGGGACATTTTCTGAATTGGTAACAATTCCTATAGTTATTTTTTATATCTCGTTGGAAAGTAGAAGTAGAGTTTAGAGAGGGTTCTCACACATCCATGAGTCAACATCAATCCAGCCGACGTAGACAGTTGTCTACAGGGCTAACGCCTGATAAGCCACGAGTAGCACGGCAGTCTACACAACGTGCAGAACAGATCAAGCAATACATCCACGGCCTGCTGCCGTCCGATATGCACGCCACTGTGGACGTTGTCATTACCGATCACGTTACCACTGCGGCGGTTGCCCCAGCGACAGCAGACGCCCTCATGGATAGTGAACAGACTGACGTCAATCAAAAGCAAGCAGACCATCTGCTCAACCAAGTCGACGGCGACTACCTCGTTCTCATCACCGGCAGAGAGACTTCTACAGACTCGATCTATCTTAACGACCAACTCACTGTAGACTCTGCATTCCAGTTCGGGTTAGCACTCCACGAGACGCTCCACATCTTGAAAACAGCCTTTGGTGGGATCAAGAACATTGTCGAGACAGAAGTTGACCCACAACATCAGGGATTCGTTCACAACCTAATCAACATTACAGAGGACGGGGCAATTGAGAACGAAGCCACTACCGGGGAAGACTTCTCTGATCGTGCTTCGGCGCGTCTGAAGCTCATCAACGAGGTTCTCACACACCCGATTGATGACTACGAAACGTTGCCTGAATCGGCCCGGACGTTCACCCTTGGCGATGCGGTGATGAAGTCTCTGTTCGAGCGATTAATTTACAACCGAGACATCACTGACATTCTCCTTGACGAAACGAACGAGTTGATCACCTTTTCATCGGACGACGAGCGGCGTGCATACCTGGAGGTTCACGGAGAGATTGAATCCCTCGCCACAGACATCCTCTCCACACGGGGCGACGAGACAGACCAACTTTTCAAGAACGACAAAGAAGCGTCGATCAAACGGGCAAAACGGACGGTGCAGTTCTGGCATGACGTTCTCAAGCCTCTCCAAGAGCAGAATAGTCCCGAACAAGAATGGGGATCGCCCCAAGAACAACCCAACGGTGATCAACAGCAAGATCAGAATCAACAACAGGCCGATCAACCTCAATCTGACCAGAGTGGGCAAGAAGGCCAACCAAGTCCAGAGAACCTCGGACAAGATGGTGAACAGAGCGGAGAGCAGGGAGGCGAGCCGGGAGACGGCAATGAAGAATCCGGTAACGAGGTCGGTGAAGGCGTCAAAGAGAGCAGCGACGAGACAAGTTCCGAATCCAGCTCGGAGCAGAGTACGTCCGGCGAGATTGACCCGAACAACATCTCATTCGACGTAAGCAACAGTAGCAACGACCGTCAAAACATCAGTGAGTACCCGTCGATCGGTGAGGAACCGAATCCAGATGATATCGAGATTGAGCCACAGCAGTCACCACCCACTCCCGACGATTCACATACTCCAGATGAGACTGACAGCCAAACCGACTGGGACGACCAAGACAGCGTCGACGGCGATTCACAGGGCGATGATAACCCAACCGACACAGACGACAGTGAAACATCAGACAGCGATTCTCAGGGTGACGTAAGCAACGAGAATGGCGATCAGTCGGACGCACAGCCACCAGACAGCCAAGTAGACGGTGGGGACGACACTGACACCGGAGACGGCGAAGATTCCGCACAGGGCGAGACAGAAGACGGACAGGGACAAGGACAAGGACAAGAACAGGACCAACCACAAAGCGTTGAAGTCGAGAGTTCGTCGGCGAGCTCAAGTCTTGAATCCCAAACAAGCCCCAGCCAACCGTCAACCAACGGCCAATCGACATTCGGAGACTTCGCACAGGATACTGAACAGAACGACAGCGAACAGGCAGACACCAATGGTGAGGCTGATGAGTCGGGTCAAGACGAGATTGGTGACGCTGAAGACACCAGCGAGAGCGTCGACAGCGAGGCCGGCGACCAGACCATCGACAACGAAGACAGTAGCAAAGACGCCGACAGTGAATCCAGTAGCGACGATGTGAGCAGTGAAGGCGGAAGCGAAGACGTCGACAGCGAGATCGACAATAAGACTACTAGCAGCGAAGACGGTACTCAGGATTCCAGCAGCGAGAGTCTTGAAGAGACCGAGACAGATAACGACAAAGTCGAAAGCGACAGCGAAAGCAACGACAACAACACTGTCGGTGACAACACCGAAAGCACGAGTGATGAGCCCGCAGGCGACGTTGAAGAACCAGACGAACGGACCAGCGGCCCGGCTCACGACGACGAAGACCTGTCTGCCGACGACCTCGAAAGTGATCGAAGACAGGCCGAACGAACTGCTCAGGAGTCCACCATCGACGAACAGGCACTTGAAGCAGAGTTACAGGAACTCCAGCGAACGCTCGAGCGGGAACAGAAAAACCAACTCGACAACCAGCCAGGAGTGAATGGGGCAGGGCCCGGATCGGTCGACGAGCTTACCATCCTTCCACAGGGAAGAAAAACAGAACAGCTGAACATCAACTGGGATTCGGTCGAGAAGGCCGCTGCCCCTGTCGGTGATACGCTTGCAAAGATGCTCCGTCTTGATCAGCGAAGCCGTAACCGGCGAGGGCTCTCATCGGGAACAACAGTCGATCGGAAGTTAGCTCACCGGCTATGTCAGAAAGACCCTCGTGTGTTCAATCACCGAGTCAGAGGTCGGCAGAAAGAATATTTCATCGTCCTCGTGTTGGACCGGTCTTCATCTATGGTCCCGTGGGACTTAGACGACAACGAGAAATCAAAGATGGAGATCGCGTCTCAGGCAGTTGCCCGATTCTCTGTTGCTTGTGAAAGCCTTGGCATCGATGTGGCTATTATCGACTTCTACGACGACGAAGCACGGTTGATCAAACCACAAACGGTTGAGACCCAGTTTGCCAAAGATTCGATCCTGAACACGGAAACGGCGGGATGTACACCATTAGCAGATTCTCTCTCGCTTGCCCGGTCGCTCGCAGACCAAGATTCGAAAGAGTCCATCATCATCACCATGACCGATGGGAAACCCGACGAAGTAGACGATGTGATCGACGAAATCAAAGCCTCACACTCTCCGATTTGCTCTCTCACCATCGCAACTGATTGCGAGAACGGCAACCCACCGGAAAAGGCAGAACAACTGGAAACAGAATACGATCAGACGACAACTGTGTACGATCCAGGAATGCTTGATCGCCGGCTTGACGAGTTTGCGACGACGTTGGGGGCATACTGATGTGACGAATTACAGACAGTCACCATTGAGCAATACAGTACAGACAGAGAATACCAGCCGAAAAACCCCAACACAACCATGACAGTACGAGTAATTGAGACGGCGAGCGAGCAGAACAGCAACCTACCACCACTACGACTACGGCCTCATTGTTTATCGTCCACAGACGAACAGTACGACTACAATCCAGACATCCACAAGCCAGCTATCGAACCCATTGAGCATAAGATCAGGCTCGATATTATGCGAGCGGGTTACTTCGAGGACGATTTTAAACTGCTCCCGAACACAAAAGGAAGCTCACCGTGGTTAGATCATTTCGGAGACCGCCACCCTGAACCACTGGCCTACCGACATATGGAGCAAAGTCTCATTTCTCAGATGGAGTCCGAAGAACGGTTCTATAATGCAATGACACCTGATCAGGACATCCTAGATGAGGCTCCAGAATATCTAGCCACTCAGATTCGAAATGCTCACAAATCGACTGACGATACTGATGAGCAACTCAGAAAGGTGCAAAAAGACAGGGAAAAGTGGTACCAGTTTCTCATCCCACGGAACTTCAACACAGCATTTCAAGTGAAGACTCTTGGTGGGCTGATCAGCGGTGGCTACGATATAGAACAATGCCGGCCAAGGTACGAGAACATCCACGGGAACGTTAAGAACAAAATAACCTACATTGGTGTCATCGTCATCGAGCCCGGCCGTGACAAACAAAAAATAGCGGAACAATACAATGTTGAGAAACAGTATGTGAGATATGGCGCTCCAGACGATTTCAGCGGATCTGCTACTGAAGCATTCCCAGCAGACTACGGAATTGAGTACCCAGCACCAGTCCTTATGGCAGAGTATCCGAGCGGCTCAGAATACCTTCTGATTCCGTGGTCAGGCGGGTTAGTATGTCAGGGCCCGTACAAACAGAACGCTCCCCATCGAGTCGTTTGCAAGCACGAGGTGGCTGCGGCCCTGGTTCTTTCAGAAGTGGACAGCATCTTTCTACCGCTGCACAAAGGAGTCGACATTCCAGCTCGCTCTCGGAGATTCATCGACCCCCGGATCGCCGCTACTCACAATTCAGAAACTCCCAACACGCCGTAGAAAAGCCGAACTCGGATTAGTTCATTCCCATCGGTCGGCGGCGCTGGTTAGCAAGGTCTTGAACACGATCGGGATTGCCGTACCATGTTCCCACCCAGTCTGCAATCGCGTTGATCCGGTCCTCACGTGTTTCACCAGTGGCGTTGACAACCTCCATCATCGAGACAGAACGCGGTGGGAACGAGATATCATCGAACTGCTCCGTCACCTCCTGATAGTTGTCGTATTCCCGGTCTATGAAATACGTAGCGAGAGTCTCAGAAACTGAAATGACTCGGCGGTGTCGGGCAAGGATGGTTTTTGTGATCTCAACAAACTGTTCCGATTCGGGAAGCTCTGAGGCGGATCTGATCATCACACCCATACCTTCAGCAGTCTGTGGTAGGTAACTCGGGTTTTCAGTGTAGATTGCATGATACGGAACATCAGTATCACCATCCAACCAGTTGTTCAATTCTGACGCTACTGTTCGAGCTTCATTCCACTCACTCAGAACGTCTTGATTGTTGTATCGGTCGTCGGAGAACGAAGGGTCGAGTTCATCGATCAAATAATCGTAAACGATCTGCTGTATTTCGAGAACACTCTCTTCATGACTTAGATCAGAATTGAGGCAAGTGCCGATGACCATCTGCTCAACGTCTGTTGTGAGTTCTGGAACTTGCTCAACCCCATCAACATCTTGTTCAAACTCAACGGCCCCCTCACTAACACTCTCGTAGAACTCTGAAGCCATTGTCCGGCTAGTATTCCATAATGTAAGAGGGTTTGAAATGTGATTTTCCATGCTATATATCTGACGTTAGCAATCACCCGTTATATACTTTTATCCTTCCGACCCCGGAAATGTAGAAAGGAACACGCCAACGAAGTATGCCAATTAACACTTACAGCCAATGTGAACAAAAGAAATAGGTACAGCGAGACATGAGTAAGAAGCATATGAAACTACGACCTGTGTTCACAGCTATAGGGTTGGGTCTCGGCGGGATCTTATTTGCCGGCCTCTGGGGTGTGCTACTTGCTGGTATCGTTTGGGGAGTATCGGGAGGGCTAACATACGATATTGAGATCGTAGCTAACAGTGTTGGACTACTATTCGGTGCAGCGACAATTGGACTCATCTACTTCAAATACTCCAACAAGGGCATGGAATTCATCGACGCTAAGATGCCTACGTTGGTACAGCTTGGAATCGGAGTGGTTGGTTTAGTCTCACTTCTCGCTGTTGGGCTGGGTATCGAGCAGGTCGTCGAGTTTCTAAACATTAGTAGTTCTGAACATCAGATACAACAATTGGCTGGTGCTGAAGACGGAATTGCCCTAGAAACCCTGCTAATCATGGTTCCTATCTCGATACTGGTGATCGGGCCTGCTGAGGAATTCATCTTCCGTGGACTTGTTCAGAAGTCGCTATACGCTGATTTCAGCAACAAGATCGCCATTGTCATCACCAGCCTCATTTTCGCTGTTGCTCATATCTTCGCATACCTGACCGCAGGATTCGGTGAACTGGTTACGTCACTCATCGCAGTATTCTTGCTCTCTGTGATCCTCGGCTGGATCTATTCATACACTGAGAATCTTGCCATCCCGTCACTGGTGCATGGATTCTACAACGCCCTGATATTCATTGCACTGTATGCGTCTCTGGTGTAGGGATCAATCGCCTTCATTCACTTTACGCTGCCAACTCCAATTCTCGCCTCCTTTCCCATCTGGGGTCACGTGCCATAAGTACGGGCCGTGGGGACAACCCTTGCAATCCTTCCCACAGTTTTGCTTTTTTATGACGAACCAGCCCTCACCGTCTGGGTTTTCCTCTACAACAGCATCGTCTCCGAGATCATCGTCGTCGATATCATCGACGCTGAAGTTCTTTCTTTCATGAATTCGAAACGCAAGCAACTCGGTAAGATACTCGTCAATAAGCTCTAATGTTTGTATATCTTGCCTGTCCAAGGCGTCAATAATGTACTGGGCAATTCCGTCAGGGGGTTCGGGTTTTTGAGAACTCATTTCTTACCAAGTCATTAAATCTGTGGGGCTAAATAACTTGGTAAGAAATCGTTAGCTGGAAGACACAGACTTTTGTCGAGGAGGCTCAATACAGTAGTTAATGCTAAAATCAATCTTAGTGCGGATCGTCAATATCCCACCAAAATATGGGAGATGGGCCCTGTACGCGATCGGCTCAATCATGCTCCTCAACGGTGTCAGCATTTCAATCGTGTACTCCGTTCCAAGCGGTTTGCTCTTAATCTCTGCTGGATTGTTCGCTTTCCCACAGGTCAGAGGGTTGATCGAGAACCTGCTCGACACAGACATTAGCCCTGAAGTTGGCATAGGCGTCTTCTGCGTCCTATATTTCGCAGCAGCAATCGCGCTTGTGATCCAAGTCGACATAGCAGCAGAAGGACCGGAAATGCTTGCACCATATTTTGAGTAGAGTAATAGAGCCAAAACAGGTATGTAGTAGAACATAATATATCTCATAAGAGCCAATGGTCGTAACAACCATATTCCTAGTCGCACTTTTATTTGTCAGTTTAATCACCTCTATAGTCATTGGATTGGGTGTTCAATGGGCTGCCTCAGAGTGGCAATTGGGACCACTACCGAGAGCGTTTATCGGCTTTTCAATCATCATCCCTACAATCATCTTAAAGACGTTCGAGCTGGGGATTATCAGGCTATTCCCTGTTATCTTAGCTATCTACTACATCGGTGTCTTCCAGATCGGGACAAAAATCGGCCAAGCCGTGGGCATGAAAGCACCTAACGAGAACGACCCACCAGATTTCTTTTTTGATATGATCAACCGATACGACTGAACTACCTGCATACATTCTCGAACCGTGACACACCAAGACATAGTTTAATTACCCCACAGAGTGAGGGTTGACCATACCAGTCTAATCATGTATCAAGCGACCGGCCCAGAACCAACGCTGGGTGAGTTGATCAGTCAAGACGATATCGTGGGCAAATCAGAGAACGGCATTACCATCGTTGACGCCATAGAGTGTTCGAGTGTCAGCGAAATGGGCCTGCGATTAGTGGTGAAAATCAGTGGCAACCATCGTGAACCTCGGCGATTTTATCACTACGATTGGGATGGTGCTTCTTGGCGACCAAGTACGCCAGACCCACCAGAAATCTGCGAAAAAATCGTCAGTTGGATCGATCCGAGTAATTCAAACACGAACTGAAAAGGTGGTCTGAGTGGTAGGTAGTTTGAGTTGTTTTTAACTCTCGTTGGTAGTAGAGAGTAAATGTAGAGTTCGCGCTCTGCTCTCTTAAACAAATGAACTCTTGAGTGATTTCCAGTCACAATAGAAAACTGCTTGTGAGATGTATGATTTTATTTATATTTCTCATAGTAAGTGAAGAGTTGAAAAAAACTTAGATCCATTATGGCAACCGAAACAGAATCCAACACCGGCAGCAGCGCACAGGAAGAAGAAGACAACGGCATCGTCATCCGAAGCGGTCCCAAGGCAAACACCCAGCAGCCAGCACCAAGCGAACCTGATGAACAGGAAGCGACCTCAGTCGATCAAGAAGAATCCCCACAAGCCGACGAAGACCCAGCTACGGAGACGGAAGCGGAAACTGAAGATGTGGGCGTAAACGAGGCCGAAGTCGAAGCGGAAACCGAGCCTGAGTCGGAACCAGAGGTGGAAGCCGAGCCTGAGTCGGAACCACAGGAGGCCGAACCGGAACAGGAGGCAGAACCGGAGCAGGAGGCAGAACCGGAGCAGGAGGCAGAACCGGAGCAGGAGGCAGAACCGGAGCAGGAGGCAGAACCAACTGGCGAAGACAGTGATGGCACTGTCGATGTCGCGACAGCCCAGGAAGAGAGCGTCGAACAATCAGCTGAAACAGCACCACAGACGGCTGAGGAACCTGAGCAGGAACCTGAACAGGAACCTGAAGCAGAAGCCGAGGTCGAAGAGGAAGTCGAGTCTTCAACAGAGAAAACCACCGAAACTGCAAAGACATCCGAAAGCAAAACCTCAGAAGTGAGCCAAACTGAGAGTCAGCAACAGCAATTCGAGGCAGGTATCGAACAGTCTGCCCTCAAAGATGCGCTCAACAGCGTGTCTGTTCTGGTTGACGAGTGTAAGATCCGACTCAACGAGGGTGGACTGAACATTCGGGCAGTGGACCCAGCAAACGTCGGCATGGTCGATCTTCAGCTGGATGCGTCATCATTCGAAAGCTATCAGGCCGGGGGCGGCGTGATTGGCGTGAACCTCGATCGGCTGGAAGATATCGTGAAATTCGGCAACTCAGGTGATCTGATTCACTTCGAGCTCGATCACGAAACCCGAAAATTGGAGATTCACATCGATGGGATGTCGTACACTCTGGCCCTAATCGACCCAGACTCAATCCGCCAAGAACCAGATATTCCAAATCTGGACCTTCCAGTTGAACTCGGTATTTCGAGTTCGCAACTGAACCGTGGAGTCAAAGCAGCAGATATGGTCTCCGACCATGTCCGACTGCGTACCGACCACCTCGAGGAAGCATTCTACATCGAGGCCGAAGGAGACACCGACGATGTCGACCTCAAATTGGACG
>SL_4KL_010_BRINEDRAFT_10001241_pt1 | contig 14023 bp, 14 predicted proteins | sample SodLak_010_BRINE_2_FD_10664 | JGI IMG/M metagenome (IMG submission 10664)
ATCCCTGAAGACTACAACGAATCTCTGCTGGCAATCCATACACCCTGACTGACCGCCACCTACGAGACGGTGGCGAAATCAACTCGGGCTAAACACGTACGTCTCTGAAAACCAGTACGTCTACGCCTGAGTTATGTACTTTCTACGCTGTTCCATTTTTTCGCGCTCGCTTCTTTCATCATAATGTTTCTTCAGCACCTCAGATGAGACATTAGCACGTGCAGTTATAACGGGTTCCGGAATATCAGATGAAAGCCAGTGAGTAATCGCTCCGCGCCGGATAGCGTGAGGCGAATGGGAGGAGGGGCATTTGGACGCGCCAGTCCTCACATTCGCAGCATCGCACTCGTTGATCACCCGATCATGGGGACAGTCATCTGTAATGAGGCACGGTGTCGTCACAGAGTAAATGTAGTTCTGAACCGTGCTTTCGTGAGGCCGGCCTTCCGATGTGGCTAGTAGTGGCTGCCGCCCATGTTTGTCTTGTACGTCGGGACGCACATCAGCCAGCCAATCATCTAGGACTGCGCAGACCTCATCACTCAGGGCAATAAATCGCTCACCGCGCTGCTGGTTTTTTATTGGCGTATTCGTATCTGGTCGATGCCTTACTCTCAAAGACATCTCTTCAGGGTCGTAGTCACTCACATCAAGCGCACGTACAGCCCCGCGGCGCAGTAGAGCTCGCCACATCAGGGTGAAGCACACGTGACGTATTGACGCGTACTCATACGATGAGAGATAGTCTAAAATTCTTTCAGCAACCTGCGAGTCGATCATTACATCTTTTGATTCGCTTTCATCTGACAGACTTGGTGACACTACTTTGGCATGGAGATCGGCTGGCACTGCGTCTATGGTAGCTGCCCATCTGATGAACACTCGCAGCGTGTCCATCTGAGTCTTTTCTGAGATGGGCTTGAGGTCTCCATCGGATCGCCGCCACAAGCGGAAACGGTGAAGATCCCTCCCTGAGAGATCATTCATATTAGTCATCTCTTGCTGGTCGCACCAGCGCAGGAAGTGGCCTAGCCGTGATTTATGACCGTACAAGGATCTCTTCGAGAGCTCAGTCTCTCGATCCTCAAGATACAATTCGACTGTGGTTTCGGGGTCGATTGGTTCTAGCGCCATGGTTGGATACGAACCAAAGCGGACAAACACTCCGGGAATCCCGGGAAAGCACCGGGATTGAAACGGATATATCATGTAGCATGACGGAATCCCCGCGAGTCCACTTCTTCACTCACTTCGTTCGTTCAGGCGTTCCCTCGCGTGGTCCCGTTCGTTGCTCGCGGCTTCGCCGCTCGCGCCTCACGGGACCCCCGCGAGTCCATGATTTTGCGCCGCGAGCATAACGCGAGCGGCGCAACACTGCAACGAGCGGTGATTTGAACCCTGCCAGTCGCGCGCAGCGATCGAGCACGTCTGGTGCAAGTTCATAATCTCCACGGGGGGACTCGACTCACTTCGTTTGCGACGCTTTTGCTGGGATCGGTGGGGTGTGACCGGTGGGTGGGCCACGGTCTCGGTCGCGCCCACAGCCCACGGCGACCTCGACGAGCCGCGAGTCGGACTCGGATCGACCCCGGGGTCGGTCGCACGTTAGGGGTGTGGATAAGGCCACAGATTCTAAGGTACCCCTCCGGTTTCCCGGGATCAGCCGCGCACCGCTTGCGGCGCGCTAGAAATTCTAAGCCTGTCTCATTACGCTCGATACCATTACATAGGCGAGGAGACCGGACAAAGCAGACACCAGCAGCAGAGCAATTAGGTCCAGTCCCCGAAATGTAACCGGTAACTGAGCAGCGAATACAAGCGGTAACACGGATACGATTCCTCCGACGGCTTTTGCAGCGAGCGACATGACCAGATAGTAGGGGGGAAGTATATTTTATCTTCTGTAGCCTTAGTAAAAGGAATAATTATAGGGGGTAAGAAATTAGTTTGTAAGCTAATATGAGCGACTCATTTGACCTAGTAGAGCGTGACAAGGGGATACTGACAAAACGTGACCGGCGATTTTTATTAGGTGAACTAGACGAAGAACTCTCAGATAATGCAAAGAATGTTCGACGTTATGAGATTAGAAATAGGCTAGAGAACGTAATTCACGACTTTCAGCTGCTAGCGAAATACTTAGAATATGAGGATATTCGACAAGTGTTTGACCCAGTTGATGACTGGTCTCGGGAGGCGAGATAAATAAATAATTAGTCCAGAGAATCCGTTTCTCCCTCGATTAGCCCGTTTATTCAGAGTTGGATTGAACTATTTGAGTTCTTTACCATTTCCATGTACGCAAACGGCATGCCTGAATCCCGAAATCTGATGACCCAAATGATTGAGATCGGCATAGAAAGAGGGTTTAGAAGATATCAGTTGGCAGTTTCCGACGTGTATCAGGACATTGATGCCGAGCTGGCGATTCAGTATACAAATCCAGTCACGTGGGAGACATACCTTGGACAAATCGTACAGGAGTTCCCAGACGCTCCATCCGAGCGCTATGCAGTAATTGAGGAATTATATAACAAAAACCACATATCACATGATCAGTTCATGTATTTGTACGAAGAATTTATTGAATCAGACATCGATTCAACGGATTCTCTTGGTACTTAGCTTCCCCTGCCGACTATCCCGATGACTCCTATCTCCATGCCACCGAAGCGTCGGTAACTTCGACGCCCGAACGGCTGTCGTCTTCAAGACTTGCGTCCCGGTCCCACGACGCCGATATACGGTGAATCCATACCACCCGCCTTGCTGCTGCTTCACGTGATATTCCGCCGAGGAGCGTGGTGATCAAGCCGGCACTCGCGCACCTGGTGGAGAGTGAAGCAAATATTCGAGATGCTCGCGATGATCACGATCCGGTGATTATTCAGGAACTCTGTAACACGCCAGTTATCCGGTTGCAGTATCGTACGCAAATAAAAAGACGGTAGCGGTAGTTGCGCTCTATTTAGTTGAAGTTGATGTTGTCATTGTCAATTGCACTTAATCCATCAACCTCGATAGTGCGGTCTAGCAGGATTGAATCACTTGGCTGGTGAATAATACGGATCCGAAGATCTTCGCTCTCACTTGCCTCAGTGACGCCAAACGATCCAACCTCGGTGTCTCCAACACTGAACCGTTCGTCGAACTGGCTAGTTGCATCTACTTGATTACCGTTTGTATCGTCAACTATAATCCGTAGGGATTCACTAGAAATTGCATCGCCACCGTTGTGATTGATTGTAATGTTAAACTCATCATCGTTTGAAGAGTTTGTGACATCAACACTCAGCTGCGCCGATGGCTGATTGTCTCCGAGCGAGTCGCCTAATCCCAGCACGAACGTCCCGATGACGGCCGCCAGGATCACTGTGATTGCGACCATGAGGATAACCCCAATTACGGGACTCACGGCGCGATCGTCGTTGTTAAACAGGTTGTTTAGTTTCATAGCTGAACCCAGCTGCGGCCGACTGGCGCATCCACGAAATCCGCTTTCGGGACACGTCAGTCGGGTTGCTGGCTAGTTAATTAAGGCTTAATCAGCCATATGTACTTTCTGGTCTGAATCTCAACGTTGAAACTTACCCTCCTGCGGCCACCCGTGGCCCGGTTGATTGGGCGACCATCTACGGATCGCACGCCTCCACACGCGATGTCGACGCGACCCCGGTCGGTTCGTAAGCCGCGGAGGGGCGTCACGCCGTAAAGTAGTCGTCCGGGCCGTGAACGCCGCGGAGTTCGCGGAGCGCCCGCGCGCCACACCGCCCGCAGACATCCAATTCCCCGGGGTCGTTCGGCAGTGCGAACACCGTTTCACAGGCGTCACAGGCGACGTACCGGAGCGCGAGCGACGGGGTATTGCTCATACGGTCGAGACGCCGTCAACACACTTGAACTGACGTTTGATCTCGGGGTGGTGTCAACCGCGAACCGTGGCGAGGACGGCCGGTCACGCAACCACTAAGAGCGTGACGAACCCACGATCGGTATGGATATCGCGATACTCGGCGGGACCGGCGACATCGGACAGGGGCTCGCCCTTCGGCTGGCCGCCGACACCGCTCACGAGGTGCTGATCGGCTCTCGAGACGCTGAGAAAGCGGAGACGAAAGCCGAAGAGTACACGACCGAACTCGAGAGCCGCGGCCTCGACGCCGAGGTGTACGGGTTCGACAACGTCGACGCCGCCGAGTCGGCCCGCATCGTCGTGCTCGCGGTGCCGCCGTACCACGTCGGCGACACCGTGGAGTCCGTGGCCGACGTCCTCGACGACGGCGACGTGCTCGTCTCGCCGGCGACCGGAATGAAACGCGACGAGGACGGCTTCCACTACCACAAGCCGGGTGCCGGCTCGGTAACCCGAATCGTCGCCGACGCGGCTCCCGAGGGCGTTGCAGTCGTCGGTGCGTTCCACAACCTCGCGGCCGCTCGCCTCGCGAACCTCGACGCCGACCTCGGAATCGACACGCTCGTGATCGCCGATGACGAGGACGCGAAGGAGACGGTCACTGCCGTCGCCGAAGGGGTCGACGGGCTCCGCGCACTCGACGCCGGCGGGATCGCAAACGCACCCGAAATCGAGGCGCTCACCCCGCTGTTAATCAACGTCGCGTCCAACAACGAGCGGCTCCACGATGTCGGTGTCAAGTTCAAGTGAGTGTGCCGCCGTCTGCTCGTCGCACGTCAGCGATCGATCCGCCGCCCGTCGTCCGGCCGTCGTTCCGTTAGGCCTTTGCGCGGTCGGCCCCTCCGAGTGGTAGATGGAGTACCTGGAGCGCCGGGTCGGGCTGGTCGAGGACCGGCTCGAAACCGTTATCGACGAGATCGAGCCCGACGAGCTATCCGATGAGGTCGGCCACGTCGTCCTCGCCGGCGGAAAGCGCGTGCGCCCCGCAGTCACTATCTTAGCGTGTGAGGCGTTCGACGGTGACCCCGATGACGCCGTCGATTTCGCGGCCGGAATCGAGTTCGTACATAACGCGTCGCTCGTGATCGACGATATTATCGACCGCTCCGAAGTGCGTCGCGGAACTCCCTCCGCGTGGGCCGAGTTCGGCTACGGTCCGGCAATTATCACCAGTGACGGGCTGCTCGGAGAGGCGTTTGCGCTGTTCTCTGCGAAGCCGGAAGCGATGCGAACCGTCGCCGAGGCGATGGTCGAACTCGGCGAGGGTGAGGCCACTGAGCTCGCCGCCCGGCCGACGACGGAGGCCGAGTACATGGAGCTCGCGAGACGGAAGACCGGTGCGCTGTTCCGGGCCGCCGCCGAAATCGGCGCGATAGCCGGCGGCGCCGAGCCGCGCGCGGTCGATAGCTTCGGCGAGTACGCAGAGCGCGTCGGCGTCGCCTTTCAGATGCGTGACGACGTGTTAGACGCCACGGCCGACGCCGAGGCGCTCGGCAAGCCGACCGGACAGGACGCCGAGATGGATCGCCCGTCGGTGCTGCAGGTCACCTCGCTCACGCCGGCAGAGATCAACGAACGGGCCCGCGAGGAGTCGGAACTCGCGCTCGCCGCGCTCGACGACGCCGACCCACCCGAGACCGAGGCGCTCGAATACCTTCGCGACCTCGCGGAGTTCGTCGTCGTTCGCGAGCGGTAGCCGCAAATCGCCGCCCCGAGCCGCACTGATTCACTTCGACGTAGAGGACTCCTCGACCGCCCGCGTTTCGTGCGCCGTCGGACCCGACGACGCGGCATCGGTCTCCCACGCTTCGACCGCGTCGGTGACGGCGGTCGGCTGCTCGTCGCGGAGACACGCCGACGGGTGAGCCGTCTCAGTGAGTTCGGGGTTCACTACCTCACAGGGGGACTCGTACCGGCCGCGAAGAATTTCGATAGCGTCGTCGACACCGCCGTCCGCGAGCGTCTGAATCGATTCGGTTATCACTCGATCGTCTTCGCCCGGGAATTCGTGTGTGAATAGCTCCTCCAACAGCTGATCGACGAACGCGGCGGTGTCCGTCCGGTCGGGATCGTCTAGCTGTTCCCACCGAAGGTCGGGGTCGAGACGACCCGTCTCGAGGAGCGTCCGGTACTCGACGATTTCGCGGTACGCACCCTGTGGGAGGTCGATCGTCGGCGGTTGGATGACGACCGGACACCGCGTCCGAAACGAGCAGCCGGACGGGGGGTTGCGCGGCGACGGAACGTCACCGGAGATCGTGTGTCGCTCGCGCTCGCGTTCGTCGGTCGATGCTCGCGGAACGCTCCCGAGCAGCGCGTTCGTGTACGGGTGTTTCGGGTCCTCGAATATCTCCTCGACGGGACCGATCTCGACGAGTTCGCCGAGATACATCACCGCGACCCGGTCACAGATGTGGTTGATGACGGACAGATCGTGGCTGATGAGGAGATACGTGAGATCGAACTCGTCTTGGAGGTCGTCGAGGAGGTTGAGCACTTGCGCCTGCACCGAGACGTCGAGTGCACTCGTCGGCTCGTCGAGCACGAGAAACTCGGGCTCGAGCGCGAGGGCGCGAGCGATCCCGATTCGTTGACGCTGCCCGCCGGAGAACTCGTGTGGATAGCGGTCGAGCTGATCGGCGGAGAGTCCCACGCGGTCGAGCAGCTCTCGGGCGCGCTCTATCTGCTCGGTTTCGGTCCCGACATCGTGGATCTCGAGCGGCTGCGTGACGATATCACCGACCGTCATTCGCGGATCGAGACTGGAGAACGGATCCTGGAACACGACCTGTGCTTCCCGACGGAACGCCTGCATATCGGCACCGTCGAGGTCGTACACGTTTCTGGTCTCGAACTCGACGCGCCCCCCGGTGGGTTCCTGCAGACGGAGTATCGTCTCGCCGGTGGTCGACTTCCCGCAGCCGGACTCCCCGACGAGTCCGAGCGTCTCTCCTCGGTCGATATCGAAAGAGATCCCGTCGACGGCCTTCACGGCGGTCGGCTCGGTCCCGAACAGTCTGTCAAACAGCGAGTCGTCCTCCCAAAAGTATTTCTGCAGGTTACGAACCCGAACGAGCGGCTCCGCCGTGCTCCCCGATGACGGAGTCTCACTCATCGGATCTCACCCCCGGTGGCCTCGGTGTCATCGTGCTGCTCGTCGACTCCGTTGCCACCGTCTGTAGCGGCTTCGAGATCGGGGGCGTTCCCCTCCTCGAAGTATCCGTTCGGAAGCGCGAGACGCTCGTCGTACGGCTCATTGGCGAGGTAACACATCGTCGTGTGGCTCTCTGATCCCGCTGCGGCGTCGAACTCCGGCGGCTTCTCGAGACAGGTCTCCATCGCTTTCGGACACCGATCGGCGAAGTAACATCTGTCCGGCATTTCGTGATCGAGGAGGCTCGGGACGTTGCCGGCGATCGGTTGGAGCCGACCGCCGGCGCCGTCGAGATTTGGAACACTGCCGAGCAGTCCTTTCGTGTACGGATGAACGGGAGCGTCAAACACGTCCGTGAGCGTGCCGCGCTCGACGATCTCGCCCGCGTACATCACGCCGACTTTGTCGCACATTCGAGCGACGACACCGAGGTTATGCGTGATCAACAGGATCGTCATCCCCGTCTCCGCTTGGATGTCGTCGAGCAGATCCAACACCTGTGCCTGAATGGTGACGTCGAGCGCGGTCGTCGGTTCGTCGGCGATCAACACCTCCGGCTCCCCGGCGAGCGCCTGCGCGACCATCGCCCGTTGGAGCATTCCGCCAGAGTACTCGTGAGGATGTTCATCGGCCCGGAGAACGGGGTCGGGGATGCCCACCATCTCGAGGAGCTCTATCGCGCGGTCCCGACTCTTCTCGGTGACGTACTCCCGNGACGATGAGACGAANCTCATGAGATACTGACCGAGCCCGTATCCCTGCGTCCGGGAGGCAACAGAGCGCGGATTCGACCGCGCTCGGCGCTGTGCCTCGACCGCCTCAGCGATCTGCTCGCCGACGGTCAGACTCGGGTTGAAACTGCTCATCGGATCTTGGAAGATCATACTGAAGTGCGTCCCGCGGAGCGTTCGGCGGAGCCGATCGGGCAGCGCCAACAGGTCGACTTCGTTTCCGCTGACCGCGTCCGGAACCTCATCGGCGAGGGAGTCGGCCAGGCTATCACTCCGGTACCAGATCTGCCCGTCCGTGACGCGACCGGGCGACTCGAGCAGCCCGAGGAGCGATAAGGCAGTGACGCTCTTGCCCGATCCGGACTCGCCGACGACGCCGTACACCTCGCCGTCCGCGATCTCGAGATCGACGTCTTCGACGGCGTTTACCTGTCCTTCTTCGGTGAAAAACCGAGTCTTCATTCCTTCAACACGGAGGATGGAATCGTCACTCATCACATCCCACCTCCTTCGCCTTCGAGCCCCGGATCGAGAGCGTCACGGAGCCAATCTCCGAGGAGATTGATACCGACCACCGCGAGCACGATTGCGAGCCCCGGCATGCTGGCAATCCACCACGAGGTCCCGAGGTAGTCGCGACCCTGTGCGATGTCGAAGCCCCACGACAGCGACGTTCCGGAGAAGCCGAGGAACGACAGCGAGCTCTCGAGCAGGATTATCGCTGCGACCTGTATCGTTGCGAGTACGATAATCGGTGTGAGGCTGTTCGGAAGTATGTGCCGACGGAGGATCGTCGAATCGCTCGCGCCGAGGCTCCGAGCCGCCTTCACGTACTCCTGTTGTCGGATCGACAGCGCTTCGCCGCGAGCGATCCGGGCGAACCACACCCAGTTGACGACGCCGACGACGATAGTTAACGTCACCGGGAACACGAAATTATCTGGCATGTTGGAGACGAGTCCGAGTTGGACAAACGGATCCGGTATCAGTATGGTCAGCGGTCCGAGTAGACCGACCAGTGCGATGGCGAGGACAAGCGCCGGAAACGCGAGCATGATGTCGGCGAATCGCATCAGCGCGTCGTCGACGCGGCCGCCGTAGTAGCCGGCGGTCAGTCCGACGCTCACGCCGGTGACGACCGCAAACATCGTGCCGAACAGCCCGACGAGTAGCGACGTTCGCGCGCCGAACAGCACGCGTGAGAGGAGGTCTCGCCCGAGCGCATCGGTTCCGAGCGGGTGTTCCATCGTTCCGACGACGGTGACCTCGACGATCTGGCGTTCACCGTCGACGAACTGGAACTCCTCGTCCGTCTGTGTGACGCCGACCGGTGGCAGGTTCGACTCCTCCAACTCCTGTTGGGTCGGATCGTGCGGAGCGAGGAACGGAGCGAACGTTGCGGTGATGAACATCAACAGAATCAGAAACAGACCGATCTTGGCCATCAGACTGCGACCGAACTCTTTTCGAAGGCTCCGTCGGACGCGGTCGGAGAGGATCTTCCCGCTCATCAGAGATCCACCCGGGGGTTGAGCCGCGCATACAGCGCGTCGACAGCGATGTTGATAACGACGAATCCGACCCCGATAACGATGAGCGCGCCCTGGATGATCGGCCAGTCGCGGACGCGAATGGCGTCGATGATGAGCGTGCCGAGTCCGGGCCAATTAAACACGAACTCGGTGATCACTGCCCCACCGATAAGCGTCCCCAACTGGAGGCCTAACACCGTAATGATCGGTATCATCGTGTTTCGGAGCGCGTGCTTATACGTCACCAGCGTCTCCGGAAGCCCTTTCGCGCGGGCCGCCTCCACGTACGGCTGGCCGAGCTGGTCGAGCATCCCGCTTCGAGTGAGTCGCACGATCATCGCCGTGAAGTAGGTTCCGAGGGTGATCGCGGGGAGTATCATGTGGCGGATCCACGTGCGGACACCGACCGTATCGAGTTGGAACAGAAGCATTTCGATCGCGGGGAGAAGACCAATGGGTCGCCGACTCGTCGGAAGGATCCCCAATCCGACGGAGACCAACAGGATGAGCATGATTCCGAGCCAGAAGTTCGGCGTGCTGATCCCGACCAGCGAGAACGCGGTTGCCGCGTAATCCGTCGGCTCGTGGCGGCGGGTCGCCGAAAGCACACCGAGTGGGATCGAGAAGATGATGGCGACAACGGTCGCGGCGAACGCGAGCTCGAGCGTCGCCGGCAGTCGCGAGACGATGATACCGCTCGCCGGACGACCACGGATGTACGAAAAGCCCATGTCGCCTTGAATGAGCCCGAACATGTACTGTCCGTACTGGACGTAGATCGGCTGGTCGAGGCCGAGATTTCTTGCGATCTGTGCGCGAAGCTCCGGGCCGGCATCCAGCGGCGCGACGAAGTCGACCGGGCTTCCGGGAGTCATGAACCGCAGAAGGAACACGACGGTGACGACTCCCCAAACGACGAAAAGCCCCTGGAGCCCACGGCGGATCAGGAACTGATACTGTGCCATTAATTGAATCTGTGTGAAACTGTCGAACGGGTTACTCGGCGGGGATCACTGAAGCGACATCTCGTAGGCTCGCTGATACTCGTCGGGTGTGGGGTCCCAGCTGAGCCGCTCGTTGAGACCGTAGATGAGATACTCTCGGTTCAAGAAGACGAAGACAGCGAGGTCGTGTGCGCGTTCGCTCGCGTCCATCAACAGCTGCTCGCGAGCGTCCTCGTCGATTTCGGTTTCTGCTTGTCCGATGAGGTCGCCGAGTTCCTCGTCGACGAACGTCGTCTGTGAGGTCCCCTCAGTCAGCCACGGCAGCAGGTTCTGCTGTGCGTCGAACGTCGTGTTCCCCCAGCCGATAAGGAAGAACGGGGGCGTTGTCGTGATGTCGCCGTCGAGGAGCTGTCCGGCGAGCTCGCCGAAGTCTCGCATGTTGATCTCGCAGTTGACGTTGTCGAGGTCGTCGATGAAGTTGACACACGCTTGCGCGATCTCGTCGCTCTGGAGGTATCGGCCCGCGGGAACGTCGAGCTCGATTTCGACGCCGGCGTGGCCGCTCTCCTCGACGAGCTCCTCGGCGCGCTCTGGATCGTACGGATACGGGTCGAGATCGTCGTTGTGGCCGAAGTAGCCCTCGAGCGTCGGTTGGGAAGTTGCGTCACCGAATCCGGAGAGTACGTTCGAGATGATCGAGTCGAGGTCGATCGCGTAGTTCAGCGCCTGACGGAACTCCTGGCTGTCGAACGGTTCGACATCGTACCGCATCGGGAGCATGAGGATACGCGTACTCGGGCCGTCAGCGATGTACGTGTCGTCGTCGCCCTCGATCCCGCCGGCATCGGTCGGCGGCACTGCAGTCGCGAGGTCGATCTCGCCCGCTCGAAGGCTGTTGACTCGAGTGCTCGACTCCTCCGAGGCGTCGATCCGGACGCTTTCGATCTCGGCTTCACCGCGCCAGTAGTCCGCGAAGCTGGTGAAGTCCGTGTGTTCCCCGTCGACGAACTCTTCGAGCTGGTAGGGGCCCGTACCGTTGATCTCTTCGGCGACCTCGTCCGAAGCGCGGTCCATAACCCACTCTTCTTGAACGATCGGACAGTAGGAGGCTAAGTTGGCGAACACCATCGGGTTCGCCTCGTTGGTGTGGACGATCACATCGCCGTCTTCGACCTCTGCGCCGGTGACCCCCGCGAGCTGATCCGCCTGCGGACTCGAGAGGTTCCCGGCGTCCTCGTCGACGACCCGGTTGATGCTGAACGCGACGTCACTGGGGAGGAGTTCGCCACCCTCGTGGAACGGCACGCCCTCGCGGATCTCCAGTCGGTACCGCTGTTCGTCGAGGGGTTCCCAGTCGGTCACGAGCTGTTCGACGAGATTGCCGTCAGGGTCGCGACCGATCGAGACCTCGTACGCCTGAAACAGCACGTTATCCGTCGTGGTCTCTCTGTGGTCGTGCGGGTCCAGCGTCGTCGGGTTCTGCGTCTGGGCGATGTGGATGTGGCTTTCCTCTTCGTCACCGGGAGTGCCGTCGTCAGTGGCTGGATCGTCGTCTAAATCTTCGACGTCGTCTCCTGCACAACCCGCAAGCGCCACTGCCGTGCCGGCGGCTCCGTACGTGAGATATGCTCGACGGCTAAGGTGATCGCTGTCAGCGTCTGTCATATGACTGGGTATGCACGAGCACATAAATAGTCTCCGGCAGACGCTGCCCCTATCCAAATGATTCTTGCCATTCGTTTACATGACGGCTCGTGATCGCCTCGGGTGACCCGCGCGATACAAAGCGACTTATACCGTGCTACGCATTTAAATGACAATGAGCGGAGAAAACCGTCTGGGGCGGTGGAGCGACGTGATCGCCGACACCGAAGCGACTGCGGCCGAGTACCGCGAACGTGGCTGGACGGCGATCGCAGTCCATCCCGGAGACGTGAACCCCGTCATCAGTGAGCGTCGCTTGGACGTGTTGCTCTCCGGATCGGCGTTCGACGAGGTGCGTTCGATGATGGACGACGCCGCCATCGACGCGGTTCGGATATACGCCGCAGAAGAGGCGCGGGTTCAGTACCGTCTCATCGTTGCGGAGGACACGGACGCCTCGATGGCGATCTGCGTCCCGACGTTCCTCTCCCGGTCCGATTTCGTCCAGCTTCGCGGGGGCGCAGACGACGAACCGCTCACCGTGCGACTGCGTCCGCTCGACGACCGCGACGTCGTCGAGATCACGCTGAGCGATTCGACGCTGTTCTTTTCGCCAGACGAGGCCCACTGACGCTCTCTCGATAGACAGACGCTCGCCGGGGACGGTCCGGCGATGGGGTTCTCAACGTGATCCCGTGAGCGTGGATATCATATCGCTCAAAACACTTCGATATGTTCATATTTGTGCGATCGCGATCATTCGTATGAATCGAGCAGAGAAGGCGGCCCTCCAGCTGCAGGCGGTCGCCGTGTTGCGGATGTTAAAAGAGACGCGAACGTACGAGGAGCTGTCGGCGGTAACAGGGCTCCCTGCCGGTGATCTGAACCGATACGTCAACGGACACGTCCTCCCGGGCACCGACCGCGCCAGCGAGGTCGTCGAGGCGGTCGGTCGCGAGGCGCTCGCCGACGAGCTGGTGGCCCGCATCGAGTTCGACGACGAGGGGTACGTCGACAACTCCGGCGTCGTCTTCGACCAGTCGTTTCTGGACCTCGTCGCCCCGGTCGCCGCGGAGACGTTCGGCTTCGAGTCGCCGGACGTGGTTCTCACGGCCGCCACGGACGGAATCACTCTCGGCGCGGCGATGGCCTCCTTCTTCGACGCGCGGCTCGCGTACGCCAAGAAGTCGAAGGAGACCGCCGTCGAGGAGTTCATCGAGTCACGCCAGCGGCTCGCGTCCGGGATCGAACTCACCTATTACCTCCCCGCGAGCGCGGTCGGCGCGGGTGACACCGTTCTCGTCGTCGACGACCTGATCCGCTCGGGCGAGACGCAAGAGCTGCTCCTCGACATCGCTTTACAGGCCGATGCCGACGTTTCCGGCGTGTTCACTCTCATCGCGGTCGGCGACGAGGGGATGCAGCGCGCGCGAGCGATAACCGACGCACCGGTCGGCGCACTGACGACGTTCGAGTGAACACGGACGCGGTCTCGAGCTGAGAGATACACGGGTTTGACCACATTTCGGGCTGTGTACCGCAATCCTCCCAGACTGTATGCACGAACTCGCACACATGTCGTCTCGAGATCGGTGCGTTTTATACTATCTCAGAAATAGACGAACTCAGTCATATGGGCCTTACCGACTCCTTGGCGGCGTACTTCGACGTAGCTGAGCGCGGCTCTGACGTTCGGACCGAACTGCTCGCCGGGTTAACGACGTTCCTGACGATGTCGTACATCATCGTGGTCAATCCGGCGATCCTCTCGGCCGCAATCGACGTCGGAGACAACACCTTCCAACTGCTCGCAGTCGTCACGATCATCGCGTCGATCGCCGCGATGATCGTGATGGCGCTGTACGCGGATCTCCCGTTCGGTCTCGCACCCGGAATGGGGCTCAACGCGTTTTTCGTCGTGGTCGTCGTCGAACTCGGCGTGCCGTGGGAGACGGCGTTGGCCGCCGTGTTCATCGAGGGGCTCCTGTTTATCGCCTTGACTGCAGTCGGCGCGCGTGAGTACGTCATCCGGCTGTTTCCGGAACCCGTCAAGCTCTCCGTCGCCGCTGGAATCGGACTCTTCCTGGCGCTGATCGGTCTCGAAC
>SL_4KL_010_BRINEDRAFT_10001245_pt1 | contig 14014 bp, 8 predicted proteins | sample SodLak_010_BRINE_2_FD_10664 | JGI IMG/M metagenome (IMG submission 10664)
AGACGAATTTGAACGCGGTGTCGTGGTCTCTTGCGAGCAATGAACACGCGCGAGGAACGTGCTCTAAGATGCTGTGCCTGATCGCGACATCCTCCATCAAGCTCACGAAATCCCTAATGCGTACTTTCTTAGCCGTGGAGCTGTACGTATTTTGAAGCACGCCGTCGAGGAGGAACGTCAACGTGTCCTCTCGCATCATCACGGATAGGACAATACCGTCGCCACTCTCGACCACGATCTTCAACTCTTCGATCCTTCCACGTTTCGCCAGCTCCAGGCACGTGCGCTGATCACACGGCGCACCATTGTCAAACGCGTAACCGAAAGCGCTGATTCCGTAAGCGTGAACCAGGGCCTGCGACGTCAGCCGCTGTCCCGTTTTGGAAAGATGACGGTGTAATACGCGAATGCATTCCATATCTTTACAGTTTGCGGCATGGCCACATATGTCGTCTCCCGCATATATTTCGGCGTGTACTTCATGTGTGTAGTCTTGATAAATCCGCAAACACGACAAACGAGCGATCTGAACGTGTGTCGTCAACGCGTCTTCGTCGGCGTTGCGGTGTCCATTGAGCGCGATTTCGAGACAGCCCGCGCTTCCCCTCCGATTTGCCGTATCCAAAAAAGCGGTCACCCACTCGGGTCTGGTGAGCGCGGCTGCGGCAACTCGGGCACGCACCGCGTCATTCCACTGCGCTCCCGTCTCTATAATGTACCTCAGACACGTCGGCCGGTCAAAAAAGGCGGCCATGACGCATTCTCGCCCGTCGCTGCTCCAGGGAACACCGATCTCGTCCCTCATGAATCGTAACCACTGCACCGCGCTTCTCGGCACAGCGCAACTATCGTCGTTGTCCGCACACGACTTGAACACTGTCTCGAAGACGCGCGGTCCGAACAACGGGACACCTTTCGATACCAAGTAGTGCATGATTTTCTTTCTTCGCGCGAAAGAGTCGTTTCCGGCATCATCAGAAACGAATTTTCCGATCGAGCGGTGCGGATCACTTATCACCTTATCATATAAGCGGACGTCGCTCACGATAGGGGTCGCCCATGGCAGAATATCCTTGGCGGCGGCGTCCATTGCGATCAGACCTTCGAGCCAACCGTGTTCGATCGTCGTGTGCACCAAACGTTCAAACACAAAGCGCGCGTAATCCAGATACGTAGGGGGAGCTTCGGCACGAGAAAGCACAGCGAACGCCCGATCCAAGCAGGCGAGGTCCTTCTCGTCCACGATCTTTGGGATGCTCGCGAACAGTTTGTCGGTGTGCGCTAAATCGAACGACAAGGAGGAAGGGCTGCATCCCATATCGTTGTTTGGATCGGCAGCACTCGCCCTCGTCTTTGCGCGTGATAAAACAAGATATCGTTAGGGCGTCATTCGGAACGAAATGAAAATATTTCATGCATCTTCTGAATGCCGGAGGCAGAACACAATTTGACGTTTTTCGTGCTAATTTGATCGCATCCATTGAAGAGCTATAGGATGAATATTGGTCTCCCTCCTTTTCCTCATCCTTCAAGCTCGAGTACAAATCGTACCCGGAGACCGCCTTCTCCTCCTCGACGTAAGCGCGCGCCAACTCGATCGATCCTCTCTTCGCCATAACGGAGTCCTTGAGAAATGAGCTCTCCACGCTTTCCATGCGCTGAGCAAGAGCCATCTGAAACATCGGGATACGTTCATCGACGAGAATCCTGATTCGGTCCTCCTTGTATTTGAGAATGTTCCAGAGGTCCCTGTCGCGCAAGTCGTACAGGTAGGCGCTCATGTCGACTCCTAGCTTATCGGCCGTCTGAAGAGAGAAGGAGCTAAACTCGCAACACTCTTCATTCACATCTTTGAGCAGCACATCTCCAAATCGTACGCATCCGTTGTCTGACATCGTGTCAGACTTTCCTGAATGAGAGCAGTACGCCGGACGAGTCACAGAGCGTTTCAAACATCCCGCGGCCAAGTAGTCTCCACCGTTGTCCAGGAGACGCCGCAAGATGTTTCGATTCATTCTGCACCGCGCGGAACGCATCAGGATATCATGATGCCATGAGAGCTCCGTAGGCGGGAATCTCTTCGGCTAATTTGCACCTCACTTTTGCGTCCGAAAGATGGAAAAACAGCAATCTTTTACCGGAATCATCATCGTTCTCATCATTGTTATGACGTGATGATACCATTTTTCGGAGACCGTTTTCAGGACGACCAAGGACGAAGTCCTCGAAATCTTTGGTGATCCCAAAACCTCCAAAACGCTTATTGATGAGCACGGGTTGCGTATCAGCTTTTGGGTCTGAACCGATGACATAGTCTGCGACCTTTTGTTCAAATTCATGTTTCAGGTCTTTCGCGGAACACATACTGCTGCTGGCATTTCTGGTACTCTTTTCGTGTTCTTCCGCGATTACTCGTCTCATTTCTCTGACCTTTATCAGATACTCGTCAGCCATGATTCTGGCAGCATCGTCGATCCTGGACGCCATGCTTGCGATGAGTGTGTTTCAAAAGATGAGTAGGCAAGCGCACGCGCGTATGTTTATGTGTATCTTTTTATTGTATTCATCTGAAACGTAATGCCTCGTAGAGGAGCTTACACGATAAAAAAGGCGGAGGACTTCTAACCGACACTATCGCGTTTTTACAGATAGTGACATGTCCCGGACAGCGACGACAGCGGTGACAGGTCCGTCACTTTGTACATATTACCACAGTTTAGGTACTGCAACTGAGTGAGCGACAACAGCGGCGACAGGTCAGTCACCTCCGTCATCCCATTGCAGTCCAGGTGATGCAGCCGAGTGAGCGCCGCCAGAGGCGACAGGTCCGTCACATTGGACATCTTACTGCAGTTCAGGTGCTGCAGCCGGGTCAGCGACAACAGCGGCGACAGGTCCGTTACTTTGTCCATGGAACTGCAGTTTAGGTGATGCAGCTGGGTGAGCGACGACAGCGGTGACAGGTCCGTTACCTCCGTCATCCTAATGCAGTCCAGGTGATGCAGCCGACTGAGCGCCGCCAGAGGCGACATGTCCTGTACGTTCCACATCAAACTGCAGTGCAGGTGCTGCAGTTGGGTGAGCGCCGCCAGCGGTGACAGGTCAGTCACTTTGCACATGTAACTGCAGTCCAGGTGCCGCAGCTGGGTAAGAGCCGCCAGAGGCGACAGGTCCGTCACGCTGGACATGTAACTGCAGTCCAGGTGCTGCAGCCGGGTGAATGACAACAGCGGCGACAGGTCTGTCACATTGGACACCCAACTGCAGTCCAGGTGCTGCAGCCGAGTCAGCGCCGCCAGAGGCGAAAGGTCCGTCACCTCCGTCATCCCAATGCATTCCAGGTGCTGCAACTGAGTGAGCGACAACAGTGGTGACAGGTCAGTGACGTTCCGCGTCCGACGGCACTCCAGGTGATGCAGCCGAGTGAGCGTCGCCAAAGGCGACAGGTCCGTCACTTTGTACATGTCACTGCAATTTAGGTGCTGCAGCCGGGTGAGCGACAACAGCGGCGACAGGTTCGTTGCCTTGTTCATGCCACTACAGTCCAGGAACTGCAGCCGAGTGAGCGTCGCCAGCGGTGACAGGTCCGTTACACGGGTCATGTAACTACAGTCCAGGTGCTGCAGCCGAGTGAATGACAACAGTGGCGACAGGTCCGTCACATTGGACATCCAACTGCAGTCCAGGTGCTGCAGCCGAGTGAGCGACAACAGCGGTGACAGGTCCGTCACTATCATACGATTACACCCCAGGTAATGCAACTGGGTGAGCGCCGCCAGCGGCGACAGGTTCGTGACGTTCCACATCCAATTGCAGTCCAGATGCTGCAGTTGGGTGAGCGCCGTTAGCGGCGACAGGTCCTTCACGCTCTTCATCCCGTTGCAGTCCAGGTGTTGCAGCCGGGTCAGCGACAACAGCGGTGACAGGTCCGTCACTGTATTCATCCAACATAATTCCAGGTGCTGCAGTTGGGTGAGCCCCGCTAGTGGCGACAGGTCCTTCACGCTCTTCATCCCGTTGCAGTCCAGGTGCTGCTGCAGCCGGGTCAGCGACAACAGCGGCGACAGGTCCTTCATTATGCTGGGCATGTGTATATACGAACGCCCACATGAAAGTTTGGAAAGTCGGAAACCTTTGACGATCAGGCGGTTCAGCTCCGTTATCATAGCTTGCAGTGCGTCGTCGTCATCAGGTACAGGAACGGTGATGGAGGTGCACGCATGCAGGAAAGTGTGACGCATTTTTCTGCACGTAGACGCCAGCGCTTGCCTGTTTTCTCGAAGGGCGGGATGCGTGAAGAGAACATGTCCTGGGATATCCAGGATGTGCATGACCGCTTGCGTGCAAAGCTCATCGGCTTTATCGTATCATCGATGGGAAAGGATTGACCTTTCAATTTTTTTGACAAGCATAAGCACGACGAAAACACGATTGTCGTAAAGATTGCATTTCAATCTCTGCTGACTGGTGGTGGATAGGTTGACGCTACTGTCCAGGTCTTGGGTGATACCGGCTGTAAAAATTTGAAAAATAATTGATGTATATGATGTATGTAGCAAATTGACCAATGTGCAGCCTTTTCGGTCCTCTTCATCTGCATGGTGACATTCCCCTGTGTCTTGTTTACGGTTGTGTTCAGGTGTAACATAATTCGTTTGCAGGAGTATAGTTACGACAAGAGCAACATCGTCGAAAAGGAAAGTTGAGCCATAGCTAAGAGTCAAGGTTGTTCAAACGTTCCGGGAAACCCGTTCTTCCTTATACCGTTTTAGCATTCCCCCGGAACTTTCCTTAACCCGCTGTACAACCCTGCTAAGAGTCTTTTCTTTTACCCAGGATTGAAATACACTATAAAGAAGTTTTTGTTTTTACATACATACATTCCCAACAATGAGTCGTTTGGCTGCAACAAAGACAGAATCCGGATCCAAAACAGATACAAGCATCAATCGCTTGTTGACACACATCGTGGGAAGTTCTTATCCATCTCTGAGCGAGGGATGCAATAGGCTGTTGCTCGTGACGGTCCCGTGCCTCTCGACATGGATGACGGTTCCACTGTGGCACCATTGTCCCGTCACGTGACGATGTGTATGTCCTGCATGTTGAACGGGGGGCGCGTGTTGCACGTGCACAACACGTCACCGAAGGACACTACCCTGGCCGTGTTGGCACGCGCAGATTCACCAAAGCCCTTGATCAATGTCTATGCAGTTGACGTGAGGCATGGGCATATCACAGAGCGTGCAGACAGCGTCTGGGAGGCAGAGGTCCGAAAGCTGGGTTGTATAGATGAACAGAGCCTCGAATTTGTCGATGATGAGTATACGCGAGAAGACGACGTTCCGCTCTACCTATATGACGTTTATTGTTCGATCCGGGTCGCGCAACCGTCCAACAGACCCCCTGTGCATCGTACATGTACATGTATACCGTCTATAGTGCAAACGAAGAGAGAGGAGGCGCGCGCCATGTTGCAGCTTCTGCAGTCCGGAGGATACAGGGACATGGATAAGGTCTCCTCGCACGTTCACGAGATTCGTTGTGACGATGACTTTTATAATGGGCCCGAATTTGCTAATTTGCTTCGTGGCACCAAAAGTACGCGGAATCCGGGATGCTTCGCCCACAGCGCATGTTGAGATGTCTCGACATCGATGAGTTGGCTGAACTGCGTCAGGACGGATTGATCGCATGACTGACTGCTCAATGTGCTTGCCTCAGCCCATGGAGCAGCTGAGCAGGGAGGGACGGGACGCCGCGCCCTTGCCACCTGCTGCTAAGTCTCGGCGGCGTGTTCACGCGCCATCATAATATCTGCATCAAGAACCGTCAGAAGCCGTATCGAGTCGTATCAAGCGATAATCTCGGGCTCTACAATCAACCTTCCTTCCGCGTCGGTAATCGACGATGCTTTGATGGCGGCGTCGTTTCTCTCGGCGACCACCATCCACGTCACTTCGTCGCGGCTGCTCGAATCCTCGGCAACTATCGTGAGCTCGGCGCCGACGAGGGCGCTCCTGACGTTCGTGAATCCGGATTCGTTGGTCGTGATCCGGCGTCGGTTGATCGTCAGCGCTTCGAACGTGCCGGCAGTCATGTTCGACACTTGGTCGATGTTCACTTTCGCCTCTCCGCCGTCTCCCAAAACAACCGTACCCGAGTAAATTAAATCCGCGGAAGGCCCTTCGATGAACGAATGGACCAGACGGTGCGTGTCCTTTTTCTCGAGGAGGGGGTGCGCGATGTTGAACGTACCGGACTCCTTCGTCAGACTTCCATTGATCACGACGTTGCCTCCCACCTCCAACGTCTCCGTAGGCGTGTCGGTGTTGACGCCCAGGCGTGAGTTCTCGACGTCCCAGTGGAGATCCGCGGGAGATAAAATGGCGTCCGTTCCGTTTCCGACGAGGATCCTGCCCGCTTCGTGAGTATCAGTTCCGGTGCCGCCTCTTCCTACGGTGACTGTACCGCTGGTAAAATTGTCGGCGTTCAGATCCGATATCGCGGAACCGTCTCCGGTCAGAGTACCGGCGTTTATCCCGTCGGCGATCAAGTTACCGCTCACATTTGCGTTCCCCGCGACGTCTAGCGCCTCGGAGGGCGAGTCGGTGTTGATGCCCAGTCGATTATCGACCGCGTCCCAATGCAGATCCGACGGGGACGAGATGGCGTCGGTGCCGGCGCCCACCAGCAGCTTGCTTGCCGTGTGCGTGTCCGTACCCGTTCCACCGCGAGCTACGTTCAATGTCCCGCTCGAGATATTATCTGCGTTTAACTCTGTCAGGGCGGAGCCATCTCCCGTCAGCTCGACATCGCCTCCTTTCTGTACGTACTTCTCTTCTGCCTCTTCCCGAGTCAACACCTTTTCCTTGACGTACAGCGTGTTGTTGTTGATGACCGACGACAGAGGGCCGTAACCGGTTATGTTCCTCATCTCCATTTCTTTGTTCGTTTGTCAGTGCGTTTACTCGTGTTTTAGAAACACGGAAGAGATTAATTCGGCATGTCCTTCATTCTTAGCTTTCGCGGAATGTTCATTCAAAGAGCAGGCAGACGACGATAAGTGTGTTGTCGAAGTCCGTGAAAGAATCTATTTCGCATCTGCATCGTGTGCTGACATCCTCGTAAAGACATCCGCCCCTTTTTCATGATAGTCGATCTGCTGGCGGTGTCTGATCCTGAAATCGAAAACGAATTGCTCGCTCTCAATCGAACAACCTCATCAGGTAGTACACGTCCGCTTCCCACTCGGCCACGTCTCCCCAGGCCACAGAAAGAGGCGGAGAAACGGTTCGCGTCCGATGTGAACGTCGTCGTCGGTCAGTCGAAGCAGCATCCGCACCGTCACCTTTTGCCTTCGCGTCGTCATTCCGGAGCCGTTTGAACAGGTGTTTCACCTGCTCTATGTCCGATGAAATCGGAAAGCGCTGGCGCAGCGCCGTCTTCCAGGCTTCGAAGTTGCGGTTCACGGGGCGGGGAGGGACGGCAACGTCCATCGCGATCCCCGCTCCTTTCTTTTCCTTCCTCCCTCCTGTTGCTGATGCTCCTTGCAGCGTCAGGGCCGTTTTGTCTTTGCCGTAAGCGCGGTGGAGATCGTCGCACAATAACAGGAGCTTATCGTAAGCCGCGTTGAGTTCATCATTCTTATCGGTATTATCTACGCAAAGACCCAACTGATCGTATACTTTCCGCGTATAGGCGGGAGAGAGAGGCGCGAAGCATCCCAAAGTCGACACTTTTGTCAGAGATTCGCTCCAATGCGTGTCCGTTCCCGCGCGATATTTACGTAGCGCGTCGAAGACGGCGTTCGTATTACCGTCGTACATATGTTTTTCGTCGTGAACCGCACTGGCTGCTATAAGCGCGAACAACCGCAACACGTGCGTCATATCCGACGTCGGGCAATTGTCCATCACGCGGAACTCGAACCCGATTGCTGAAGACTTTTTGATGCTCGCCTTGTCGACGGGTGCATCGTCTGTCACGTCGTGACCGAGTCTGTTCTTTTTATTTGTATTTACGAAATGCAGCGCCAGATGGAATTCGTTCTTGACGTTTCCGGTGAGCCTGGCCGCCATCTTCGAGGGCGGCGGCGGTCCGGGCAAGCGAACCCACACGGGCCTCCAACCGGGAAGGAGGGCGCGAGACAAGACCCGCCCGCAGCCTTGGACGCGGATGTCGTTGTTCGAGTGCAAGTGATATGCAGCTCCGGCCTCCCGCAATCTGGTCTGGTACATGGTTTCGGGCAGTTTGGGAGATAAGTAAATATTAGAATCAAACAACGTGGATAATTCGAGCTGGTTCTCCCAATTGTCGTTGTTTACTCTTCCCGTGTCGATGCAGATACGGTCCAACGTCCACTCGCCTCCCACCTTTACCCACAGCAGCAATCTCGGCTTCTTCTTTTTTCCGTGATCGTTTTTCTTTCCACCTCCTCCTCCCAGTACGAAATCGTTGGAGTCGAAACGCCTCGCTATAGAGTTTGGCGGTGTCGTTGCGCCCGTGGCGGGAACAAGAGAAGACGACGACGATCTTTCTTTGACTTTTTGCTGTTTCACATCGCGTCTCGCATCATGTATGTTATCATAATAAACACCTCCTACGCGCACGTCGATGACGGCCGACCTCACATCAGCGGGAAGGTGTGTCACCTCCAAATGCAGGAGCGAGGTGGGATCGGTCGTACCGAAACCGGACAACGGGTTCAGCATCGAGCGCATGCTCGCTCGAGGATAACGGAGTCCGTTTCCCAGGGCTCTGGGATCGCCGCTCATCACCGACAGAAGCATGGGTTCGATCCATTGCAGTCGATGCGCCATGATCGCGTGAGTACGCGCCAGACGTTCCCGCTCTTTCGTGGAGTGCTGGAACTTCGACCGCTCGTGTGGCAGGGTCACCCACACGTGAAAACTTCCCGCGTATTGAGGCAGATCCGGCTCGAACGTTTCGCACGCGACCAACTCCTGTCCTTCTTTCTTCGGGTCGTCAGGAGGCGCAAGCGGGAAGAGAGACGAAGACATGTCGCTGAAGCCGCTGTACGGAAATATAACAGGCGTCGTTCCGGTAGATCGTCGTCGGTCGCATTTCGTAGCGACTTCGAGGAGAACGTCCTCTGCGCGCCTGACTTGGTCGACGATGCTGCCGACCGTCTCTCGTGCGAAAGCTGTGCTCTTTACCTCGACGAAATCGCCGTCTAGGCTGACGGCTTTTACAAGTTCGGAAGAGGAGCCGCTCTCCTCGGGAGGGTATTCCCAATTGTAATACGCGTCGCGGCTAAATGCGACGAGAAAATTCTTGTAATTTTTGCGAAAATACTCTCTGATAATGTTGACGACATTTTCAGGAGAAGGACGAGGCGAAGCAGGTTTAGCGAATGATGATAACACGAACTTTGGGGGCGTGGGATAGCCGCGCATGCCGTACTCGTCCTTGTGCGAACACACGACGATTACGACATCTCCGTACCTCATTTGAATACCGGCATCGACCAGGTAATCCTGAAAAATATGCGATGCGTGACGACGGATGACGTTCGCGTCAGGTGTGTTTTTGTTGTTCTTGGATCGGAGCGATTTTGTCAATAGTTTCGCCAGCTTGTAGGACTCGTCCATAAACTGAGAAGAACTTCGCATCGTACGGTTCACCAGACGGTTAACCTTTTCCGAGATGAACACGGCGGATGATTCGAGGAATCGTATATCCGTGATCGATTCAGAAAGCCGCGCGTCATCTTCATTAAGATCACGGTCAGAACGAGAAGCGCTCGTCGTGGTTGACGGGAGGAGGAAGAGGAGAGGGGCCAACACGTGGAGCATCCATCTCCGTCGAGCGCGTTGGTAAGCGTCCACGAAGCGCGGGCAGATGGAGGAGGAAACGTCGTCGACTGTTACGCGAGTCGAGCGACCAACGTCCGCCGGAAACGGCAGCAGGTTGGGAAGCGCGAGGAGCAAGGGTTCATCGTACACCATGTGCAGGAGAGGATGCAGACGACACAGTTTTTTGAACTCCGCGTCCTCCTTTTCTCTCGCGTCAGCTGCGCGCTCGCTCTCTTTTCTCCGATTCTTCTCGTTTGTGATTTGTTCCAACCAAACGTACGGAACGACACGATACCATTCCGTTTTTCTCGCGCAGAAAACGTCGTTATCATCGTCACCGAATCCTGGGTCGGACCGCTTCTTCTGAGCGAGAACGTCTATCAGATTTTTAGACCGCAATACGTCGACGGGAGAGACCGTGTCTGAATCAGCGTCGGCTTTCCTGACGATATAGAATTCGTGTTCCAGTCCCAACCCCCATGTCCAATCGTCGTTTTTGTCTGGCAAATGAATTTTTGTTACACCTTGTTTCGCACCGGATCAACGTGCCGTAACCTCGCGAAAAACTACTTATGGCGTCAGGCGAGCGAGTGTCTATTGTTTCTCTATATCGCTAAAAAAATCGAAAACGGGAACGAAGAAAAAGGCTAGATTCCATGGAAAACAATTTTTACATGCGAGAGATACTTTCATCCGTCAGGGAAAACGTTTCATGTCCGTAGATGAAACGTTTTCCCTGACGGAAAAAAATCGGACAGCGTGTGAACGCAACCGCTTTTTTTTTCTTCGATATATATATCGCATCCTATCATGCGACGGGAAAACGGGAGGCACAGCTGCCTGAAGGGAACCAAGGTTTACACAAACGAAACAATTAAAAACATTTGTCCGTTGTCAGACGACGTCCCTCTATCACGGCGGGAATACGAACGACGACAACGAAAAGATGGTGCTCTCGGGAGGTTTTTTGACGACAGGGACATGATGTACATGAACTACGTGTGTGCCAGGATGCAAGAAAAGAAAGATCGCACGGGGGGTACCGACACGACCGCCGACGCATCCGACGACTCCCTCCCTTGGGACGAGAAGGACGCTTGTCCGAAGGACAAGGAAAGGTTTCGAAAGCATCGTGTCGATTGCCGTCGACCGTCCTACCTGTACCTCTCGGAGTTCGAATCCGACGCGGACGCCGATCAGGAGCAGGAGGAAGAACATAGCGGCGGCGTGAGTTACAATTTCGGCCACTCCAGGATGAAGTCGCGGTCGCACGTGTCGCACCGGTGGAGGAACGTCAACCCTCGCCGCAAGCGCGACGAAAAGAAGAGGACAAAGAGGCACAAGGACGCGTCGCTTTTGCGGCTATATACCGAATGAATTGTATCACCTCCCTTTGCCGGAGACGTCACGTAAACGTACGGGAGTAGTCTGTTCATGCGCGTCGGAAAAGGAACAAGATGAAGCCGAATAAGACTTCGCGAAAATGCTCTTCAAGGCATCGACCGCGCTCCAAGAGTGGCGCGAACTAATGTCCGGAGCAGGAGCAGGGAAAGGGGGCGAGATGATAGTATCGCTTCTGCTCGCTGTACTTAATGAAACAGGCACGGAAGACGAATCCGCACTTTCCTTGTCGGTCTGGCTATTCTCACGAGCCATTGTTGCGTCGCTAACATGATGACATAGTCCGTGTGCTCGATGAAAGGAAGCCCGCAAGGGTTTCAGGACGTCGGTCATGATGCGAGACAGTTCCGCGTCTCTGGCGGCTTCGTTGTCGGCGACCACGGATTTGACGCGAAAAGGCGCGATGCGCACCACGTTCTCTCGCTGATCCGGGCGCCACACCTCCGGGAAGTCGTCTACGACCACGGTGGTCAGAGGGTCGAGGCCCAACACGTCCAGGCTCTTTTCTAGACGGAGGGTATTGCGATCCTCGCGCGTGGCGACGCTACGAATGAACGCCATCCGTTTCGCGGGATCGGGGTCGTCCTCGTTCTGAATGATGCGGATGACGTTGCTCGTGTACTCGCGTTCGGCCATCGTGAACAAATGGACCTCGTCGAACATTTTCGCGGCTTTCTCCAAGAACTCGCGCACCCCAGGCCTCAGGAACGTGACGTTATCGGCTTTGGCGTTGCTCTTGGTGGGCGGCAAAGTGTAGCAACCGTCGTGACTGGGTAAGAACCGCGATCCCAAGTTTTTGAGGATGCGCTGGGAGGCAGTGAACCGATCGTGCGCCAACATCCAGTCGAAATCCGACCGGGTCACGCTGTGCACCAAGGTGTGGTCCATGTCCAACACGAGCGCGAGTTTGGGTGCGTCACAATGTTTGTATTGTTGCTTCTTGTCTGGACCGGGAGAGGACGTGACTTTGTCTTCATTGTCTTCTTTGTCTTCTTCGTCTCCTTCGAAAACGCCTTGCCGTGTCTCTTTGGCACTCTTTTTGTGAACGACGAAGACGCCGTCTTCTCCTTCGTCGTAAAGGCGGTATTCGCCTAATTCGCCTCCTCCATCTATTTCTCTTTCGTCCAAGATGCCGTTTTCGAACGTGCTAACCGAACTTTGGCAGGGATACTCGGAGACGAGAAGCAAAATGTTACAGAGCGCACGACCGAGTATGGAGCCGAGTACAGGGCCTAGTACGCGCGAGAATTCGGTTTCGGTTTCGCTGTCGGCTCCTCCGGGTCCGGGCTGTTGGCGGCGCTGTACCGGATTACGTTTCGGGGGATGAAGTCCCGGTCCAAAAGAAGCGGCGTCAGTTCCAGCGCTATCGAAACAAGGAAACAGGATGCGGTAGCTCGAAGGCCGCCACCATACCATTACAATCATACCAAGATGATGTCGTCCTCCTCTTTAGGTGCCAGGTTGCGATCGGGCTCGGGGAGGCGCAGAGCATCCGCGGAAAAGGCGGCCAGAGGCGCTTCGGGCATCATTTCGTCCGCGTATTCGTCTTCACCGTACGCGTCGGCAAAAGCCGCGGCAGCTTCGGCGCGCGCCTTCTCGGCCGAGTACGCGTCGTCGAGCTTGGAGCGGTCCACATCGGCGAGCGCGTCCATGTCCATGACGATGTCGCCTTCGCCTGTGCCGCATGGTGGCACCTGGCCGAGCATGATATTGGCGGATACGCCGTTGATCTTGTCCATCTCGCAAAACACGCCGGCGCGGATCAACATCTCGTCCGTCTCCTCGAACGAGCACTTGGCGAGCGGGCCTATGTCGCCCTTGTTGATGCCGTGGCGATCGATGGGCACCAGATGGCCGCGGTTCGTCATGGTGTCGACCAGCAGCGCCATATGGCGGTAATTGACGTTCTCGCTGTCCGACATCCACATCACGCTCTGGAGCTCGTCGAAGAGCGCGGCGCGCGTCGCCTCGATGCCGAGCACGCCCAGGATCTCGGTCACGTGGTTGGTGCGCGTGCGCGTGTAATCGACATAGGGATTGGCCATGACTTCGACAAGATTGGTGCCGTCGGTGATGATGCGCCACTCATTTCGCTTGACGAACGTGCCGCTGATGTCGTCGTAAACGGTCTCGTTCTCTTTGGGGGCCTCGAGCACCGCCTTGTCGATGTCCTTGACGCCCTTGATGATCAGGTTCTCGAGGATGCTCTGCTCCAACGCGAGCACGTCGGTCAGGATGTCGTTGCGGTCGGCGTTGTCGGGCACGATCAGACGCGCGCGGCAGACCAGGCGGTCCGAGTTGTCGTCGCTGAACACGCACGAGATGGTGTCGTCCTTGTAGTGGTCGTGGAGCGCGAAGTTGATGTCGGTGAAGAACACCTGCTTCTCGAGCATGCGCATGCGGTCGAACTCGAAGCGCAGCAGCCAGGGGCTCTTGCGGCGGTCGCAGCCTGGCGCGAAGGTCGAAAAGGCCGCGTGCATACGGAGCACGTCGCGGTCTTCGGGTATCATCGTGCGCTCCGGGTCGTCGCTCGGGTCGTAGTAGACGCACGAGCTCTTGACCAGCTCGCGGAACCGCGTCGTCTGGATGCTGTTCTTGATCTCCGTCACGCGCTCCATGTCCGCCGCGTATTCGGGGCGCGCATAGATCTCCATGCGCGGCGTCTTGATCTTCTTGCTGACGTTGAAGAGCTCGCGCAGACGCGGAACGCCCTGCGTGATCGTCCCGCTTGCCGATGATATGCCGGCGAGGTGAAAAGTGTTAGGGCTGTATAGTCCATTTAGCAGGGCAAACGT
>SL_4KL_010_BRINEDRAFT_10001249_pt1 | contig 13988 bp, 15 predicted proteins | sample SodLak_010_BRINE_2_FD_10664 | JGI IMG/M metagenome (IMG submission 10664)
ACAANCGGACAGTCAACCACTTGTACGTCCTTGAGCCGTTTGAGGAAGGCCGACTCTCACGACCTAATGGAACGTACCTATGCAAGGCTGGTGCCTCATTCGAGTTCAAAGAGGAACGAGCACTGGACGGCGGCGGTAACGAGTACGTTCCAGAAGTCACCTGTAAGGCCTGTCAAGAACTCATGCAACGCTGGAAGTCGACTCCCTCACAGGAAGTCTAACATGAGAGATGTGCCCGAACCCGATTACGACAAGGACATCTCACAGACGTGCAAGAAGTGCGGCAACAAGCAGTTTAACGATATCTACGAAGGCCGAACTCCCCGATGTGAGGAGTGCTGGGGCTTCATGGAAGCCGCTTCAGAAGAAGACGTCACTGAGTTTTCGAGACGGATGCACCACCAAATGGTTGAACAGGAGTCGACAGCCTGATGATCGAATGGCCGGAAACAATTGAAATCCCTGACGAGTTACTTGAATCTGCCGAACAGATTGCGCTCGATATCGAGAACAGCAGGACAACGCACCAAGACGAGATGGGCCTGAACATCTTCGGTACAGGAGATGGGCGGATAGTGTTCGATGTGACAGAGTACGCGAACATACCGACCGTGCTACGTGTCGCTCACAATACCGAGGGCGTCAGAGAGACCAGAAAGGAAGCCACCAGCAGGAACACCTTTTCAGGCGATCTGAAAAACAGAGCTGTCCCGGTGTATCAGCACGACGAATGTGAATATCGGTGGAGCTTTCAGCCCAAGTGCGACCCGGTCCCGTTCGGAGAGCGGTTCAACGCAGAAGACGAGATTTCAATACTCGTCGAACAACAGGGATTTGACGCTCGCGAAGCCTACATTGAGAACATCGGGCTGTGGGAAGGTACGACCGTCGTTTACGACTACGGCGGGATACTGCCACAAACCCTCTTTTAGCAGGACTGTAACAATGGATAGCAACTTAACAGCATTCGGCGCAAGCGGCGAGAGGAATCAACAACCGAACAACGAAGAGAGTACCGAAGAGGAGATTAAGACATACCCACCACATGACTGGGGGCCACGACCAGCTCCAACAGGCGAAGAAATCGAATACGCCCTTGAGACCGCTCATCAATGGTGGTGGACCGCCGCTTTCGGGGGAGCAGATGACTGCTTGAAATCGCACCTCGACACATTCGATCGGTATCTAGGCGAAAGGGTAAGAAATAGAGATATGTACGAGCAAAACAAATTTACACAGAAGAAGGTGCAAGCATGAACGAAGACATCAAGAAATTCGCAGTGTCGTTCTACGTCAATGAACACGATCAACGAGAGGTTGCTTTAGTCACAGTCGATAAGAGCAGACTTGAAGACGGTGTGAGTGCCAGAGAAAAGGCCGTAGAGCACGCTTCGAACAAAAGCCCCTACACTCACGTAGAGACAGTCAAAATCGAAGAACGCGAATTGGTCACTTAAGAGTCCTCCCTTGGAGGGTTTGTTTTTATATTCCATTCTAAAATGAGACTGGTTGGATAGTAAGAATATCACAGCCAGCAAAAACACCACTAACAATGCCACTACTGAAATCAAACACCTACTGCATCGAAACGCTGCCGCAGTTCAAGAACCGCCTTGATGTCCAAAATCAAGAGATCATCCGAGCACTACCCGCAGGACGTCAGCAAGACCTCCTAAAGATGTTCAACGAAATTCGAGAGGGACAAGATCTGGAAACTGTCGACTTCATCGGAGATCTGCATCACGAAGAAATCCAAGACATTGTCGACCACGACCTCTCGCTCGACCAGATCATCAATTACGTCCTCAACAATCGAGAGAGCTACTATACCTACGATTCAGACATCTCTATTTTCCGTATCACGGAAATCAACGATGAGCAAGTAGAAGCACACGAACAACAGTACGAAGTCCACGAACTGAACGGCGATAACCGACGAAACCGAATCGGGTCGGTCACCGCAAAAACGCTCACAGAAGCACGAAAAGCAGCGGTCGATGAATACGGTGCGCCGGTCGAAGTGACCGAACCGTAGCGAAAACACGGAACAGGATAGAACAGAACAATTTCTTACCAAGCTCATTAGAAATCTGATTAAATAACTTGGTAAGAAATCGCTGAATTGACCGAAGCATCCTGACCAGCAATGTGCGAAATATTCACAGACACCCGTGAATCCCTGGTCTCAGCAATCGCGGCTTACGACCGTGAAATTGCGCATCCAGAGATTTACGAGGATATGACGAATGGGTAGAATCGAAAACGAATATCGGGTGGGCGATGCCTTAGAAGTCCTCAAGTCGCTTCCAGGAGGCATTGCGAGAGTCGTACATCTGGACGACGCTTGGGCGCGGCCCGGACGCTGTGGGGGGATGGGAACAGACGTGTACGACACTCACGACCTCGAAAAGTCGTTTGCGATCATCGACGAGTGTTGGCGGATCATGGAAGAGGGCGCTTGGATCATTCTCGATGCAGACGACTGGTTCAAACGTAAAGTAGAAACCCACCTCTGTGAAGAATATGGGGACGTCGCGGAAACATACGAAGGTGGCGGATACCGGCGTAGCGGCGGCGTTACCTACCAATCACAGGATGGCAGCGTCGATTGTGGTGGGGCGGGGATGTATCTGCGAAACGGAGGTTTCCATGTCGTTTTCGGACACAAAGGAGAGACAGACACCGTCTACGAATCAGCTCGACAGATCGCCCGTCGACCCACCAAGAAATTCGGGTGGAAGTCGGTCAAGCCAGTCGATCCATACCGAGCTTGGATTGAAGCACTAAGCGAGGAAGGCGACCTGATCGTAGAACCCTGTGCGGGGACTGGACCGGGATCAATCGCTGCTCACCAACTAAATCGGCGCTGGTTGGCAATCGACAATTCGGCAAGTGCTCGAGAGTCGTTCCACAAGCGGAAGTCGCACATGGAGCCCTCGGTGAATACAACACTGGCAGATATCGGAATCAGTGCTGACAACTAAAATCGTTTTACGAGACACATTTATCTCGATACACACGGAATAAATACCATGACAAAGACTGGGACGGTAACGTTCTACAATGAGGAGGAGGGATACGGATTCATTACTGTATTGCTCGGAGATTCTCTACAAGAGGCAGATGCCTTCTTTCACATTTCAGATTATCCAGACGAAGATCCCCAGGAAGGAGACAGACTCAAACTAAGCATAGTGAGGAATCAGAAGGGGTGGAGAGCAAAGAATATCAAATTAGAATCTAAGTCGAAAAAGCAGAACGATCCGAAAGGAAACCCCAAGAACCTCCGAGTGCAGGAAATAGACCCTGAGTATGAGAAAAAGACGTCAACGAGGGTGAAGAAGAAATCAAAAAAGACCAAAGACAAAAAGGAAGCATCGAATCCGTTTAAAAATAACACCGACAACAAAAACGACCTATTGTAGCAGATAATGTCAGCAACTAAAGGCAGTCGACGAGAACGAGAATTAGTCAACAAGCTCGACGCTTCGGGATTTGCAGTAATGAAAGCACCAGCGAGTGGGGCTGCAACAGATCGAGAACTCCCTGATGTACTAGCAGGCAATGGTGAGCGATTCTACGCAATAGAGGCGAAATCAAGTTCAGGGAAACCAATCTACCTTGACGAAGAAGAAGTTGAGGCTCTAATCTATTTTGCCGAGAACTTTGGAGCCGAACCGTGGATCGCAGTGCGATTTGACCGGGAAGACTGGTATTTCTTCAAGCCAGAAGACCTGTACCGAACGAAGGGCGGAAACTACCGAGTGAAAAAGGAGACCGCTATCAGCAGCGGAGTCGACTACGAAGAGTACGTTGGGGATTCTACAAAGATGACCCTAGACGAACTTCTGGAAGACTGACCGAGTTCGAAACCGACTGTTGAGTCACTGTAGTATTTTTATCTCGCTTAGAGGATGGAGCGAGAAGATAAGAGATTCTCTTGGAGAGGAAGAGAGTCTGAGAATCCAATAGAGGCCTCTCAGAAACAAATAAGCAATAAAATCATGAGTCGAGAACATTTCCTAAAGACGCTCGGTTATCAAGAACCATACGACGAATCCCCTGTCGACACCCCTGAAGGATGGCACGGTGGAGCAGTCGCAAACACGGGAGGCAACATAATGTGCCGAATCTGGAGAACTTGGGAAGGCAACGAGAAGGCGTCTCCAGTAGAATACGAAGTCATCTACAATGTCAGCATGGACAATGGTGTAGCCCTTGAGCGACACCAATACAACGACCAAGAGGGCTATTACGAACACGAAGAGACCGAAGAAGTCCGTAAAGCAAAGTACCACTCCGACACCTCACAAGCAGAAACAGCACTTGAGTTGATGAACTACGTCACCAACGAACTCCGTACAAAGGAAGAAGGAGACACAGAAACCGATCAACAAGAAGACTGCTCGAAAACGCAGAAGATCGAGAGCGACATAGAGCACATCAACGACAACTACCACCACTGTCTCTACGTCAACAACAGAATGGAAGGGTACCCACTGCTCATGCTGAAGAACCACAGTGGAGATAACGACATCCTTGACGAGATCGTCAGTATCATTCCCAAGTACGGCTACGAGAGCGCATATGTCGACTTCGACAAAGAGGAAGTGGCATTCTCGCCAATCGACTGTCTCGACGACATCTCGGAAGACGTTCTTGAACACATCCGCAACGGACTCGAAAAATGGGACATCGATATCGACGGCGACCTCTCGGCACTGAAGCTGGTCGGTGGATACGAAGTCGCAGTTCCATTCAGTGGGGAGCTCTTACGAGACACGATGGAAAGTGACGGTCAAGGGCCCCTCCTCTACGGGAAGGACAACATCTGGATCGAATACAGAGGCATGAGAGACGGAGAACTCCTACTCAAGGTGGCAGTCGAAGACAAAGATTAAAGATCGAACCCAGACCAGAACTGACGCAGTTCAGCATCCAACTGGTTAGGTCGTACCGTCTGAAACTCATCTTGAGCGTGTTCTGGGAAGTGCTTTCGTACGCCGGCCCTCCCTGCCTGATCCGTGTACCGGACATCAGCAAGTACACGAACACCGACGTCATCGGTTCCACGGATCACTCGACCGATTGCTTGACGAGTCTTCCGGATCGCAGGTACGGTAAACGCATAGTCGAAGCCGAGCCACTCTCCGAATCGTGAGGAATACGCTGCCTCAACAGCACTCGCCAACTCGGAACCAGTGTAGGCGATCGGGACGCCACAGATAACCGCAGCGTGAAGTTTGTCACCAGAGAAGTCGACGCCCTCAGTGAGCGTTCCGCGTAGCCCTGTCGTGAGTACCTTTGGACCGCCATCGAGGAAGTCACGTTTGAGTTGCTCAGTTTCAGCATCAGAACTACTCTCGTCGACGAGGACCTCTTTTTGTACCCGACTGCTCTCACGGATTTGTTCAGCGGCCCATTCTCCCTCAGCATAGGAAGGCATGAACACGATAACATTTCCAGGAGTCGTCGCTGCCACAGAGAGGATAATCTCGCGGTACGTGTGTCTCAATTCTTGTTTTTCGTCAGCGGGCGACCGATTGCTGTAAGTAAACTTTGGAGCAGAAACAGCGAAGCCTGCACGATTTTGCGGGGGGAAGTCGTTATCGAACACGGTGGTCTTGACAGGCCGTTTTCGCTCATCAGGGTTGAAGTCCGAACTCTCATCTTCAGAAGAGGACTCATCATCATCTGAGTCATCATCCGAATCGTCGTCTGTGAATTGTGAGTTGTTAGAATCATCCTGATATCGGCTGGCTGCTTGGGTCACAATGCTTGAGTAGGGTTGGTATCCGGCCTCCAGTTTGCCGATGCCTGTTTCTTCTCGGTAGACATCCAACGGTTCGAGCGTGGCCGACATCACAATAGAGGCTCCGAACGCATCCAGAGTCGCCGCAATCTCGTCTTGCGGGATGCAATTGTTGACGCGTATCTGCGTGTGGTAGTAGCGTTCCCACGGTCGACCTTGAGGAGGAGACTCAAATTCTTCCCGCCGGGGGCTCAACTTCAATTCTCGGAAGTATTCTGTATGGTCACCAACCAGCCATCGACGCAAGAGCTCTCGAACTTGATCGATAGCATAGTCACCCTCTGGTGTCATTTGGTCGATCTTCTTGGATACTTGCTCCCGAACATAGGCGACTGAATAGCCCAGGTACAGCACTCTCATCCAATCATCATCGGTTCCGTTCTGGTCCATCCACCGAGCGAGTATGTTCGAGGTCTCACCGTCTGCGCCTTCGCAGTGGACGTCAACCGAGTGTGGCTCCTCGGGGTCCTGGTGGTAGATTGCATTCTCCCAATTCGATCCGATTTCGTCACCCATCTGCTGGCGGATCTGTGCCTCGAATATTTTCCGAGTCTCGATAAGCAACGATTTGAGTACCTCAAGATCATCAGCATCGTAGTCTGATCTGTTGACGATAGCCGATGCTAGTGACGCCTTTTGCCCATCACCAACGCCTCGAGTCCAGCCTATGACCTTCTCGACATCCTTGATAGCGAAATCGAGAGTCTGCATGGTCGTAGAATACGAAAGCTCGTCCCGGACGTTAGTCGACAGCTCGTGTGCTTCGTCAATTATCAGGATCGTCGTGTCATCAAAGAAGCGTCCAGTGAATCCTCGAACGGTAGCGGGCGAGAATACGTGTTTGTAGTTGCCGATCAACACGTCACCGTCCTCGGCGACAGTCTTCATCGCTGCGTGAGGACACGTGCCTTCGATAATACCGTTCCGTAGCGTCTCCTCCGGCCTCATACCATCCCCGATGTGGAATTCAGGGATTTCGTAATGGTCGTTGACGAAATGTTGAGCGAAGAACGGGCAGTAGTCCTGACCTACCGCTTCGGGGATCTCCTGTTGATACGGGGCTTCGACATTCGCTGTTCGGAGTGGCTCTATAAATTCGTCCTCGCTAACTTCTGCACGAGACGCAAGCCCGACGCCGGCATCTGCTTTGATCTCAACTCGATCTTCTTTGGATGCCTTAGACATTATCCGATTCGTGTTATCACGCAATTCTGTGCAGCGATGGTGGAGGTCCTCTTTCTCAATCTTGCCCGTGGAAACATAGGGACACAGATCAGCCTTACCAACGAGAGTCAAGCCACTAAACTGCCGATCAGTTAGCCCTCTGTTGATCTCGCTCAGGTCATCCTCAAAGGCCCTCAACTGCTGTTTCTTTGAAGTCACTACGAACGCACGTTGGAATATCGTATCAGGGTCGCGGATCAGAGCCAGGACAGCAGACAGCGCGATCAGCGTTTTGCCTGTCCCACAGGCACCCTCAAGCAGGTACAACCCTCGTTCTTTGAGAATGTCGACTGCTTGGTTGATGCCAATGGCTTGCTTTTCGTAGGGTTCGAACGGAAATATATCGCTCCAATACGGATCTGTTTTCGGGGATCTGCTTTGCATAATGTTAGATTTGACTGTAGTTCAGAGGCGTAGGAAGTCCTACACTGGTCAGGCTGATAGTACCTCGGGTTCTGGGTGGTGGTGCTAGCGAGTTCTCTAGTGGTTCTGCAATCGCCACTGCAAACGTCGACGCCGCAGACAGGTGTGAGTTCAAGATACCTGTGGCGGCCAAAGAACTTCGTCGGCTGAAGTAGGTTCAGATTCTCTATCGAACTCTACACCTCTTATCTCGAACCGGGCACCACCACTCTGACTCTCCGCAGCAGAGATCTCCCAGTCATGAGCCTCGACAATTCGATGTGTGATCGCAAGGCCAAGACCAGTGCCGTTTCTATTGGTAGTGTGGCCGACCGAGAAGACGTCATCTCGTCGGTTTTCTGGGATACCACACCCATCGTCTTCGATGTAGAAGCCATCAGAGTTGCTCAGAGTACCAACCGTGACCGACAACTCAGTTTGGTCGTCATCCTGATTGTGTTCCAGGGTGTTGCGATACAGGTTTTCGAAGATATGGTACAGTTTTGTCTCGTCTGCATAGAACGTCGCGTCATCAGTTTCGACCGTCAATTGTGACCTATCCAGCTTGACATTCCGGCACGATTCGATAGCTACCTCATGCAACGAGACGGCATGAGTCTCACCAACGGTCTTGCCTTCGCGAGCGAGGGTGAGTGTTTCGTCAACGATAGCACCCATCCGGTCAATCGAGCTCCCAACTTGTTTGAGGTGAGACGGTGGTTCTTCTATCTCCTTAACAGCCAGATCGAGCCGGCCTTTGGCTACATTAAGCGGGTTCCGAAGATCGTGAGTAATGATCGATGCGAACTCATCAAGCCGTTCGTTTTCTCTCTTGAGTTGCTGTTCACGCTTCTCGATCCGCCGCTGGCTCTGTATGCTCACAAGAACTTCTGTGAGGTTTGATTTTAATATATTAGCCAAGTCCCGATCGGCTTCAGTGAGGTAATCCGGAGTTGTCGATGCAAACCCAATCACACCGAAATCTCCAATCGGGATCAACAACTCGCTTCGGAGGACTGTATCTTCATTATGAATCTGATCTTCTTCCCACAGATCAGGCGCATAGCGCGTCTCTCCTGAATGATAAACATCCCAAACCAGACTGTCTGATTTCATTGTCGGTGCTGGCCCGATCAAGTCCCGTGATTGGTCTGTCTCAACAGTTGGGACGAACGCTGAAATGTCATCCTTAGAATCGGGTGCGAAGAAGACAGCCAGCTCAATATCAAACAAGTCTTCAGCTGATTTGAGCGATTTTGAAACCGCCTCATGGGTCGTACTGGAATCAATCAACCTCCTCATAGTATGATGGAGAGCACTCAACCTGTCTGAATGGTCACGGCGATCACTTATATTTCGAACAATGCCAGTCGTTCCAATGTGGGTTCCGTCCTCAACTATCGGGGTTATGCTCACTTCGCACGGCTGAAACGGTCCAGAAAACGTTTCGAGATCTAAATCGATCGTGGCATACTCTTGGGATGGGTCTTCCAGCACCTCATTCATGAGGTCGGTTGCAGACTCATAACAATCGTCCGAGAGTAACTCGCTCACTTGTGATCCAATGAGAGATGATTTATCGACCTCGAGAAGGTCAGCCATTGCGCTATTCACAGCCATAACACAGCCAGTAGAGTCTAGGATATACATTGGATCATTCACAGCCTCTACAGCCTCTTTGTACCGATCACATGAACAAGAGACAGAAGAAACAATCTTGTCGGCTAGAATATCGATTGGGTGCGAACCGGGCTCCTTGAAAACGACATGCTCGAAACCAGAACCAAGGGCCCTGTTGATCAATTGAGAGTCCATATGAGTCATATCCGGGTGTAAAATTGCAGGGACACCAGAGACGGCATCGGAGATAGATTGACGAAAACTGAACCCGTCAAACTCTCCCTCACTGTGTGAAATAACGAAGCAATCGTAATCTTTCTTCGAGATCGCGTCTTGGGCTTCGTTAGGATTTACACAACAGTCGACTTGTATCGGATGTTTGCCGGATTCCAACAATCCAGAAACAAACTTGAGATAAGACCTGTCCAGGCCTATTTGAAGAACAGCGATGCTACCACTCATACACGCATAGTTGAAACGTAGCGTAATAAATTGTTATGTCTATTCAACCATACAACCAGCAGGAGGATGTTACCAACGTTTCAACACCCTAACCAACGTATTTATAACCGCATGAGTAGTTGATAACATAACGATTTCGCTATGTATATAAATAGCTAAAATTGTCAAGGAACATGACACAAACAGACACACCACACCAAGTCAAAAAGAACCAAGGTGAGCGGAAGAACATCTTGCTTGTAGAAGACCAAGTTCATCAAGCAGAGCTGTACAAAGAGTTCCTCTCCCCGAAATTCGATGTCAAGATTGCAAACACAGGAGCAGACGCTCTGAAATATGCAGACGAGGATACTAACGTTATTATCCTTGACCGAGAACTGCCAGATATGAAGGGTGAAGTGGTTCTACACAAGATCAAGAATGAGATGAAACTTGATGCTAGAATCGCTATGTTGACCGGGCAAGAGCCAGATGAAGGCATTCTTAAATTGCCGGTCGACGATTACCAAACAAAGCCAATTTACGAAAACGAAATCAACGCTCTGGTCGATACACTGCTGCTGAGAGATATGTTCGTTAAAGTTAGCGAAGATATGTTTCGCCTTACATCAAAGAGGTCTGCCCTCCAACAAGTAAGCAAAACACACTCTGAAGAATATAATAACATCACAGATCTGATCAGCACTCGACGAGATCAGATCGACGAGATCCTGGATACAATCAATAACAACTCTATTTTCAGATCATTCCCGAAGTGAATTGACTCGAACGTATTCTCAAGTCACTCGTCCTGTTCTGCCGCTGGAGTTTTTTATACCCCTATTTTGTGTGAGGTTGTAAATTATGTCTTCAGCTGAAAGCACCGACCATTCGGGGAATCTTTCAACAGATACAACACCAGAAATAGAGCAAGTAGCTAAGGAACTCGAAAATCAGGGGATCGAAGTCGACCACTGGGAATCATCTCCAAAGACTTCAACGAACCAGACCCACCCTTACATCGAAATTGTAGGTATCTTCGACATCAACAGTGTTCTAAAAGTAATCTCAGACGAAAAATGGACCAAATCATACCGGATAGTAAACACATCTGACATAAAAAAGGTGGATGAGAAAAAGCAGACAGAAGGGAAACATCCAAATAGACTTATCATTTCAACCCACCCCGGAAACAAACTCTCAAGACACCAGATCACAACTGAAAAATCCTCTTATTTATGACACATTCCATGTCAAAACAGACACAGGGCTGTCAAAACAGCCGAGTAGGGGATATATAGTGCTGTAACTTTTATTATATACGCGACTCATGAAACAACCTTATAATGTGTTTCACAACTAGGCGAAATACCATTCCGAGGGAGAATATCACTTTCAAAAGAATTTTTCAGTTGCCCATAGTATAAATTGGTGATTTGGAAAGGTTTAACACAGAAGTACGGAATAACATTCAGACATGGAAGAAGATCATATAGGAGGTGGGAGTATGCAAAGCGAGAGATCGAACCATTGGGAAGAAAAAATGGAGTTAGACGGCAATGAATACCTCCGCTTAGCATCTATTTCCACAACCTGTCCTATTGGCGATTGCGACTCTCGCCTCAGATCTGGGCAATCAACAGTCTATACGAATTGTGGACTACCATACCGATTCGAGTGTCCGGCCTGTTCAGCACTAATTGATCAAGCGTGCCCCCATTGCGGCAGTAAGGAAATTCGGAAGCAAGACGGTGTCGAAGACTGCGTTCGGTGTGGTGCTGTCCTGCGATATTAGAAGTGTAAACACAGACTAGTCCTCCTACTTAATCATCCTCAAGAGACATCACCAGACAGTCAACGAGCCGTCGACTGATTGCACTACTAGGAGATGTTTCACAATGCCAAGTAGGGGGAATTAGCCTTGGCATAGCACACGTTAAACGGCATTCCCCGCACAAAAACGGGTGACGTTCCCCAGACACCCGTTCCGTGACTCCTCATCGGTTGGGAAGAAACTCAATCCCCCAATTGAATTTTCTCCTACAACCGACAGGCATCAGTTCACAACATCTAGTATTAAACCTTTCGAGCATTTTGTTTTATATATGTTAGGTTTAAAATTGTAATTAAGATATTTTTATACTCCGATGGTAGATGGGAAGTGAGAGATGGGGTGTATAGCCACACTTGGTTTTCTCACATTCAACAGAACATACAGCAACAGAGAGAAACAATGGACACAGCAACATCAGCGGCATCTGAAATCGTACAGAAATTTGGCCCAGACGCGGGTCTCGACGAAGAAGAAATCGCCACCGACATCCAGAGCATCGTTCGCGAGTGGAGCGTTCCAGTCGACGAAGCAGCACGTAGTGTAATGGGCGACCTTCGCGAAGAACATGATACCAGTGACGAGGCAGCTCCCAGTGTGAGTGACGGTGAAAGCGATTTCAACCCCTCACCAGTCGACAGCATCAACTCGGGCAACCTGAACGAGTACAAGGACTATCTCGTTCGAATCGTGTCCCTTTGGGAGCCACGGGACGACCGCATTGATCAGGTTGGCCTGATCGGAGACGACTCTGGCGTGGTCAAATTCACCACCTGGGAGAACGACAACCTTCCAACAGTCGAGGAAGGCGAAGTCTATCGAATCAAGAAGGTCAACGCGGAAGAATACAATGGTCGCTTTGCGATCAAATTCAGTAACAGTTCGGAGATCGTCAAAGCAGAGGGTGAGACTGTCGGGCGTGGTGGCGGCGGTATTCAGATCAGTGGCGTTCTCGCCGAAGTCGAAAGCGGGTCCGGCCTGATCAAACGCTGTCCAGAAGACGATTGCAACCGAGTCCTACAGAACGGCCGCTGTGCGGTGCATGGCGAAGTCGAAGGCGAGTTCGACCTGCGAATTAAAGCAATCATTGACGACGGGCATACAGCTCACAAGGTCATCTTCGGAACAGAAGCAACTGTCGAGCTCACCGGAATCACGATCGAAGAGGCCAAACAGAAAGCGATGGACGCCCTGGACACATCAGTCATTGCTCAGGAGATCAAAGACGAATTCCTTGGTACATACTTCGATATCGAAGGCCCACAGCTGGGCCAAAACATCTTGGTCGATGATGCAACGATCGTCACCGGAGCAGACGAAGAAACACTCGAATCCGTCGCAACAATGCTCGGTCGAGATACTCACCAGAGCGCCTCGAACGAGACCGAAGCAGCGGCATAATCAGCGCAAGAAAATTCAAGAGACACATTACAATGAGTGACAACAATTCAGCAGCACCGAAACGTAACGAAGCAGTCCGAACATTCGCAAGTGAGTACACCGAAGCGACGACCACGTTCTCAGAGTCGAATGCAGACAAAGCAGCCCAATATTCCCTCCTCCCCACTGGAGTAGGAGCAAACCGGGTGATGATGATGGGAACGCTACTGGAAGTATCGCGCACAAAGAGTGACCGTCTGTGTGGAACCATCCACGATGGAACTGGCAGTTTCAAGGTCTACGCTGGACAGTTCAATCAGCAAGCCTGTTCAAAGCTCAAGGAGCTCGAGCCAGACGGCAATCGGACCAAGCTCGAAGCGGGAGAATACGAACACGTAATGGTGATCGGCAAAACAAACAGCTACGAAAGCAGTGGAACGTGGTACGTCACTGTCGAACCAGAAGTGTTCATCGTCTCCGACAAAGAAACGCGAGAGCGATGGGAAGCAGAGACAGCCGAGAAAACGCTCGAACGGATCGAATCCTTCGAGAATGACGATGCACCGCGTGGGAAGACTGCTCGCGATCACTACGATTTCGACATGAGCGAACTCAGAGGAGACGTCGAAGCAGTCGTCGAGGATCTACTTCCAGAAGTGCCTACAGTTCCAGCCACGGCTCCAAGCCCCGACGTTACACCGCCTGTTGAAGAATAGGGCACCGAAATAAACATCAATATATTCCTAGCAAAAACGATACCCATTTCCAGATGGTCATTCAACAGAGAAAGTGAGAAAAATGAGGCCAGACCAATCCGATAACATTCTCCGATCAATGGAAAAGGGTGTATTATTCACACTCAACAATGCAGTCGAAGATTCAACCCCATCAGAAAAACTAAGAGTCATCTCCAGTAGAGACAACGAAACACGCATACATGCGATAGGGTCTGATGGGTCCTACATCATCCACCGAAATGAAGAAGGAACTCTAATCTATTCAAAAATAGACGTAGACGAAACCAAATATAAGGACGATGTAGCCTCCATAAACATCATCGGATTTAATTGAGCGTCCGACCAGAACCACTCAAGACACTGTTTTGTATCATCTTGACAAATTTTCCAATACCCGCCGTAGGTCGACCTGAGACAGCCGTTTTGAGATTTTTAATACTCATTTGATTGAGAGTATGAAATGGAATAAAAGGAAGCCAGCTCTGAGCCTATGAATCAGCAAAATACCACCCAAACAGACCGAGTACAGCCACAACAGAAC
>SL_4KL_010_BRINEDRAFT_10001250_pt1 | contig 13982 bp, 17 predicted proteins | sample SodLak_010_BRINE_2_FD_10664 | JGI IMG/M metagenome (IMG submission 10664)
CGACCGTCGCGCTGTTCGCGTGGAAAGTCAGACCGACCGAGCCGAAGCGGCCGGACGAGCCGCTACGGAGTCGGTTCGCGTTCGATCCCGCGATCGAGCTTCTCTCGCGGCCGGCGATCGCGTTCACCGTCGTCCTCGCCATCGTCGGCGAGTTCTCCTGGCAAGGGCTGGCCTCGTTTTTGCCCACGTTTCTCGTCGAGTACCACGGGCAATCGACGACGATGGCCGGCGTGGTGTTCGCGCTGTACTTCGTCGCGCAGGCCCCCGGACAGGTAATCGTCGGCGCAGTCGGCGACCGGATCGGCTACGATACGACGATCGCGGGCTGTATGTTCGTCGGCTCGGTTGGGGTCGGCCTCCTGGTGATCGCTCCGAACCTCTCTGTGATCGTCGCCGCAGTGCTGCTGTTGGGCGTGGCGATGAGCTTCGGTGCCGCGTTGATGCCACGGTTCCTCCAAGAGATGACTGAAAAGGAGCAAAACGCCGGGTTCGGACTGGTCCGAACGGTGTATATGGTCATCGCCGCGTCCGGGTCGGGCGTGATCGGCGTGCTCTCGGATTTTCAGGGGTGGATCGCGACGCTCGCGTTTCTCGGATTTTTGCTGTTGTCGATCGTCGCCATCATCTCGCTTAATCGAATATTCAACTGGGGATACTGACCGGGCGATCGGCGAAGGCCCTTATATACGGAGACGAAAGCGAACACATGAATCGCCTGCGAGCGGGGATCGCCCTGTACAATACGGGCCACTATCTCGCGGCGCACGAACCGCTCGAAGAGCTGTGGCTCGAAGCGCCCGCAGGCGAGCGCGACGACTGTATCCAAGGACTCATTCAGGCGACCGCCGCGGTTTATAAGTCCCGCGTCGGCAATGAGACGGGAGCCGTCGGGCTCGCCGAGAGCGCGATCGGGTACGTAAATGAATGCGATGGGTTCGCCGTCGCGGTCGATCCGCTCGTCACTTGGCTCGAACGACTCGCGGCCGAACCCGCTCTCGGAGAGCGCGAAACACCGCCCGATCTCCGATTCGACGGCGAGGCGATCGACCCGTATAAACTCACACCGGGAGAACTCCTCGTCGCGGCCGAAGCGGTCGCGGAAACGAACGGCGACAACGTGCTTATGAGAGCCGTCGAGTACGCCGAATCGGATATCCGAGACGGGCGCGAATCGAGTCCGTTCGTGACGCTGGCGCTCGATTGTATAAGCGAATCGGATCCGGTGGTCCGACAGCGCCTGCGAGAACACGTCGAGCGGCGGCAAGCGCGAGAGTCCGATGTCGATGGGCTATTTAAATAGCGGCCGGGGGTCACGCGGTCTTCTCGTCGCCGTCCCACTCGGCGGAGTTGTCCATCGGGTCGTAACCGAGCACCTCCTTGGCGCGTTCCAAGGAGTAGTACTTGCGATCGTTATCGGAGATGCCGTAGACGATCTCGTAGTCGTACTCCGCCTGTAGCGCGCGGTCGTGAATGTGGGCGCAGTCGCGATAGGAGAGCCACATCGCCTGCCCGCGCTCGTAGTCGATCGGCGGGTGGTTCCGCGTCAGGTTGCCGATCCGGATGTTACACACGTCGATACCGTACTCGTCGTGGTAGTACCGCCCGATGATCTCGCCGGTCGCCTTCGAGATCCCGTAGTGGTTTCCGGGACGGGGGAGTTCGGTGCCGTCGAGTCGAAATTCGTCGTCGACCCGGTAGAGATCCGGTTCCCGCTCCGTCTCGAAGTGGCCGACCGCGTGGTTCGAAGAGGCGAAAATGAACTTCTCGACGTCCGCCTCGACGGCGGCGTCGTAGAGCACTTTCGTCCCGTGAATGTTGTTTTCGAGGACGGAGTCCCAGGGGGCGTCGCGTCGGGGATCACCGGCCAGATGAATGATCGCGCCGACGCCCTCACAGGCCTCGGCGACGAGTTCTTCGTCGTTCACGTCGCCGATGAGAGACGGGTGATCCGGGTCGAACGGCGGCGGATTGTGAAACAGATACCGCCACTCGTACTCGTCGGCCAACCCCTCGCGAATAGCCGTCCCGACCGATCCCTTGGCCCCGGTGAGCAAGACGGTCTCGTCCATGTGGTGACGAGAACGCGGCACCCGGGTAAGAAACGTGCGGTTCGCGATTTTCCCCGTCGTTCGGGAAACCTTCTTTATTACACTCGCCGACGTATCGGACATGTTCAAAGGGTTTCGCGTCGGCTCCATCGCGGGGATTCCGATCAAGCTCGATATCACGCTCTTGTTGATTCTTCCCGTATTGGCGTATCTCATCGCCAGCGGNATGGGCGAGGTCACGGTCGCGCTCAATCAGGGGTTCGGCGCGGATCTCGACGTCGACGTGCTGACCGAGGGNCTGATGCCGTGGATCCTCGGNTTCGCGGCGGCCGTCGGCCTGTTCGTCTGCGTCTTGCTCCACGAGCTGGGACACGCCGCTGTCGCGCGGTACTACGGATACGAGATGGAATCGATCACGCTGTGGTTGCTCGGCGGCGTCGCCCGGCCCGAAGAACAGCCCACTCAGTGGAACCACGAGTTCTGGATCGCGATCGGCGGTCCGGTCGTCAGCGTCGCCCTCGGAATCGGCTGCTATCTGGCGTTCGGCGTCGTCTGGCTCGATTCGATCCGGTTCGTTCTCGGCTATCTCGCGCTTTTGAACATCGTCCTCGCGATATTCAACATGATCCCGGCGTTCCCGCTCGACGGCGGAAGGGTGCTCCGGGCGCTGCTCGGTCGAAACAGGCCGCACGCGGAGGCGACACAACTCGCCGTCTCGATCGGCAAGTTCTTCGCGTTCGTGTTGGGGCTGTTCGGCCTGCTCGTGTTCAACCTGTTTCTCGTCGCAGTCGCCTTCTTCATCTACATCGCCGCGGCGGCCGAGGGGCGACAAACGGTGCTCCAAGCGGCGTTCGAGGGCGTCAGCGTCGGGGACGTGATGACACCGGGGAGGGAGGTTCAAACCGTCGAATCGGATCGGACGCTCGCCGACGTGCTCGATCGGATGTTCCGCGAGCGTCACACCGGATATCCGGTCGTCGATCGCGGCGAGCTCGTCGGGATCATCGCACTCGACGACATTCGCGACGTCGAGCCGGACCGTCGTGACACGGTGAGAGTTTCGGACGTGATGAGTACGGATTTAGAGACGGTAAACACGGATACCGAAGCGATGGAGGCGATGCAACGGCTGGCGAGTGGGAACGTCGGCCGACTGCTCGTCACCGACGATACGGGCTCGCTCGCGGGATTGGTCACCCGATCCGACCTCGTGACGGCGATGACGATCATCCAGGAGCGACGATCGAGCGGCGACGTTCCGTCCCCGAGATGATCGCACCGTCGCGGTTATCGCCAGTGTTTGAAGATGAGACGCTTGATGTCGTCTTTCGTCCGGACGGCTTCGGTCGAGCCGTCCGGCAGATCGACCTCGTAGGGTTCGTCGCCGTTCGATTCACGCCACCGGTCGTCGTGGGCGTCGAGTAAGCTCATCGCCTGCTGAAGGGTGTCTTCGGGCGAATCGGTGTCGTCGCTGGAATCGGACGCGCTACGTTCGGTCCCTTCGTTGGTATCGTCGTCCGATTCGCCGCCCTCATCCGATTTGAGTGTGTCGGCCGCGTCGGTGATATCGGTGGCCTGCTCGCGACTGATTCCCTTTATTTCGGCTAGTGCGTCCGGGTCGGCGTTTCCAACGTGTTCGACGGTCGGAAACCCGGCAGCGATCATCGCTTCCGCGGTCGCCTCGCCGACACCATTTATCGCGGTCAGGCGCTCTATCTCGCTCGACAGGTCGGACTCGTCCTCGGCGTCCGGCGGCGTGTACGTATCCAGCAGATACTGGAAGGCATCATGCTGTGTGACCGTACCGTACTCGCCGACGTACACCGTTTCGAGTTCGGCTCGGATCTCCTCGAAACGCTCACGTTGCGCTTCGGAGACGGAGAGTTCGGGCATACAGTCGATGGGCGCACGCGTCGCTAATAAGGTATCGGCGGACAGCGGGATTTATCGGCGTTCGATGCCCGGTTTCGGTATGGACGACGACCCCCGCGAATCGAACGTGCCGGACGAAGCGACGGCGACCGCCGAGACGGCCGACGGGATCGTCAGTATTCGGGGGGCGCTCGTCGGACTCGGTTTCATCTGGCTGACCGCGGTCGCGGCCTTCGGCGCGCTCGCCGCGACGGTCTACGGCGTGACGACATCGATACCGTATCTGCTCGTCGCCGTGTTGGCCGCCGTGGTCGCCGTCTACGCCGGCAGCGCTTCCCTCCGGGCGTTCGGATATCGATGAGCGACGAGGATCACCCGTCTTCGCTCACGCGAACGGTAAGAACCGGTATATCAGACGTTCGAACGACGCGTTCGGTGACGCTGCCGAGGAGATAGCGATCCAGCCCACTCCGGCCGTGGGTGCCCATCACGATGAGATCACAGTCGTTGTCGTCGGCGTAGGCGAGGATCTCGCGGTGCGGGATTCCGTCTTCGATCGCCGTTTCGAGGTGAACGCCCAGCTCATCGGCCCGTTCGCGGATATCTTCGATCGCGTTCTCGCCGATCTGTCGGAGCTTCGCTTGGACCTGTCCGTCCATCATCTCGGGCGCGTAGGCGAGGTCTTCGACGACGAAGAAGACGTGGAGGTCCGCACCGGTCGTTTCGGCGAGTTCGAGAGCCTGATCGACGGCGCGGGTGTTGCCTCGACTTCCGTCCGTTGGCAGCAGTATTCGATCGTACATATACACAGTATTCAAGGGATGATATAAAGAGATACTCCCGTGTCGCAACCGCTGAGATCGCAGTACGGCGACGCCTACTTCAAGCCGAAAGCCGTCATTCGACCATCAGTTCGGCGTGTTTCTCCCGAAGCTTCGAGAGTTTGGGATTGATGTTGACCGTGCAGTAGGTGTCGTCGGGATTTTTCTCGAAGTAGTCCTGGTGGTACTCCTCGGCCGGGTAAAACGTATCCAGCGGTTCGACTTCGGTGACGATCTCATCGTCGTACAGCGACTGAACGTCCCCGATCACCGCCTCGACGGTTCGCCGCTGCTCGTCGTCGTGATAGAGAACGATCGACCGGTACTGGCTCCCCACGTCGGGACCTTGGCGGTTCAGCGTCGTCGGATTGTGGATGGTGAAAAACACTTCGAGCAGATCGCGATAGCCGATCACGTCCGGCTCGAACTCGATCTGGACGACCTCCGCGTGGCCGGTCTCGCCGGTACAGACGGCTTCGTAGCCCGGATCTTCGACGTGGCCGCCGGCGTATCCCGACGTGACGGAATCGACGCCGCGGAGCTCTTTTATTACGGATTCGATACACCAAAAGCAGCCGCCGCCGAACGTCGCGGTCTGAGTTTCGGACATACCGACCGTTCGGGCCCGAGGGATTTGAATAGCTGGGTCAGGACGTCGTAAAGCCCGCCGCATCGTCGTACTCTTCGAGCACCCACTCGAGTTCTTCGATCGCTCGCAGGATGGCGACTTCCGCGGTGTCTTCGAACTCGGACGACGGCGGATCGTAGTCGTCGTATTTCGATTCGAGTTCGGCGATCCGGTCTCTGATCTCCTGTTCGGTGCGCATATCCGGACGAACCGTCGGAACACTCTTTGACCTTGCGGCATCGGTCTCTCCCGGCACAACGGCAAAGCCGCTGGAGACCGAACGTCCGGTATGGAACGCGAGATGCCGAAAACGGACGCCGAGTGGCGAGACGTCCTGACCGACGAGGAGTACCGAATCCTCCGCGAACAGGGAACGGAGCCGAAGTTCTCCGGCGAGTACCTCGGGAAGTCCGACGACGGGACCTACCGGTGTGCCGGGTGCGGGGCCGAGCTGTTCGATTCGGAGACGAAATTCGACTCGAATTCGGGGTGGCCCTCCTTTTACGACGCGAAGGACGGGGCCGTCGAGTTGCGCGAGGACAGGAGTCACGGCATGATCCGAACCGAGGTCGTCTGTGCGCGGTGTGAGGGCCACCTCGGACACGTCTTCGAGGACGGCCCCGAACCGACCGGGCAGCGATACTGCATGAACGCCGTCGCACTGGAGTTCGACGACGAAGCCTGACAGCGATCGTCCGAGGGTATATATACCGAGACGGAACCAGACGACTCGTGAGCTGACTGATCGACGGCGAACCGCCGAGGCGAGAGCGCGGTGGAAGGTTCGCTGACCCGTATGAAACACCGCCTGTACGCAATCTACGATTGATCGATCCTGTGCCAGCAATACCCACGTCGATTTATACGTCGCCGTTCAACATGTCGATATGTCGGATCTTTCGCTCGACGCCGACCAGCTCGATCGGTACTCCAGACACATCATCATGGACGAGATCGGTCCGGCCGGACAGAAACGACTGCTCGATTCAGAGGTTCTCTGTATCGGCGCAGGCGGTCTCGGTTCGCCGATTTTGCAGTATCTCGCGGCCGCCGGCGTCGGCACGATCGGGATCGCCGACGACGACGTGGTCGAACGATCGAACCTCCAGCGGCAGGTCATCCACGCCGAGGACGACGTCGGACGGCCGAAAGTCGACTCGGCGCGCGAATTCATCGAGCGGCAGAACCCGGACGTGACCGTTCGAACCCACGAGACACGCGTAAACGCTGACAACATCGAAGAGCTCCTCGGAGCATACGACATCGTCGTCGACGGCTCTGACAACTTCGCGACGCGGTATCTCGTCAACGACGCCTGCACGCTCTCGGGGACGCCCTTCGCTCACGGCGCGATCCTTCGTTTCGAGGGCCAGATCACGACGTTCGAGGCGAACGAGGGCGGTCCGTGCTATCGGTGTCTGTTCCCCGAAGCGCCCGAACCCGGAACCGTTCCCGACTGTGCGACGGCGGGGGTATTGGGCGTGCTACCCGGCACCGTCGGCTGCATCCAGGCGACCGAAGCGATAAAGCTCTGTCTGGACTACGGCGAGACGCTCGACGGCCGAATGCTCTTTTACGACGCCGCCGACATGTCGTTCGAAGAGATTCGGATCGAACCACGCTCGGACTGTCCGATCTGTGGCGACGGCGGGATCGAATCGATCCACGAGGTCGAATACGAGGAAACTTGCGCGATCTAGCGACGATCACTCGTCATTATCGTCGACCGGGTCGAACGACGAACCAGTCTCGATGCGTCGACTCACGTCGAGTTGGTAGTGTTTCAGCACGTCGCGTCCGAGTACCAGCGGATGGTCCCTCCGGGATCGATCCTCGATATGTGCCTCGACGGTGTGTTGGATCCCGCCGATCCCGAGAACGAGGTCGACGACCGGCCTGGATCGGCCGGATCGGTCCGTACGACTGAGGGTATGGATCGGGCCCGCACCGATGTCGGCGGCGACTTCGAGATCGACAACAGTTCGAGCCGCGCCCGTATCGCATCTCCCGATAACGGTTCGATTCCCCCTCGTCCCGTTGATGACGACCTGCTCCGTGAGTCCGATGACCACCGGTTCGTCGGACGCTGTCGGCTCTTTCATCGGCATGCACGAGGGGATGGAGTCGTCCAGCGTCGCCGACAGGTCGGAAACGAGCGCGTCGTCGACCGAGCCACCGCCCCGCTCGATGGCGAGTTTTGCGATGTAGGGGGCTGGACTAACTCCAGTAGCGGCGTACAGACCCCGAAACCCCGCGGTCGGATTCACTTCGAGGATGTACCACCCGTTCGTCCCCTCGATCAGGTCGACGCCCGCATAGTCCAGTCCCAACACCGCCGAGGCCTCACACGCCATCTCGGCCACCCGATCGGGGAGTGATTCGGTGGCGTCTTCGACCGACCCGCCGCGCGAGACGTTCGTTCGCCAATCGGACTCCGCCGCGTAACGGGTCATCGAACCGACGGCCGAACCGTCGACGACGTAGACTCGTACGTCTCGCGGCGTTCGGTCACCCACTCCGACGAGTTCCTGTAAGAACGCCCGACGCTGACCGACCATGGAGCTGAGTGGGTCACTCGTTTTGACTTTCCACGCCCCGCCGCCGTGGGTTCCGATCGCGGTTTTATACACCGCCTCGGGGCCGAACCGACCTCGATACCGGTTGAGATGGTCGCCGCTCAGCGCGAAGACCGTCTCGGGGACGGGAAGGCCGGCCCGAACGAGCCGCGTCGCGCTGGCGATCTTGTGGGACGCCAGCGCCGTCGCGTGGGGGTCGTTGAGCGTCGGGCGTAGCGCCGCGACCGTTTCCGCGACGCCGATGTGTTCGGACGGCTGGTCCGTATTCGAGAGCAACATTCGGTTTGCGACCACGTCGACATCGGGGTGGAGACGAACCTCCCCATCGGCCATGTGAACGATCGTGTTCGACTCACGAAGCCACTCGGGGTCGTGGCCGAGCGCCTCGACAGCGTTACAGATCGCCTTCGACTCCTTGCTGTCGTGGAGACTCAGTACGGCGACGGAGATGGCGTCCGAAGACATATATAAATAATCACCGATGCCGCTTATAAAGAGTGATCGTGAGTCGCGCACACTGGTAACATCGCAGTCGCTGCCGCTACAGGAGAGGCGCGCAGCTATTCCGATCGAGGACCGATCGCCGGCAGCCGCCGCTCGTTCGTCGTCGCCCGATAATGCCGTCGGATTCGTTCGACGGTTTCGAGATCGACATCACGATCGAGTTTGGCTCGAATCGAATCGATATCGATTGTCCCCTCGATAAGATGAGACAGAACCGCATCGATCGTCTCGGAAGGGATATCGAGCTCGTGCCGGTCGAATCGACCGGGGAAGACACCGGTTCGGGGCGGCGATTCAGTAGCGAACGACGGGACGTCGAGTTCCTCGGCGAGTGCCTCGACTTCGGTTCGGTACAGCCCGCCGAGGGGCAACAGATCGGCCGCACTGTCGCCGTGTTTGACAAAGGAACCGAGCAGCAGCTCCGTTCGGGTCGTCGAGCCGACGACGAGGCGTTCCGTGGTGTTCGCTGCGAGATACAGCATCGTCATCCGTAACCGGGCGACGAGGTTGTTACGAACGATCGGATCGCCGTGAAGATCCGTATGAATGGGGGTCATATCGCCGACGCACATCAAAAGCGGCTGGAGGTGGATCGTATCGGAGTCGATGTCGAGCGCTTCGGCGATCGCTTCGGCGTCCCGTGCGCTCCTCGAACCGATCTTACTGCTCGGGAGAACGAGGCCATAGACCCGATCAGGGCCCAACGCCTCGACGGCCAGTGTGGCGACGACCGTTGAATCGAGCCCGCCGCTCAACCCGATCACGACGCCGTCGGCGTCCGCGTCGGTGACCTCGGATCGAAGGAACGACACACAGTCGGCTCGAATCGCGGCGCTGTCGTCGCGGAATCCCGCGTCCGAACCAGTCATATCGGCCGATCACTACGTCGTCGCGTCGACGATTGTATCGCTACCATACGATACAAATGCGTTCTCTAATCGATATAAGAGTTATCTTTTGGACCATTTTTGCGAATATTGAGCTCATTTGAACACAATATTCGAAATTAAAACTACAACTGACCACCAGGAGCACTAATAGAGGCCGTGTTATGTCGTCTCGAGTGGGATCACGAGCGTCGGCCGGGACGTCTGAGTGATGACATCCTGTGAGACGCTTCCGAGCATCTTCCGCTCGTGGGCATCGACGCCGCGGGTACCCATCACCACGACGTCGGCGTCGATCTCGTCCGCGTACGCGAGAATCTCTTCACCGGGGCGGCCACCTCGAACGACGGCCTCGCTGTCGAGTCCGGCCGCGTTCGCACGTTCGGCGACGCTGTCGACCGCATCCTGCGCGTTCGCCGTGAGCTCTTCGTCGACGGCGTCGGTCAATCCCTCATCCAGCGTCAGGAAGACGCCGCGATCGATAACCGAGAGCGCGTGGATAGTCGCCTCCCGTTGCATCGCGAGATCGATTGCCGCGTCGGTAACCGCGTCCATCTGTTCGCCGCCATCGGTCGGAACGAGAATGTCGTCGTACATCGGGTTCGATCGACGGTTGTCGTCGGAGGGAGTAAACGGATTCGGATATCGTTCTGCCCGACAGCAGCGATTACTAATAAAGAGCCACGACAAACCGTCTCATAGAGAGTATCGTGCCCAACGGCACATCGACGGATTTCGAATCCGCCACAGCCAGTCTCTCACAAATCACGATAATTCCTATCAGTGGCCCATGCCGCCGCCGAGCGGCTGGTAGTGCGGAAGGTGTGGGTGCGGGATGTGAATTCCGATCGCCATCAGCCCGTGCGCAAACAGTACGTACCCAAGGAGGATGAAGGCGGCACCGAGCAAGCGGTGCAGTCGGCGGCGATGAACGGCGTCGACCGACTCGATGAGCGTTCCGTAGAGAAACACCGCCGGGATCGTCCCGATCCCGAGCGCCGCGAGCGCGATAGCGCCGGAGATCGCGGATCCGGTGGCGAAGGCGAACAGGTACGCTGGATACAGCATTGGGCACGGAAGCAGCGCGTGGAGCGCGCCGAGGCCGACGATGCTGGGGCTGTTGACGAACCGCTGAATTCGAACGGCGAGCGCGTTGATCGCTCGCCCGACGCCCGGAAGCTGAATTCCCGCAGAACCGCCGCCGAGCAGGTACTTCCCGCCGGCTGCGATGACGAACAGGCCGATGGCGATGCCGACGCCGCCGCGGAGTAGATCAGCCGTCGCCGTCAGCTGGTCGGCGGTGACGAACACGAACCCGCCGAGCGCTCCGAACGCCGCACCCAACAGCGTGTAACTCGCCGCCCGACCCACGTTGAACAGCGCGTGCTGTCGTACCTCATACACCGTGAGATGTCCCCCACCCTCACGCCGTGTCGCAGTAGCCGTCCCGCCATCAGTTTTGGGCCGCATTCGATCGGAGTACAACGTCACGAGCGGACCGCACATCCCGATACAGTGAGCTCCGCCGAGCAGTCCGATCACGAGAAACAGGAGGACATCCACGCGGAGTACGGCTTCGAGCATACTGGTTAGTAGGTAGTAATGTGTAGCAGGCATTAGCGATTCTGGTACGAGCGACAAAAGAGACGGAACTCTCTATCCATTCCGGGAGATGGGAGCTAGCGAAACAACTACGTGATACCTCGGGATATCTAACCGTATGTACGAGAGTATTCTGTTGCCGACCGACGCGAGTACCGGAATGGACCGCGCCGTCGAACACGCTATCGGAGCCGCAAAGGAGTACGGCGCGACGTTGCACGTCCTCTACGTCGTCGATACGGACACCTACAGCTCGTACTCGGGTGACGAGTACGTCCACGAGTTCGAAGGTCTAGAGAGCGCGCTCGAACAGGCCGGCGAGGACGCGATCGAAGAGATCGTCGATGCGGCCGACGCCGAAGGCGTCGAGACGGAGACGGTAGTGCGACACGGCGTCCCACACGAGGAGATTCTCGCATACGCCGACGAGGCCAATATCGGGTTGACAGTTCTCGGCTCGAAGAATCGGTCCGGCAAGTACCGTCGGTTGCTGGGCAGCGTCGCCGAGCGGGTAACCCGGATGGCAGATCGACCGGTGACCGTCGTCAAAACGCCGGTCGAGACGTAGAGACGGAGCAGAGTCAACTGTAGACGATCGACGTTCGGGGAGGGCGTCCTCGGTCACGGGGACGAGACGATCTAGTCGTTCGTCTCCGTCAGCCGATTGACAGTCTGTGCGATTTCGCCGATATCGCGTCGCTGGTTTCGGTTCGCTTCGGTGATCGTATCGATCTCGTTCGTGAGCGCGTCGGACTGCGTCGCGAGTTCGTCGACCATGCTCGCGATCTCTTCGGTGCTGGCGGCCTGTTGATCCATCGCGCTCGCGACCTCCTGAATTCCGTTCGTGGCCTCCGCAATCGCGGCAGCGATGTCTTCGAGCCGATTCAGGACGGTCGTCACCTCGCGAGTGGACGTGTCGATCGCTTCGTTCGCCGATTCGAGACTCTCGACGGTGGTTTTCGTCTCGGTTTGAATCTCGTCGACCATCTCCTCGATCCGACTCGCCTGCGTTTGCGATTCTTCCGCGAGCGATTTCACCTCGTCGGCGACGACGGCGAACCCCGAACCGGCGTCCCCGGCACGGGCGGCCTCGATCGACGCATTGAGCGCTAGCAGGTTCGTCTGGTTGGCGATATCGTCGATGACCTCGACGACCTCGTCGATCTCTTTGACCCGGTTGTGGAGCGTTTCGACGTCTTCGGTGACGCCTTCGGCGGCCTCGGTAACGGAACCCATCGTCTCGATCGCCTCTTTGGCCGACCGCCGCCCCTCGCTCGCGAGTTCGTCCGCGCGCTCACTCTGTGACGCCACACCGTCGGTCGTCGAGGCGACTTCCTCGACGGTCGCGCTCAGATCGCTCACTTCGTTTGCGACCTGTTTCGCGCTTTCTGCCCCATCGTCGGCCAGCGTCGCGAGCTCGTCGGTGCTTTCGATGATGCGTTCGGTCTCGTCTTTCACCCCTTCGATCGGCGTCTCGATCTCCGCTTTGACCTCCCGCTGGAGCGTCTCACGCTTTTCGAGTTGCGTTTCGATCTGTTCGCTGTACGAGTGGATGTACGTATCCATCGCGATTTGTTGATCGAGATTCATGAGTTTGAGCGCCGAACGGAACCGGTTCAACGCCTCATCGACGGCGCGGTCGACGGAACCCTCGTCGGCAGCGCCGGAGTCGGGGTCGGGTCCGGCGTCGCGTCCGTACTCCGATTTGATGTCTTCGGCGATCCCGTCAGCGACCCCATCGTAGTAGACGGCGTACGCACCGAGATAAAACGCCGGGCCGAGATCGAGCATATCGTGAATCTTACCGATACGTGCGCGACGGTCGAAGTACGATTGTCCGTACCCTCCGCGGCCGAGATCAAGGAGATACTCCCGCTGAGACTGTTTCAGTGCCTCGATCGGCTTCGAGGACGAATCGAGGACGGCAACGCTTTCGGAGTGAGACTGCAACAGATCGTAGAAATCCTCGACGAGATCGTCGGCGATACGTTCGAACGTCCCGGACATCGCCTCGAGACGCTCCGTGTCCGCAGCATCGAACCGCGTAAACGCCTTTCGGCGTTCGATCTCCTCGCCGTCGATACCGATTTCGGCGGAGAGCGATTCACCATCGACCGACTGCCTCGATTCGGAATCCACCTTGTACGTCGTTTGCGAACTCATTTGCTCGTGGATGAACCTCGCCGAGCGTCCGGCTTAATAAGATGGAGGGAATCGAGCAATGAAACTGGAAACGAGCCGAAATCAGACGAATCGAACCGGTTCCGGATCGAAGGAATCACCGCGCCAGCGCCAGCTTCCGAGTTCGGCCGTCCCTCCCGAGAGCGAAACGATGACGTAGGAGTATCCGGGCCACGCCGCCGATCTGGCGTCGGTCTCGCTCGGTTCGGCCGGGCCGTGAGGATGGGAGTGATAGAATCCGACGACATCGAGACCGGCTTCGTCGATCCGATCGAGGAGTTCGATCTCCTCGGTCGGTGCGATCTCGTATCGCGTTTCGGGCGTTTCGGCCGCGTTCGTCGCCGGATACGCTCGGTCGACGACCGACGGCTCGCCGTGGCGACCGGCGAGCACGCCGACGACCTCCTCGGGCGCTCCATCGCGGGCGCGTTCGACGATATCGGTACGGACCGATTCGGGGAGTTCGAGCGTCATGTGGGTCGATCGGAAAGCGATCGAGCCATCCACGGCTCTGGGCGATCGAACTGTTCGGGCTGTATCAACGACGCCAGCGTTTCGAGGGTCTCGACGACGCGCGGGCCGGGCCGGTTGGTCAGATGGTGGCCGTCCATGGCGTAGGCGCGGTTCATCCGGACGGCCCGGAGGCTCGACCAGCCCGGCCGATCGGTCACGTCATCCAGATTCTCGAACGTCTGTTCGAGCTCGAATCCGCACGGTGCGGCGATGAAAATGTCGGGGTCGTACTCGCGGATCTCGTTCCACTCCCGCGGCGTCGAGGCGTCGCCCGGGTCGGCGAGGCCGAACTCGCCGCCCGCAAGGTCGACCAGCTCGGGAACCCAGTGGCCGGCGACCATCGGCGGATC
>SL_4KL_010_BRINEDRAFT_10001251_pt1 | contig 13970 bp, 11 predicted proteins | sample SodLak_010_BRINE_2_FD_10664 | JGI IMG/M metagenome (IMG submission 10664)
TCTTTAGGAATCCCGGGCGTTATTATTGTTTTGCCATCTCACCCGGGAGGACTTAGGGGGTGGTGCTAAAAAGTGATAATTCAAGACCTGACCCCATTATTCCATTTAAGTTGTCCCAGAATTATTGATCAAAGTCCGTCATTTAGATTTCGAAATTTTGACTGCCTTGATTATTTCCCATAAATGTTCGAGCTCGTCTTCAGTTAGGTATTCTATTTCATCAAGCTTGCTTTTTACATATTCAATCTGTTCATCAACCACAGATAATTTATCCTCTTCTTGACCCTTGAAAAGCCTGTCTACAAAAAATGTAGCAATACTTCCTGTTAACATTCCCAAAAACCCAATACGGACAACCATTAAAATACCAGCTACAACTCTTCCCCCTGTTGATACTGGTGCTATATCTCCGTAACCTAGAGCAGTTGTTGTTACCAAACTCCACCATAATGCATTGCCAAAAGTATTGATAGCGTCTTCAAATAGCATAATACCGTAAGCACCTAGTAAAACAATACCGATGGTAACAAGTACAACATAGATAAGGCCGTTAGTTTTAAAAATTCCCGAAATTGTATTGCCAAATCTTCTGGTGAAAACAAATAAACGAATTGCCCTTGTTAAACGAAAAACCCTTGCCAGCCTGGCAGTTCTTGAAAACCTGACCAGGCGAATCAGCCTTGCCAACCTGGCAACCCGAAAAGCCTTGTCAAAAGGTATAATAGCGATCAGGTCAAAAATGTTGCTTTTGACGAAAAGCCATTTTTCTTTTGCCCTGGCTAATCGGTAGAAATAATCAACAGCAAATATAGCTAAGATTGCCAGATCTATATTAGCCAGCAAGGTTTTCTGAGCTTGGGTAAGCGGCGTTGTAAATTCAATGATGAGAATTACTACGATAACCAGGGCTAAAGCTGCCATTATTAATTCATAAATAAGCAGTAGCTTTTCCTTGTCTTTAATCATAAACATTCTCTCCTATAAACTTTTCCGGTCGATGTTCTTGCAAATGAGTCCCAATAATTCTGCTATTGTCAGGTATATTACTTCTGTTTAGTTAGATACAACTCCTCTACGCATTGGAACAGATATTTATACAGCCTATTAAGTTAAAATAGTAACTGATACTTCAGTTTAATTGGCAGGACCTGCATTTTATAGCTCTTTGACCGGATTCCTCATAAAAACTCAAAAAAGGAGTTATTAGTTTAGACGTTGGATTTAAATAATAATCAAAAATTTTAAATCCCTTCACCTGGAGGTGAGGTAATGTTTAAAAACCGGGAATTAATTATGAAGCGGGTAGCAGAAATGCCCAAAGGGGAAAAATCGCCGTCAAAGCGTTACTGGTGCCTGACCTGCAAAATGCTTTTTTCGATGGAGGAACCTGTTTGTCCCTATATGTCTAAAATATGCATCAATACTCCTATATTCTATTTAAATCCACGCATTTATCTCTAATGCTTATTAAGATCTCATACCAGCAAGCTTAGATATTTTGCTCTCATTCTCCAGCACAAAACCGCTCCAGGTATCGGCATACTGCAGCAGCAGGGTCAGGGGCTCCTCTTTCCTGGCCACGGAGGCATTGTCATCGACATACTGGCCGTCGTGGTAAACAATAGCCTGGACTTCTTCTTCACTGAGCTCGATATAAGGCAAGGCCAGGTAAATGCTGCGGATGGGGACACTTAAGTAGGTCAGGTCCCGGTTATAGGTGTACGGGTACTTACCGCCTTTTAAGTACTGCGGCCGGCCCGGCATCCCCACCTTGCCCAGGTCATGCAGGAGGGCGACGATAACACAGCTTTCATCTGTTATTTCCGGGGTTAGGGCCTCTTTCAGCCTGAGCATGGTTTCTGCCACATTGCAGGAATGCTCTAGCAAACCCTGTTCCCTCGACAGGTGAAACCTGGTGCTGGCCGGGCTCTTCAGCCAGTCGGTTTCTGACTCCAGGTAGTTCATCAAGTTCATAAAAGAAGACCGGCGTTCAACCACTTTTTCTTTGAGCATTTTATAACGTTCCATCATTGTGTGCATTTTTTACCTCGCTTTAGATGTAAATTTCACTTTTCAAGGCAAGCTTAGCAGGGCGAAGTGTCACTTATGTGTCCCTTGCTCCTGGTAAAGTTGGGTTTAGCAAAAAGAAGGGAGGAAAACAACCTGGGCAGCCGGCCTACTTCTATATAGCTCGCAGTCTTTTCTTGTGCAGGAAGGATTAATTTGAAGAGCAAAGAAATATTTACCTAATAAAGTATTCAATGTGACCCATACATGTCCCTCATCACTGCTATCATCCAGGTTACAAGATTAAAAACGGAACAGAGGTGAGCTCTGGTGAACGCATACGCACGCACCGGTGATTTTCCAGAAGCCCTGGTGAAAATAGTTTTCACCGTGATGGAGAAAACCCCCGACGGCGGGGCAACCATGGATGACTTAAAGGAAGCCTACGAAGAAGCACGGGGAAGCTACCCCAGTAACAAGACCATCTACCGCTGCATCCGCAGGCTGAACTTACTTTTTGACCCCCTGGCTTACGGGGAAACCCCTGAAGAAGGGGAAGAATTAGAGGAGGAAAACGGGGAAGGATATGAAGACGACGCGGTGCCTCCGCTGATTCAATCAAGGCGCACAAAAGGCGGGACCCGCTATATTTTTACCGGCGATCTGCCGGCAAGCAGCATTGACGCCAACCAGGCCCTGCTGATGACCCTGGGCTTATATACCCAGCAGCGCGGGCTCCTTAAAGAACACTTCGAGACGGTTATCCGGACCCTGCTCAGGGATCTGCTGGCCAGGATCAACAGCTACCAGAACGCTTTCCGGGAAATCGAAAAGCACATCCATGTTTCCGGCCACGAACCGGCCGAACCCGGCCGGAACGTTGACAAGATCAAGAAGATCATGGAGGCCATCAGGAGTCGCCACAGGCTTTACATGACCTACCTGCGCACCTACGACGGGGCTGTAACCGATCGCGAGTGCGAGCCCTACGGTCTGATCAGCCGTTTAAACAGCTGGTACCTGGTAGCCCGCTGCATGAGACATCAAAAGCGGCGCATTTTTTTGCTGGACCAGATCAAGGAGCTGAAAATAGTGGAAAACAGCACTTTCAAATGGCCAGAAGGTTTCTCAATCCACGATATATACAGCAAGTCCTGGGGTGTTTGGAACATCGACGAGGAAGAACCGGCCGAGCCGGAAAAGGTTCGCATCAAGGTCTTCAAGGGGCCTGCCGAACGGTTCAACCTGATCAGCTATCACGACACCCAGGAAGTGAAAATGCTGCCCGGGGGTGAAGCAGAAGTGACTTTTAAAATCACCGGAGCCGGGGAGATGATCCCGTGGCTGATGAGCTGGGGCCAGGCCGTCCAGGTATTAGAACCGCAGTGGCTGAAAGAAGAACTGCTGAAAAACCTTAAGAACATGATCAACCTCTACGATGATCAATAAGCCTGTCGGAAGTTGCCTTATAGAGACTAATAACAGGAGTTAATGGGGTCAGGTCTTGAATTATCACATTGCTGCAGCTTTGCCTGTGGAGAATAATTTTTTCTGCAGATTTATAGTTCTACTTGATATTTGCAAGAATGCCTGCTAAAACAAGTCGGTGCGACTGGCCTGGTGCAGATGGTTTTTGGTGCTTACAATTACTGCGACAACATAAAGGAACAGGTTTCAAGAGCCCCTTACCAGGAAACTGGTTTGAAAACAGGAATCATATAATTACACCAGCAGGTTTAATTTTTGGGCCGGCGAGAGGAGGCGTAGATGATGTTCCGGGAAATGCGAAGAAAAAAACAGCTACTTTCCAAGGAAGCAACCGAGGCTATCCTGAGTAGAGGTAAAACCGGGGTGCTCGGCATTTGCGGCAGCAACGATTATCCTTACACCGTGCCCTTAAATTATGCTTACAGGGACAACATGATCTACTTCCACTGCGCAACAGAGGGTCAAAAAATAGACGGGATCAGAAAAAATGAAAAGGTTTCATTTACGGTGATCGACCAAGATGAGATTGCTGAAGAGCTGTTTACAACCCTGTACCTCAGTGTGATCGCCTTCGGCAAAGCAAGAATAGTTACTGATGAAAGCGAGAAAAGAAAGGGCCTGCAGTGGTTAATTGAAAAATATACCCCCAGCCATATCAGGGAAGGGCAGGAAATGATCGAAAATGAGCTCCACAGAACCGGCATCGTTGCCATTGAAATCGAGCATATGACCGGTAAAGCCGGCAAAGAAGTGATTGAACAGGAATAAAAAAGCTTAAAGTCGCCCCAGAAGCCGGCATGCTAAATATAGTGTGCAATTATTTACTCACCCCCATCTAAAAATGGGAATGGACTCATAATGGCTTGTTGATTATGATCTTTGGGTCGTTATCAAGAGCAAAAAGGAGGATTCAAATGATGAGCAGTGCTGGTAACCGGGCGGATACTCATGGGGATCATTCTGATGTGATTGTGCTTGGAGTCGGAACCTGCGGGGAAGATCTTTCCTTGCAACTACTTGAGGCCGGGCTTGATGTGGTTGGAATTGAGGCATCTTTAGTGGGCGGCACATGCCCTTTCTATGGGTGCCTTCCTTCAAAAATGATGGTCCGTGCCTCAAACTTATTGAAGGAAGCCGGCCGTGTCGAAAGTATGTCCGGCCAGTCCCGTATTTCTCCCAATTGGCATCAGATAGCCGGGCTAGTTCGTCAACTAACCGGGGGCTGGAACGACGAAGGTGCAGTAAAAAGATTTGAGAAGCGTGGTGGACGTTTAATACATGGAGAGGGTAGGTTGACTGGACCACGTACTGTTACAGTGGGTGACAAAAGCTTTACTGCCCGAAAGGGTGTCGTGATTGCAACCGGAGCGAAGCCTGTAATCCCTCCGATTTCCGGTCTCGAGAAGGTTAATTACTGGACCACTGACGACATCATAAAGGCCGAAAATTTACCTGAGTCAATTGTTATCCTGGGCGGAGGTGCTGCCGGTTGTGAGCTGGGCCAGGTGCTGGCCAGGTTCGGGACCGAGGTTACAATAGTGGAGCTTGGCGATCGATTGTTGGGGTTAGAAGAGCCGGAAGCTTCTGAAACAGTGGAAAGGGCTCTTGCCGATGATGGCATTAAAGTGCATAAAGGAGCGAAGGCAAAGGAAGTAGAGCTCCGTGGCAGTACTACTATTATTAGGTTAGATGATGGAGTAGAACTATCATCTGAGCGCCTCGTCTTAGCCACCGGCAGGAAACCTGATCTGACCAGCCTGGGCCTTGAATCTATCGGGCTTAGTAGTTCAGCAAAATCAATTGAAGTCGATGAGCGGATGCGTGCAGCCGACGGGATCTGGGCTATGGGCGATGTGACAGGCAAGGCGATGTTTACTCACGTAGCCCTGTATCAATCGGCTATTATAGCTGCTGATATTCTTGGCAGAATGCATCCGCCAGCGGAATACCATGCTGTGCCCCTGGTTACTTTTACAGACCCCGAGGTAGGTTCGGTTGGTTTGACCGAGTCCGCAGCCAGGGATGCAGGTTTTGACGTGGTTGCTGTTACCAAGCTGATAGCGGCGACTTTTCGTGGCATTTTGCACGGTGGTAACGGTGGGATTATCAAACTGGTTGCTGATCGCAAAACCGGCACCCTGGTTGGGGCAACCACAGTAGGCCCCCCAGGCGGGGAAATACTCGGTCTGCTTACCCTGGCTGTGCATGCTCGTATTCCATTAACAAAGTTGCGTTCAATGATCTTTGCCTTCCCTACTTTTACCGGGGGAATTGGTGAAGCGATAGGAGCTTACGGACGCGGGGTAACAACAGTCCTCGATCCTGAATATACCGGTTTGAAAGAGCTGGATCAATTAATTGCAGCACTGGAAGATTGACCCCTTTCAAGCCAACCATAATTTAGCCGATGAATTGCCTGTAAAAACGTAGACAGAGCAGCAGTAGTATTATGTACGGATGCTTTACATTGACCTTTAGCTTGAACATCTATAGGAGCCAGCTTTTTCCCTACAGCCATACTTTCGGCGGGTGTAAAGGCTAAATCGCATTTGATATAATACTCACAGCTTTAAAAAGCATTTATTTAGTCCGGAAACTATCCTGACCAGGGCAGACCGCATTGCTTTTCAACTGCCGGGTGCAGACAAGATCCAGACTTTTCAGTGTGATGAACTGAATTTAACTGTAAAAAGGGGTGTTATGAAATAATCGTTTCCGGAACGAAGAGAAAAAATGTTCTGGATATCAACTAAGGATATACCCACAGAGCGGGAAGATTTGCTGAAAACCTCGCTGGGTAATTGGTTGAGGGTTAAAATAATAATTGGAGGACCGGCAATGAACAAAGCCTTGCAGAAAAGTTTATGGATCTTGTTCCTGGCAGTATTACTCCTGGGTGTGCCCAGGCTATCCGGTGCTATTGCCGACCTGTTTAATTTCCAGGCTATTGACCCGGACGGCTCATATGCCTGGATCTCGGTGCACCATATCGCCCAGGCCCTCATTTTCATCTTCATAATAGCTGCCACAGCCAGGTTCAAACCCCTCGATTTTGGTTTTAAGTGGGGCCATAAAGAGGCGGGCAAAAAATATGTGTTATTATTTACCCTGATTTTTAGTGCAGGTTCTTTAGTTAACCATGTGATCACTATTTTTACCGGGGCCTTTCAACCATTCCCATACCCCCTGACTGCAACCAATATCTTCGGGCAAATGGGCTTTCAGCTCTTTTTGTCCGGCCCCTCTGAAGAGCTCATTTTCAGAGCTTTTGCCATTACCATGCTGGCCCTTGTTATCAGAGGAAGATTTTTTAAGGGGAAAATAAGCTACGCCAATCTCATTGCTGCAGTTATTTTTGGTTTGGCCCATGTTGGTATTTCTTTTGACCCTTTTACCCTCAATTATCATCCTTTCCAGGTGATCCTCTCGATTGGCCTGGGAATTGTTTATGGTGATTGCTATGAAAAAACCGGGAGCGTTTATTACCCCATGATCCTGCACAGCATCAGTAATGTTGTGATGGTCGGCCTTACAATCATAGCAACATTCCTCTTGACTTAAGTGGTGGGGTCAGGTCTTGAAATATAACAAAATAAGACGCTGGCACCAGTGTTAAACTGCCTCTTTGTTGACTCCAGAACAGTCGAATGTTAGATTAAAACTTAGCCTGGCTTACTATATTGAAGGTAAGGGGAGCAAGTTGATATGAAACGACTTCACCTTAAAATTTATGGCCTGGTCCAGGGAGTCTATTTTAGATCTACCGCCCGGCAAAAAGCTCGCGAATTAAGGTTGTCCGGCTGGGTAAAAAACAGGCCCGACGGCACGGTGGAAACAGTTGCAGAGGGTGAAGAAGAAAAATTAAATGAGTACAAGAAGTGGTGTAAAATTGGCCCTCCTGAAGCCCGGGTCGAAGAAGTCCAGGAAAAATGGGAAGAACCTACAGGTGAATTTAAAGGGTTTGGCGTTACATAATCCTTTTCCTACTTATCTTATAAATCCCTTTCAGAGTCACTTTTACTTCTGCCCCGGTAATTTTCTTTACTTGCTTTGACACAGATCGCGTGTTCAGCTGAGCCAGGATTTAACTTGATTGCTGCTTGCAGAGTTTTAGAAAATTTGATTCTGGTGGTGAAATAATTGCCGGGTAAGCATAAAGATTAATCATGCTTTCCACCTCGATAATATATTTGCAATTCCCTACCATTTCCTTCCTGCTTGCCTGTATATACTCCTTTATTTTTGGATCAGATCTGATCACCGCTTTTGCCTACCGGTCGTAAACTGTAGGGCCCTGGTTGGTAGCAGCAAGTTTAGCCCATCGGCAGCACTTTATTGAGCACCCTGAGGAAATTTTATGGGTAATTTTATAATAATTTCGGGACACAATGAAAATTATTCCCGGACATCGGCTTCTTCCTACTATTCTCAACAATCAAGATCACAAGCTTTATCTTCAAACCATGGCCGAGCTACCTGCGAAACAGGAGTTTCCGAGGGAAATGAATTATTCACATCTGCACTTAAAGTATATTGAGGCTTAGCTTACTGGCTACAAAAGGGGCCCGTAATTATTCTGTAAAAGTGTGTCTCAGATTCTAGGTCCATTATAACCGGTGAGGTAGCCGATTATTGCCGTAAACTTTTTAACGCGATCGCTGCTGAATATGAATTCCAGATCGCTGAGTTGGAAACTATGCTAGATCACATGCATTTATTTATTTCCGCTCATCCTAAACACCGATTTCAAGGTTGGTAATTGGGACAAGCAGCACACCCTTGCTGCTAGCGATGTAACTTTTGTTAATAAACGCATCAACCGGCAGGTGCAGAAAAACAACCCGGTCAAAAAACTCGTCGGGGACCTGAATTACAAGGCCATCATATTAAGGAAGAGCTGCCTGATATTTATCAAAAAGAACTGGTTGATTTGCTGTTTTTAGAATTCTATACCAAAAACTAATACCTGATTGAAGGCCTCGGCGTTAGCAGGCGAACAGCATACACTTATCTGTCAAAGTTAATTGATAGGGGCTTTGTGACATCCTCACGGGGTCAATAGACCCCATGCATCCTGGTAGTTCAGGACAACAGACCGGTATTCGGTCCTTCGGCTCGCTTCAGACACATTAAGAAAGGGAGACGTATATTATGTCTCATGGCCTTTTCTGCTCTTCTATTAAGTAATAGTTATCTGTGATCGAAAGTAGTCCTACGGATATGTAAGTGCTGACAATAAGACAAGATTTACGTCCCCCTGTCTTCTATTATTTAACATCTAATTGTATCGGCTACGGATATGACAGCTTAAAAATTTTCATTGTGTCCCGAAATTAATCGTGTCCCGAAATTAATTCGAAATTAATTGCGGGGGTTTCCCTTAAATTTTGCATATTTTAAGTTATACTTGAAATTTGCAAAGATACCTGCTATTATTTAACCATGATTAAGCGAGATATTGAAGCTGAATTAATTAATTTATCAACCCAGTACCCTGTTGTTACGATAACAGGGCCCCGTCAGGCCGGCAAGACTACCCTGGCACAGATGGTTTTTGCTAATTACAATTACTGCAACCTTGAGTCTCCCGATATAAGGCAATTAGCGGTTGAAGATCCCCGGGCATTATTCTCTTCATTTCCGCCTCCGGTAATCATTGATGAAGTACAAAGAGTTCCTGACCTGCTTTCTTATATCCAGGTCATGGCTGATGAGAATGAAAAACCGGGGCAGTTTATACTAACCGGCAGCCATCACTTAAACTTGCACGAAGCGATTACCCAGTCTTTGGCCGGCCGAACAGCGCTACTAACTTTATACCCCCTATCTATAAAGGAGTTATCTCAAGCAGGTTACAATTTAAACCGGGATGAATTTATTTTTACTGGGTTCCTGCCCCGCATCTATAAAGATAAGCTGGAGCCGCATAAAGTTTATCGCAATTACTATCAAACTTATATTGAAAGAGATCTCCGCCGGGTCAGCAATATTCGTAACCTCGATCAATATGAAAAGTTTTTACATCTACTGGCCGGCCGTACCGGTCAACTAATTAATCTTCATGCTTTAAGCGGTGATATTGGTGTATCAAGCACTACCCTGGGTGAATGGTTATCAATTCTGGAAGCTTCTTTTATCATCTTCAGGTTAAAGCCATACCATGCTAATTTTGGCAAACGCATTGTAAAATCACCCAAATTATACTTTACTGATGTCGGGTTGGCGGCGTACTTGCTGGGCATAAATGAAATAGAACAGGTTCCAAGGGACCCTTTGCTGGGAAACTTGTTTGAGAACATGGTTATTATAGAAGCTCTTAAAGCAATGATGAACCAGGGATTGGAATCTGCTCTGCACTTTTACCGCGATGCAAACCAAAAAGAAATCGACCTGTTATACAAAAAAGGCAGAAATCTCTTCCCTGTAGAGATAAAAGCAGCAATGACCTACAATAAATCGCTACATAGTAATGTGAGCTACTTTAACAAAATATCCGGAGGCGATAAAGGATATTTAATTTATGCCGGTGATCTTGAATTTGAAACCAGCAGTCTATCAGTTCTCAACTTCACCAGTACTTATCGCATCTTTGAATAACAATGAATAACAATGGATTTTAAATGATATGATCAAGCAACAAGTTTAATATTTAGACTGGCGAGAGAAGAGGTAAATGATGTTCCGGGAGATGACAAGAAAAAAGCACTTGCTCTCAAAGGAAGAAACCGAGGCTATCTTGAGTAGAGGCAAAACCGGATAATTTCGGGACACAATGAAAATTATTTGAGTGGGGGCATCGGCGTCTCCCTGCTTTTCTCAACAATCATGATTACAAGCTTTATCTGCAAATTATGGCCGAACTATGAATCATGACCGAGCTATATCCGAAGCAGATGTTCCCGGGGGAAGTGTAGTATTTATATCTGCACATGAAGAAAGATTAGGCCTGGATTTCAAGCCACAAAAGAGAAACCCGAAAAACCCTTGAAACAAAAGTTAGCCTCCTCAAATTTTTTTTAACGTCTGATTGTATTAGCCATGGATTTGGCATCATAAAAATTATCTTGTGTCCTGAGGTGTCCCGAAGAGTAAAAATCATAACCATAGACCAAAACCTATCACATAATGCTTAAGGTTATGGATAGCAGGAGTATTATTTTATATGAAATGGACAGAAAGAAACGACCTCTTATCCTCAAAACTTTGGTGTTCAGGATACGAAATGTCAGGTTTGGCACTCGGGACAGGTTAAAGTTTTATTGCTGGCTGGGGCCAAAATAGCGGTTTTTTGTTTACACTTGCTGCATTGCGGAGTTTCAATGATGCCAAGCAGGGGGTTATAAATCAGGTAGTGACGATAATAGCTGCTTTTGTGCTGTAGCATGATATTGATAAACAGGACCGGAGTGAGACAGGCAATCAGGTGGTCCAGGCGAATCTCGACTTCTATCTCGTAACGCAAGATTATATCTTCATTCCGACGCTTCCACTCTTCTTGAGCTGCTGATAGTTTATTTTGCAGACGCTCTGCTTTATCCGGTTCTGTTGTAGGCTTGAGCCTGGCCCTTATTTCTGCAATAACCTGCTCATAATAGGAGTTTGTTTTGGCCTGTTCCCGTTCGGCCAGGCGGGTGGAGGCTTTTCGAAATGATTCGGCCCTGTTTTGCACCCGGGGCTTAATGTCCTCGCAGGCAATCTCGTATAGCCGCTCCAAAGATTGAAGCGGCGCCTGGCCGAAATTGTACTGGGCTTTTTCCAGCGGAATTAACTCCCGCCAGCTTGCTTCGAATTCCGGGCAGGGTGCTGCATTGTAAGCGTTTACAACTGTTTTAAAATGTTCTTCTTCCTTGTCATGGGAACGAAAAGTGCATAAATAATTAAAAATATAGTAAGTGTTTTCTGTGGGCCATATTTCTTCGACCAGCGGTTTGCGACATTGTTCGTAAGTTATCGCCTGTGCTATTTTTTTCTCCAAGTTTTTAGGCGTCATAAGTTCCTGCCCCGGCCAGTATTGAACTGTGTATTTCCCATACTCAAGGGCCATTTCAACTGCAGTGTCAAGCAGATAGCTACCGGAAGTTACATAGATGCTCGACGGGTTTTCGCGGGCTGTTTCGTAATCAAAAGCAAGCATCATTTCTTCTGCCTGAAATGTGCCGCTGAGCTCTTCAGGTAGCAGTACTTCTACCAGGTTGTAACCGTGTTTCTCCACCACTGCCCCGGCCCGGTTCAGATAGGATATTAAAAAACGCTCTACAAAATCAGGACTAACTTGATCCATCCGGAAATAACTCCCCCAGCAAGTGGTCGTCTAATTGCTTGACATTTTCGTACTGTTTCTTGGCTGCAATCAACTGCTCGCCCAGGCCGTCCATTTCGGTTTTTATTTCTAATTCGTTTTTCGATCGTGACCAGATATCCATGATCAGATCTTCAAAATCTTTTTTCTCTTTGATATTGCCCAGAATCATATCCAGTTCGCCGACGACCAGTTGAAACATGTTGATTTTAGCATCCAGCAGATTTAGGATATAGGCTTCAACTGTTTTAGCGGCGGAAAGGTTGTAGATATAGACATCTTTTTTTTGCTCCAGGCGGTGAACGCGGCCGATACGCTGTTCAATGCGCATCGGGTTCCAGGGCAGATCATAATTAATAAGCACCTGGCAAAACTGCAGGTTGCGCCCTTCGCTGCCGGTTTCCGTTGAGACCAAAACAGCGGCTTCCCGGGCAAATAGTTTAACCTGTTCTTCTTTTTCACCGCGCCGCATACCGCCGTGCATTTCGGCGACATGCATTCCTTCCCGGCGAAGCAGATCGACTAAGAAACGCTGCGTTTCGCGGAATACTGTAAAAATGATCACCTTTTCATTGATCTGACCCAGTAAGCGCAGCAGGGCTACCGCCTTGGCCCGGTGCGGTATTTTGCGGGTAAGGGCCACCAAGTTTTCCAGTGCAGCTACTGTTTTTTGCTGGTAGTTCTCGTTAGCAGCCATTTTTTTTAGGGTCGGTACCACCGCTTCAATGCTGCTACCTACTTCCCGCTGCAGGGTTTTCAGGGTAAGCTGGTTGATCTTGCCGCTTGATTCGTCTGCGCTCTGGTAGTGCTGCCGCACAAAGACAGAAAGCTGATTATAAAAATCCATTTCTTCTGTGGTCAGGTCCAGATCGATCAGTTCGGCATGCCGAGTGCTTCTTATCGCCCCGGTCTCGCTGCGCCGGTTGCGAACCATTACTTCTCGGACCAGGGATTTCAGTTTTTCTGTATTTTTCGGCTGGAGCGGCTCGCCCCTGCTGACATAATTACGTTTGAAGGAGCGGGCGGTTTCCAGTTGACCGGGCATTAGCAGGGTGATCAGGTTAAAGAGCTCTTCCAGGCTGTTTTCCACCGGCGTTGCGGTTAATAGCAGTATATATTTCTTCTTTAGCTGTTCGGCTAGTTTATAGGCCAGGGTGCGCTTGTTTCGCATGTGATGGGCTTCGTCAATGATTACCATGTCGTACTCCACTGCAAGCACCTTATCCCGGTGGTTCTCTCGCTTGGCGGTGTCGAACGAAGCAATAATGCGGGGGTAATGTTGCCAGGGATTCTTGTGAGCCTTGAATTCAGCATGATCATAGGTAATAAAATCCAGGTTAAACTTGTAATACATCTCTTCCATCCACTGCTCCACCAGGGAAGGCGGGGTCAGGATTAAAACCCGGCGGACCAGGCCGCGCAATAAGTATTCCATCATAATTAATCCGGCCTCAATGGTTTTACCCAGGCCCACCTCGTCACATAATAGAGCCCGCCCCCGCAAATGTTTCAATACATTGCGCACCGTGGAGAACTGGTACTCCAGAGGTTTTATATTACGTACTGCCGAAGGGGAAAGCAAAGTGTCGAAGCCGGGCCGCTGTGCGAGAGTCAGGGCCTGGTAACGCAGATAGAGGTCTGCAGGTTTTCCACTGTTGCTTTTTTGTATGGCAGACAATAGAAACTTATCTTCTTCGTGATTAAAACGCAACCGGATACCACTGCTGTTTTCCAACAACCTTGCTTCCTTTCAATTTCCAAAATATTTTAGTCTGCTTTCTTATAATTCTCGACCAGCCTCGGTAAACCTGCCAGTAAAGCAGTCCTAACCGGAAAATATAAACAAGGAGGCATATAAAGGGTTTATGGCTCCTGTGAAATAAATGGGGAGCCCCCATTTTCAGCAAAGAAAGTTGACACACAAGTTTCTCGCAACCAATCTTTTTATTAAGCAACTCATTTTTTGTGGAGCCGACCAGGGCACTACGGTTTGGTAATAGAACTTACAAACTGTACGATGATTAGACTCGAATTCATCCTTATTACTGCCAAAACAGGAAGCTATTCTCTGTTTCTCTTTTATTCTGCGTTCAGCAAAACAGAGAACCATCTCCTGTATCACGCCCCCTGTATCATTAAAAAGAATCGGCGCTGTCTGTGACCTTGACTTCACTGC
>SL_4KL_010_BRINEDRAFT_10001252_pt1 | contig 13966 bp, 6 predicted proteins | sample SodLak_010_BRINE_2_FD_10664 | JGI IMG/M metagenome (IMG submission 10664)
TATTAGATCCCAAGAGAGCGATATTGAGTCAGTTGTCAACGGCACAGTAGAGTCACAGGAGTGGTTCGACGAGGTGAGCGATGTTTGGAATCGCCGCTTTGCGACGCTTCAGCAACTGGATGCAGTCCTTACCATTGGAGACAGTCAGTTCAACTGGATCGATGCTGAAGCCAAATCCGAGATCGCAGATCGGTCAGCAACTGTTTCCTCATTCGATGGCACATGGTGGACGGCGGATGGCTGGAGTACGTTCTCCGGAAACCTTGTGCCAGATCTCACACCAGAGCTCAAGCGCTCATGGGAGACGTTCGTCACAGAACGGGGGTTAGATGAGTTCATTAGCCGGATTGAGGAGCATCCATGGATACTCCCGGCTATCGAGCTTCCCACTGGTGTCCACACCGCCTTCGAGCATACGTATATCACCCCGATGCGTCAACTTCAGCAGTGGTATGTGACGATCTCGGACGCAATTGCCACGCTGTCTGGCGATCCGGACACCGACGCCGTTGTTGAGGCGACCGAAGCAGTGGGGCAGCTCGATCCGCTCGCAGGAACCACCGAGTCCGACCTAGATGAACTGGAAGGACGACTCGACAGGCTCTCGTCAGTTGTTGGCGAGAGAACACCCGCCGATGTTGATCAAATCGGGCTCGTTCCTGATGATCGCCAGAGCTTAGATCGGCGATTAGAGCGACTCGTTGAACAGCGAGCGCTTGAAATCGAGGAAACTTCTGACGGGGTGATTATTCGATGAGCCAATCCAGCGCGTCACCATACACTGAGTTCAAAGAGAAGTTACGAACGTTCGCACAGGGACAACACGGGATCCGGAACCCGTTCGTTATTGCTGCGGTCGATCCGACAGTCGAGCATCGGGTTGCAGCGCGCCTCAAAACATGGTCGGAGGGAGTCACAGAGTCGCCTGTGATTCCGGATACAGTCACTGTCCAGCCGATCTGGCTCGATGAGCTCCTCCCGCAGACGGACGTGTACAAACTCCTTGTCGATCTCGGTGAGCCACTCGCAGGCCTCGATGGCTCTATGTCGTCGGGTGCGCGTATCGAGGAAACACTACAGGACCGGCTTGCCGAGGAACTCGTCCAGCAGATGATCGAAACCCAACTCACCAAGAGCCAGCTGGAGACACAGAGTCACGTCGTTCTGCTGCTCAATCTCGGTAGCCTGTACCCATTCACGCGTGCGTCTGAACTACTTGATGAGCTTGACCGGCGGAACGTCAAGTCGACTATTGGTATTCCATTCCCGGGCGAGGTCGTTGGTGGGAAGTTGAGTTTCTTCGGCGGCGACTCACGACACTACTACCCAGCACATCAGATCGACGGAAAAATTCGAGAGGTGCATCTCCAATGAGCCTTACCAACCTATTCTACAGCGATCCAACGCGACAACTTGAGGAAGTACAGAAAGTCAACGCCAGAGAGCGGGCTGAAAGCGACGTTCGAGAGTTCTATGAGACTGCCAGCGCCGAGCAAGTGCTTGAGAAATTAGGTGGCACCATCCGAACACACCCGGGCGAAGCCGCACGCTTTCTCTACATTCACGCCACGTTCGGCTCGGGGAAGACACACCTGCTGAAACTCGTCGGGTTCGTCACTGACGATACCTCGGAGTTCGCTTCGCTCGGCGACCAGTTGGCCAAGCAGTGGTCGGGATTCGACGAGTTGCAGCGTTCCATTGCTGACTCGCACGTTGACCGACTCAAACCGGTTTTTCTCAACTTGCTTGACCGTGACGCCTCGAAAGAGCCACCGCTCCCGTTCCTCATCTTTGAGGCAATTGGGCGCGAACTCGGATATCCGACCGACCCTAACTGGCTGCTTGAGTGGGGCTGGACGCTCGATAACGAGTACGAAGCGGTTTGGGAAGCTCTTCAGACGTTCGAGCATAACGGCAAGACGTTCGAGGATGTCCTCGATGAGCGTGCCTCGCTTCGAAGTTGGCTCTACGATGCGCTCCCTGCAATGCCCGAAACCACAGGAACACCGCTGGATAGCCGTTCAGGGGTAAAAGCGTCCATCGAGACTGCCGAAGATACTGTCGAGCCAGAGTCGTTTGATCCACAAGATTTGGTCTCGCGCATTGAGACGGTGACTGAGAGATTGAACACGGGAGGTAAGCGAACCGAGTTGCTGCTTGGGTTGGACGAAGTCGCGCTATTTGTCGGCGACAGCCCACACCGCTACCGCGAGTTTGAGGACACAATGGAGGCACTCCAAAGTGGTCCGAATCCAGTCGTCGTTACGACCGGACAGTACTCGCTACCGGACACGCGCGATAAGTTGATCGGCGAGCCACCCGAGGACCACTGGACGCATCAACAGGTCGAACTGGAGGGTGCGGACACCGAGATCATCGTCCGAAAGCGGTGGCTACAGAAGTCAGCTGATGGCAGCGCACGGATTGAGTCGCTGCTCGCGTCAGCACCTGATCTGTCGCTCACGACATATGCGCCGGTGACGAGTGCGGACCCGAATCCAGTCGAATCGTATCCGTTCCGTGAGTACGACCTGACGCTGCTGCGGTCGGTGATGCAGGAGCTCATCACGCAGGGGCGCTCGACGGATCGGGAGTACATCCAAGGACGGGCACTACTCGTGTTGGTCCGGTCGCTATTTACCACGTTTAATTGGGCCTCGAAAGAGGAGGGATCGCTCGTCACGTGGGACGTGCTGTTCGACCTGTTGGTCGAGGAGACGACCTATCTCCCGCTGTGGGTACAGGAGATGATCAATAACACGCTGGTGCCGACCTTTGACGGCAACGAGGACGCGTGGGAGGTGCGTCTCGCAAAAGCGCTATACCTGCTCAATCAAGCGCCTGCAGTCCCCGCTACGCCGGAGAATCTCGGTCGGTTGATGCTTGATGACGTCACGGCATCACTCGACGAGGTTATCGAGCGGACCGAATCCGGCCTCGAAACGCTCGTCGATAAGCAGAAGGTGCTCACCGAGACGACCGATCAGGGCGATACCGTGTACACGCTCGTCTCCGAAGAGCAGGAGAGCATCCTCAGTCGCGCACAGGACAAGGCCGCAGCAATCTCCCCGCATCAACTGTCGGCATGGTTGGAAACGCGCTTGCGCGAGAGTGACGATTTCTTCCGGAGCGATGGCACTCGTCACGAGGTCGATATGGGTAATGAGCGTCTCGTCCCGCTACGGTTCGACTACTCTGTCCTCGAGCCAGTCGACCGCGCGCCAACCCCTGAGCATGATGCACTCCGTGTTCGGGTGCTCGCCGATGACGCCGAAACGCTCTCCGAGCAAGTGGAGACGTGGCAGGACGTAAATCTCGGACGCGACGGTGGGGAGCACATCCTGATCACAATCGAGGTGCCTGAGACGGTTCTTGAGCGCATCCGGAACGTTATCGGGATGGGACAGGTGCTAGAAGACGAGATCGAGTCTCACGAGGAGCTCGAACGTGAACACCGGACAGATAAGCGCCGTCTCGAGGCCTCCGTGACGGAGATCTTAGAGGACGCCTCGGTGTATACTGCTCAGGACCACCGCGGAAGTCGGGCTACCGCGCTTACTGATGTCGTTTCAGAACAGGTCGATGCCGTCTTCGGCTCCACACGAAAGACGCTCTCGCGGCCACTCGTCGAGGTAGACGATGCAAAGGGGATGGGACAGTTCTTCCGTGGCAGCAGCGATTGGCCGCTTTCGGACGCGGATGCTACCCTGTTCGGCGTCGATACGGCGACCGCCGAGATCACCGACGCAGGCTGGTGTCGAGAGTTCATTGAGACGTACGAGCCACAGACATCCGTTGACGTTGAGACACTCCTCCGACAGACAGAAACGGCGAACGGCGATTACAGAGGGACTCCACAGGAGTCGATTGCGGCGCTGCTCATTACGCTTGCAACCTCAAACGAGGACGTTGTGCTCAGGCAGGACACCCAGCGCGTGACGGATCCAGCGGCTATCGGGCGACAGGTGCGGACAAAAAGTGGGTTGACGTCGCTCATGGTCAAGTTCGAAAAGATCATCCCACCGAAGAAGGTCCGGACGCTCGTCGCCACCGTCACCGGCGCACAACCGACCGGCGATGGGATGGACGAGTGGTTACGTGAGCTCGGGGTCTGGATCGACGAGAATAGTGTGAGCGTGAAGCGGACACTCAAGGGAGCTAGTAGAGCGTTCGATGTCACACTTGAGTTGTTTGAAGCAACGATTCAACCCGCACTCGACGGTGAAGAACTCTCAACCTCCGATCTTGGCAGTGAGGACGACCTCGATGTCGTGCTTGAGGAGGCCAACACGTTCGGGAACGCTCGTGAGCTCTTTGGGGTCGAAAAAGATGGGAAAACCCGTTGGAAACGCTTTACCGATGAGTTAGAGACGATGACCTCGCTGTACCCGAACGCGTCGATTACTGACCGTATGCAGGCAACAGCCGGGAGTGCCACGGTTCCCAGTATGGAAACGGTAGACTCGCGTCTACAGGACGCCGAGTCTCACCGTGCTGATGTGGTCGCTGCCCAGTATCGTCGTCTCACAGGCGAGTCCATCGCCGCATCCGATCCTGATGAGATGTGTGCTGAGCTGCGCAGCTGGCTTCAGTCGAACGAGGAGACGGTTCAAGCGATTATCGACGAAGCTACCGCAGAGTTCTCTGCCATCACGCTGGATGCACTCACGGCGCTCTTCGAGCAGGCATGGAGCGGCGAGACGCTCTCCGAACGCGACGTGGTCGGTGCTACCGTCGTCCAGCAAGCCGAAACGTATGAAACGGTCAGAGAACTGTTCGATGATACGGCAGGTCCAGCTCTCTGGGCCCAGCTCACTGATGCTGGCACGATACTTCGCTCGGAGCACGAAGAAACACTCACGCGAGAGTCGGTAGATTCAGTGCTGTCATCGTCGACGCCGCCGTCACCGGCGCGTGTTGAGAAACTGCTGGCGGAAGCCGAGGATCCGATCCTCGGCGAAGACGCATGGGAGCAACTCATTCATTTAGCTGATAACCTGAGCGCAACACTCCCGAACGCAGCACTCACCGAGGAAATCAACTCACGAGTAGCCGCTGACGACCGGCCCAGCGAGACGGGAGACGGAAGCCGCTGAACTGTTGGCGGACGCTGAAGAGCTGCTTGCCCGGGCCCGAGCCGTCGAGGAGTCGCTCGACGGGGTTGCGGATGGTAGCATCGTGGTGTTGGACGGTTCGAGCGAGTGAACGGTCACTCGCTCGAACTCAGGGTTGTTCAACCGCCGAGGGAGTCATAGAACGGTTCTCACACCTGTTTCACCGCCACTATTGATCAGTTAGTACAGAATTCAAATTGACAGTTTTGAACGCTGAACTGTTTGGAATTTTCTACCGTTCCCCACAAGATTCGTCTTTGATAGTATAGGACACAGATGTCACATTTCCAATTTGGAGTGGCATTCGTAACAGTACGGTTCCCCATTAATTTCTTTCCACTCAACGTCTGCCATAATTTCGTCACCAACTTCCTCAAGTATTCCTATAGCGTCCGGAATACTTGCTTTCTCAACTCTTTTACCCATATTTTCGTATTGATCCGTTTTTTGAAGGACTTTTCCAGTTGCAAGTTTAACTGCATCAGCAGATCCAATAAATGGTTCTGTTATTGTAGGGGCGGATGTTGCCCCACCTAAAATTCCCATTAGAGCCACTCGATTTCCAAATTTTTCACGTTCATCATCGAAAGGACCGAGACCACACTCCGTACACCGCTCTGCTTCGCCTCTTTCTATTAACCAGTCATCAATTTTGGCACCGATATTCATGCTATTATTGTTATTCAATCTTCAAACTAAAGTTTAATTCCACGCGGTGTGTCGAGAGTGCCAGTATTAACAGGAATGACATAAACCGGTTTATCTCGGTTCAAAAATGAGCTGATCAATCTGCGTCGTCGATTCGTTAAACACCTATACAAGATCCCTACCCTGTACTGAACTCAAGAAGAGAATATATCGATCTGATGGCCCTAACAGAATCGAGTCGTTGTATGATACTCTCTAAGCAACATTAAAGGGGCTCGTACGAGTCGGGAAGAGCATACGCAACCTCCCAATGTCACGCGATCCTCTCTCTCAGCGGAAGGCCCAACTCGATAAAGCGGAACGTGAACACCTCGAAGATGTAGTCACGGAGATGCGCGAGCGCGTCGAGGACAACGTTGCGTTCCAGCTAACACAGCAAGGACTCGATGACGAGCCCGAAGACCGTGACGCGCTGGACGATGACACTCAGCAACTCGTCGAAGCCATCGAACTCGAATCCGTTGATGGAGATTCGTGGTCTGAGGCCGTCGATCAGTACGTCACTGGTGTGGGCTATACCATCGTTAACCGCCTCGCCGCGCTGCGCTGTATGGAGGTACGGGATTTCATCGCCGAGGAGGTCACCGTATTCAAAGAGAATGGGCTGACTCCTGCTGCTGAGACGCTCGTCCACGAAGAGTTCCTGCTGGAGGACGAAGCGATTCTGGAAGCGTACCACAACGCCTGCGACGATCTCGCCGAGGAGATCAATATTCTCTTCGACCGCTCCTCTGCGTACAGCCTAATCGATCCCGACGACGACACATTCGAGGAAATCTGCGAGATGCTCGACAGCGTTGACGACGAAGTTTGGCGGGCTGATGACGTACTGGGGTGGGTCTACGAATATTACAACGTCAAACTACTCGACGATCTGCGTCGCAAAGGGGACCGCGAGGGGCTTGAACCGGAGGATGTACCGGCGGCAAACCAGTTCTATACGCCTCACTGGGTCGTGCGGATGCTTACGGACAACTCACTCGGGAAGCTCTACCTCGAACACACGGGCGAGTTGCAGGAGGTTGTCGAAACACAGGAGACGTTCACACCTGACGAACGAAAGGAACGTCCCCTGTCGCCCGACGAGTCACCGGGCATCGCCGAGTTCTGTACCTACCTCGTTCCGAGCGAGGAGGAGGGGGAGCCGACCGAGTTCGAGCATCCCGACGAACTGCGTGTCATCGATCCCGCCTGCGGAAGTGGCCACTTTCTCCTCTACGCGTTCGACGTGCTCGAACGGATCTGGCGGGCTGAGACCGACATTCCGGACGCCGCGATCCCCCGAAAGATCCTCAAACACAATCTCTACGGCGTCGACCTCGATATGCGGGCCTGTCAGCTCTCGGCGTTTAATCTCTATTTAAAAGGCCGTACGCGTGCGGAGGCCGAGGGGGCGGACGGCTTTGATATGCCTGAGATCGGGATCGTTTGTGCGGACGCGAGTATCGCCGATATCGACGGTGTCGATGCGGTGTTCGACGAGGTTGCCGGCGACGACGAGCAGGTCGCCGACGCATTAAAACGGATCCTCGACGCGTTCGAGGAGGTCCACGGGCTTGGAAGCCTGCTCGACGTGCGCGGAACGCTCGGGGATCTGTTCGAGGATGACGCCGACATTAGCGGCACGCAATTGAAACTGGGGGACGACCCCCGTGAGAGCCACACGCTCAAACAAGTACTCCACAATCTGCGGGAAGCGGTAGCGGAGCACCGCGAGGCTGATTCTTTCCTTGCACAAGACCTTCGGAGCTTCGTGCGCCTACTCGACATTCTGGCGCAGGACTACGATGTGGCGCTGATGAATCCGCCGTATGGTTCGCGCAATCGTATGCCGGATTCTGTCAAAGATTATGTTGATTCAAATTACCAATATCCATCAGAGTTCTATATTAATTTTGTAGAGGTTTGTGACAATATGTCAAAAGAAGACGGTCGTATCGGGATGTTAGTCCCCCGATCGTTTATATTTAAGGAGCGTAGTAAGCAGTTCAGAACTGACTTTATTGGAGGTCTTGGCAGTTTTGACTTCCTTGCCGAATTTGGATACGGTGTACTTGATAACGCAATGGTGGGGACGGCAGGTACAGTTATTCGATCAGGAGCAGATCCGAATCCAACTGGAGAATTTATTAGATTACATGATCTAAACGCGGCAGACAAAGAATCTGCATTCATACAAGTATTATCTAATATAGATGATGGCGTGAAACGACTCTATACCGTTGATCTAGACGAATTTTCGAAGGTTCCCGGAAATACAATCTGCTACTCAATACCGGATGAAGTCCGTGAGTTACATGACTCTGATCAAAAATTGGATGCGGAAGTTGCCGATCTAGATGCTGAGTCAATTGGCTTTGCACGTCAAGGGGTAGCAACAGCTGATGATTCGAGATTCCTTCGAAATCACTGGGAAGTAGGTGATTCTGAGATTTTTAAGCCAATCGCGACTGGGGGAAGCGATGCTTGGATCCTTCCACATATTACTGAAAGCGTTGATTGGGGAAAAAACGGAGCGCGGATCAAGAGATCAAGTCCGACGATTAGGACACCAAATGAGTTTCTATATGGTCGGAGTGGTTTGACGTGGACCCGCTCAAAACGCACTGGACGTAGATTTGGATATTATCCATCAGGAATGTTTAGCCATACAGGTTATCTATTCGTCCCAAAAGACGAGGAGCTAATGTGGAAACTTCTGGGAAGTCTCAACAGTGACCTTTACCATTCACTTTTCTTGTCGATCACAATAGAGCGCGATTGGGTTGGGGGCGTTGTTGGAAAGGCACCATGGATAAGCGAATTGGGAGATGAGGAGCAACTCGAAGAATTATCAAAAGAACAGTACAAAATAAAGGAAATTACGAAATCAAGTGAACCTACTAGCCCTCAATATATCGCACCAGACATTCTACCAAAAATCGAAGAATGTGGACAATTTTACGATAATATGCGTATACTCAACTCGACTGAAGAATTATTAGAAAGAAGATGGTCAATCTCAACTAAATTGCCAATTATATCTGCAGCACGGGATATTAAAAAGGCAAAATTAAATTGCGATGCACAAATCGAGTCGATCTCTGAAAAAATAAACGAGGTTATCTACGATGCTGTCGGCGTTACTCAGTCGACAAGAGAGGAGATCCGCCAAGAAATCTTCCTCCGGACCGCTGAATCCCCCGAAGACCGCGAAGTTCCCGATCCCGAATCAGTCCCCGAAGTCCCCGACAACATCGACGAACAGGTCAAAGACCTCATCCATCACTTCGCGATGGAGGCCGTCCGCGAGGAGGATGACGGTATCATCCCAGTGTATGAGACAGATGGTCAGCCAGACATGCTCGATCGGATCGTCGAGCTCTTCGAGGACGCCTACGGTGAGCACGCCGACGACCGCCTGATCGAGGTCGACGAAATTCTCGGGGCCGAATCTGCTGCCGAGGAGGCGTACCCTAATCTCCGGGCGTTCGTCGCCGAAGACCTATTCGACTACCACGTCGACCGCATGGAGAACACGCCAATCGTCTGGCGGCTCACCACTGAGCGCCTCGTCTCCGACTCAACTGGCGAGGGCTTCGCGTGCTTCGTGGATTACCACGGCCTCGATGCGAGTTTGTTCGACCGCCTCTCGAACCGGTACCTCGAACCGGGGAAAGCCGAGCTTCGCGAGCGCCGGTCGGCGGCCAACCGGCGACGGAGCGACGACTCCCTGTCGGCGAGCGAGCAGGCCGAAGCCGCGGAGCAGTACGAGCGCTGCGCGAGCGGCCTCGACCAGATCGCCGTCTTCGAGGACGTACTCCAAGAATTGGGCAGCACCGATGAGCGAGATTTCGACGCCGAGGACCGCGAGCGCGTCGCGGAACTGGCCCGGAAGGTCGCAGCCTTCCGCGAGGAGACCCGCAAGCGTGTCAAAACGTTGGCGGACCTGCGCGAGCGCAAGGGTGAGGCGTGGTTCCAAGAGACGTTCTCGGACAACTTCTGGAACGCCGTCGACGAGTGGCGCGACGAGTGGCTCGACGCCCTCGACGAGCTCGAACGTGCCTGCGAGGCGTACGGTAGACCGAGCGACGAGCCTGTTGAGGCGCACCTCGGCGACCTGTTCGACTACTTCAACTGGCGGCTCAAAGGCTCGGACCACTACTCCAGTACGGGTATTCTCTTCATGACCTACTACTTTGAGCGCGAGGGTGCCGCCCTCCTCGACGAAGACGGAAACCCTCACGACAATCTGACCGAGGACGAGCGCCTGCTCGCCTCGCTCGCGACCGGCCTCGGTGACCCCAGCCTCATCGACCGGGAGTATCTAGAATCGATGGCCAACGACAACCAAGAGATCGAGAGCGTGGCTGACCTCCCACCGCTGGCCGAATTCAAGGCGCTGGCAGAGGAAATCGACGACCGCTGTCAAGCCGTGGATAAGCAGGTTCCTTCGGATTGGGCTGACCGCGCTCTCTCTGAGATCACGACTGCAGGCTACCAACCGAACCACAAGCACGGCGTCGAGATCAATATCACCCCACTCGCTGAGGCTGAAATCGTTCCGAAGATCGTCGACGACAAAGTCCTGTGACTATGCCCGCAACGAAAACCCTCCCTCAGTGCGCTGAAGATGCCATCGAGACGACGATCTCAGAGGCTGCCGATGACGATCCAGTCGTACTCTGGTGGGACGAGGGGGGCTACCTTCGCGACATCGTGGAACGCGTGAGTCACTCGCTAGGTTGTGAGTTCCACGCGGCTGAGCAGACGCCCCTCGAACTACGCGCAGACGCCCCTCGCAAACTAACAGTTTGGTACGTTCCACAGGCCCACAGCGACGATGTCGACTGGTTCAAAGACGTTGAGCATACCGGTGGCATCATCGATCAGCACATCGGCAAGCTCGCGGCCCGCTGTTTCGAGAACGAACGTCTACAAGCCGCCTCGATCCGTACGGCATACGAGGATTCCTCCGAGTCGGACCGTAAGCAGGTCGCCAAAACGCTCTTTCGAGAACTTGGCGGCGATGGCGGGCTTCCCACGCTCCAAGGCCTCCAAACGAAGATCGTCTTGGACGGCCACGAAGACGCGGTCCAATTTGTTCTCGAACACGGCGTCGAGAACCTCCCCGACGACCGAGACGACCTGCTACAGATCCGCGACTTACTGGTTGATGCCGGGGTTACGGCAGTTGAGGGTGTCACCGACGAAACGACACTTGTCACCCGAACCCGGCGCTGGGCAGTTGCCGAGTGGCTCGTCGATGCTGGCCTCGACAAGTCGTTGCTCGATCCTGCTTATCACCCCGGTTCCAAGTCTGGACTCGGCATGTCTCGACCAGATCTCCAGTCCCTGCTAAGCAAGGTCGATACGGAGCGGGCCGCGGACCTCGCAAGCGTCTACCTCGATCCGGATGCCCGGTTCTGGCACGATGTCATTCGGACTATTGACGATCCATGGACGCTCGCTGAGTGTCCGGTCGGCGCCTCGCTCGAACACGAACTGTGGGACGCGTGGACTCGAACGTTCCACAGCGGCGACTACGAGACCTGTGTAAGTCGAGCGAGCATGCGACACGAGCGCCTCGAAACTACCTACGGAAACGTCCCGTGGACTCACGTCTGGGAGCAAGCTATTGAGGTCGCTACCCTCGCACACGAGTTCGAAACGTGGGAGGAACGCGGTGATACGACCGATGTCGTCAATTTGTACGGTGACGTTGAGAATGGTACGTGGCAGATCGACAACGCCGTCTTCAACCTCATTATTTCGGGCACCCCTGAGATGAGTCTCCCCGAAGAACACCCTGCAACCGCGACACTTGATGACCTCCGCACGTCACTGACGACGACGCAGTATCTCGAGTATCTCGGAGATCTCGGAGATCTCGTCGTCGATCAGATCGAGGCTGGCTCACCGTTCCTCGGCGAGAACAACGGCCACCAGTTCTTCGACGAGGAGCAAGAGCATCTGCAAAGCGGACAAAGCGTCGCCCTGTTCATCGTCGACGCCCTCCGATTTGATCTCGCACATGAGCTGGCCGAGTCGATCCGGAGAGAACTTCCACACCTCGATGTTGATGAGACGCCGTGGGTCGGAACCCTCCCATCGGATACCGAGTTCGGGAAAGCCGCACTTACGCCGGGGAGCAAATTCAGCTTCAACGTCGGTCTTGAAGACGGAGAGGTTGTTCCCGAACGCAACGGTCGCACGATCACCAACTACCAGCGCGAGAAGCTCCTGAAGGATGACGGCTGGAGTTACATTATGGAAAGCAAGGATGGGGAATCGGGATGGAGTAGTACCCGTGTCGCGTACTACTGGAACGACCTCGACAAGGCTGGCGAGGAGGAACTCACCGACTTTGAGGTACTGTTTCGTGACCGCATCGAGACGATCTCCGACATCATCTGCGAGAAGATTGACCAAGGTGAATGGGATCGGGCGTACATTCTCGCAGACCATGGATTCGTCTCGCTACCAGACGGTGTCACCATCAACGCGATCAATCCACCGAACACAGCGGAAAAGACGACGCGGCGCTGGGTCGCGGGAGCGGATCTCGACGATGACGTTCCAGATGTCCGCCTCGATGAATCGACGCATCTTGGTTATCTCGACTCGGACACGGAGATCGGCATCCTTGTGGAACCGCTCACTCGTTTTAAGAAACAGGGACTCGGAGATTCTCGGTTCTATCACGGCGGCGTGCTTCCGCAAGAGTTTATATTGAATTTTATTACAATTACTCAGGAGTAATACGTCAGTTGGAAATGAGTTCGCAGAGTGTTTCCACTGCATCTGAAATTTCTGGTGTTGACGTTGCACCAGTGACTACGATCTTACCCGAAGCGAATATCAGTACTACCGGTCCGTCTTCGATTCGGTAAATAAGGCCCGGGAATTGTTCAGGTTCGTATTCTGTATTTTCCAGTCCCAAGCTAATTGATAGGTGATTCAAATCAACATCAGAATTTAGTTCAGAGGTTGAGACGACATTTACTAGCTCTACTTCACCGACATCTTTGATATCGTCAATCCCGATCTCCTTGAGTTCCTCAGAGACACGTCGATAGGTATCTTGTAAATCATCGACTGAATCTCCACCAGTAAACAGCAGAATGCCAGACCGTGTAACTAGAACGGTAGAGAGATCTTTAGGCCGGAATATAAGACTAGGATATCGTTCGGGCTCGTAACTCGAGTTAGGTATTGTTGTCGCGAGGTATGATAAGTCGAGCTCAATACCAAGATCTAGTTTTGCTACTATATTCTTGACCTCGATACCAGCAGACAATAGCTCTTTTTCATTGAGATTGAAACGTGTCATTAGATATATTTGACGGGCAGTAATCCTAGTGTAGAGTTGTAAGTCGATACCTGATGACCGGGAAGCATTTGTAACTAAGCCTATCAAGACTATACATTAATGTCTATTGACCTCACCCCCGGTGACGAGATCCTCCTCAACGAAGCTACTGCTGAGGTCATCAGGACATACAATGTCGGCGACCTCGACTATCTCCGCGCGTACGTCGAAGATGTCGGCGTCAAGACCGTCTGTATCGACGATGTCGAGATCGAACCGAAACGGAGCGGGGCGAGTGCACTAGATCCAGCGACAGCGGATCACCTCCATCCCGATCACGAGATCGTTTCGGCAGACTGGTTCGATTTGCGCTCACAGGCGCTCCAACTACAGATCGCACACGAACAGGGACAACTGCTGAGCATCTCCAACTCGTTGGTCCGGCTGGAACCCTACCAGCTTGACGCGGTCAACTGGGTGATGCAGAAACTCCGCCAACGGGCGCTCATCGCTGACGATGTCGGCCTCGGGAAAACCATTGAGGCTGGGCTCATCCTCAAAGAACTCACCGCCCGTAACCGCGCTGACCGTGTGCTGTTCGTCGTTCCTGCGCATCTCCAAAAGAAGTGGATTCGTGATATGGACCGCTTTTTCGACATTGATCTCACGCCAGCGGACAGACAGTGGGTCGATGGCGAACGGCGCCGGCTCGGTGAAGAGACAAATATCTGGAATCAAGATCACCAACGGCTCGTGACCAGCCAAGCCTTCCTCCGGCAAGACGAGTTCCAGCCGGCCCTCGAGGATGCTTTCTGGGATGTTGTGATCATCGACGAAGCCCACAAAGCCGCCA
>SL_4KL_010_BRINEDRAFT_10001255_pt1 | contig 13957 bp, 28 predicted proteins | sample SodLak_010_BRINE_2_FD_10664 | JGI IMG/M metagenome (IMG submission 10664)
ATTATTAATATAATAATATGAGTGATACAGAAAATAACGACGATAATAAAGAGAGAGCAAGAGATTTTCGAGATGAAGCTTTAAGATTTCTCAATAAGAATTATAGTACGTTAGAATTATCTGATGATTTTCGTACAAAGCACAATATATCGGAGAAAAGCAATTCGATTGTGGTTGAGATATTTATTAGACCAAATGAGTATAATCGCACAACCATCGATAAAGATGAACTTAGAAGAATGTGTGAAGAAATAGCGTCTGTTGCAGACGGAAATAGGCCAGATTGGTTAACAAGTATGAACGGTTATCCAAACTATATGAAAGTACTTATATATACGGCTTCATTAGGCTATCCTGTTGGAGAAATTGAATATAAATATTTAAACCGAGATTATGAAAGGTAAATAATATAATTTTCATTCATTATAATCTTCAAGAAGTTTATTTCGTGAAAATTTAATTCTAAAACTGAATTTGTTTGTATCATATGATATTTCAAATTCATCACAACCCATAGCTTTGAACTGTGAAATGAATCTATCTATTTGTCTTGAATCGATACATACATCTGTTTTAGGACTAATTACAAACACAACATATGTATTTTTCTCGTTTAACTCAACAGTCCATTCGTCACCAAACAATGTCTCAAATTCAGATTTACTAGCCCAAATTGTCATAGAGTAAATTATATATTCGTATGTCTTATATGTTTTGTTCTATCTTTGTAAACTACATTTGTACGCGTGTCTTGAACCCTTTTTTATGACGATATATCTTAACAATTATAGGTACGTCTGTTATTTTAGTATTTCTAAAATGATATTTTTGAATACCATCAATTCGTAATTCTTTTTTAACCTTTTCAATTAATTCATAATCTTCATACTGGTCTGTTGTATATTCATATTCTACGCTTTCACCATCATCCCCTGCTACATCAGCTAATACTTTGCTTATAAAATCAAACTCGTTTTCATTTAGAGTAGGTGGTTCATCATCTATAACACTATACCTACAGTTATTCATAAAGAAGTCCAGTGCCTCATCAGATAAGAATTTATCTTTTCTACCGTCCATAACATGATTTTTAAATTCATTAATATTATCCATATTCAATATTAATTAATTAACATACTATATAAGTTATTATTTTTATAAAGATATTTAAGATAAAAAATATTCTATTATATATGGGAATTGATAACTTTACATTCGAAGAGTTTAATGAATTTATTATTGGTGATATATATTACGACTTCAAACAAAAAGAAAAAGGAAATGAATATATTTATGATTATGAGGGTATAGGTAAGATAAATGGTCACAAATGTAAATTAAGAGTCTATTCCTCTATAAGTTCGAAATCTAATAAATCTAGAAAGTCAGGTAGAGATGCAATTCGCGTACATATATGTGATATGTCTGGAAATGCACTATTTTTGAAAAATAAGAAATATAGACACATTAAACGGACAGGAAAATGGAGAAACAGACTTTCAAAGAGGATAACAGAGTATATAAAAGAGTTTCCAAATAATATTGATACGTGTCCAGAATGTAATAGTCCTTTAAAAATAAAATCAGGACCATATGGTACTTTTGTCGGTTGTTCTTCATGGTCTTCAGATGACGATGGTTGTGATTATACACATAGTTTGTAAATGATTACATATAATTTAAAACAAAAGATATTTAATAGGTATAATCTAAACTCTATATATGCGTGCTTTATTCAGACATATGGATACTGTGAATAATTTTTCGGAAGCAAACATAGAAAATAAGTTAGAAGTAATGTTCTTATTTAGTGGTTTATCATTTATATTTTTATTTGCCCCATTAATGAATTTTATAATCGGTTTATCTGCAGGGATTATAATGATTTTCATAGGTCTTTCAGAAATGTGTTTGTCACAGTATATACCTAAGAAAATAAAAACAAACGAATAGAATTCGTTAAAATTATTTTATAAANTTTTTACTTTCATTCCTTTCACATCTATAGAATCAACAAAACCATTACGGTCNAATATTTTGTCTGTAGCCTTTGATATGGTATATATTTCGGAGATTTTGTTATTACTTAGCTGATTACAAGTCTGTCTTACTAGTAATGTTCCAAAATTATTTCCACGAAGTGGTTTAGCTACCCATACCCAACTCAAATAAGCAACATCTTCAAACATAGCATATCTTGAAATTGCCAAATTCTCACCTGTTTCTGTATTATACGTAATTGTTTCTTCTCTATAATTATTTCCTGAGATAATATCATTTTCTTTCAATTCTGAAAACGCTCTTTCAACAAGTTTATTTGTCGGTTTAATATTTAATATAACAGAATTTACCTTATGTTCTTCATCAAGATATTTATTAACGTCTTCTTTGCTAAATATTTTTTCAGACATATTTTATAATTAACCGATATATGTTAAAACCGTTTTCATATTTATACATCTAAATTATATTTCTTGATTTTATATCTCTGTATAAGTTCAATACTCAAAACCGTTACAATAGCTGAGAATATAGAAGGTATTAATAAAGCGATAAAGAATACACTAGTAATCATACTTATCGATGATGAAAAGTACCCAAGGCTATCTAAATAGAGCCATATTAGACCACCTAATAAAAACGATAACATAGGTATACCAAACCCTCTATTATCTGATAATGGTCTGGCTGTATCTTTAGGATTATCCCATGCTGTCTTATATATTTTATAAATATCAATTAAGGCTGATATAATAAAATAACAGAATAATAATACAAAAACATTAAGTGTACAAATAATCCTAAAAACAACAGTAAAAAAGATATAATGTCCCATTTATCAATTCGATTCTTCATAGCTGTAAGGATATCTTCATATGGTTACTATATTATAGGTTCTTTACGTCTATAATATTTTTGAATTATAATCGATAGTTTTAATATAATTCTATTACTATATTATTTTAGCAGAGAAAGCCTATTCAGTAACCCGACAGATAAAATACGATAACTCGTGGAGTAATCAACAGCGGTGATACTTAGGTTAGTAATTGCAAAAATCGTCGCAAATATAAAGTTAACTGGAAATGTAAGATTACAAGGAAAGTTAATGATTATGTGGTGTGACGGACCACTGGTGGAACAATCATTTAGAGATGGTACAAGCCAGGACTTTACTGAACCTGGTACATATGCTCTAAAGGATTCAAAAATATTCGTTTTTCGATGTGATAAACTTATAAATATAGTACTTAAATATTTAACATATACTAGATAACTAATATTTATGAGAGCTAAACCAATAAGTGAAGGGTTTGAAGCTGGAGGTAATGTAACTAAGTTAGAAGGTAGATATAAAGTGCCTAGTTTTAATAGTACAGGTAAATTAAAAGGAAATAAAAATGTTTTTGTTGGAAGATATGGGACATCCTGTAATATAGTAAATAAGGCCTGTAATACACCAATGATTCTTATGGAGGCTAGGACATATCAGGTATATAAAAACGATAATTTTATTTGGTTATCTAATGATGATGGTTATCACAGAAGTTCACCTGATATGGGGCGTAGAAACCGTAAAGAACGATTGATTCAATATAAAAGAGGAGGATTTCTATTCCACTTACCTACAAATAATTATATTAAAGTTAACCACCCCCCTGAATCTTTAGGTGATGGAAAATTTAATACAGGGAATAAAATAATCGAATGGCAAGGAAGTAATTTCAAAGAAATAAAGAAAAGTGAAGATAAATCAGAATCTCGAATACGTTATGAAACGGAGGAATCGTTCAGTGGTGAATTAGAGACAACGAAACCCATGACAGATATGAGAAAATTAGACCACGTTAACTGGAATCTATATGTTGATGATATTGCGGAAAAAGTTCCTTTTATTAGGACTGAAGAAGAGGCTAGAAAATGGCTAAATGGTAAAGAACAGTACGGACCACCAATGGAAGATATGAGAGATTCGTTGCAAAAACATTTAGATAAAGACGAATTCGAACTTATTAAAGAAAATCTTTAATTTAACCCATAATATTTATTTATACTATTTATATATCTTATTTATTTACAATATTGTATGACTTTTTATAGTTACTTTCAATATATGATTCTATAATAGCCTTAATAAAAAATATTGGCGTACTAAATGTTAAAGCAAAACTTATAGGATAAACAAAGACCACAGATAATAGTACAGCTACCGTAGCTGCTATAGCACTATTTATGGCTAAGTAGAGTAATATTGGCAATATTGTTATTAAAAAACATCCCATATATTCTAGTATAAATGTATTTTTTTGTTCATCATAATCATATCCAAAAGTGGACTTGAAATTGTTTTTAAATATTTCTTTAGTATCTGTTTGTTCTTCGACATATAATTCAGGATTGTTTGATGATATATTATTTGCATACAAATCATATTTTTCTATTTTATATAGTTCTTCAGGAAATTTATCTTCAAGTTTATTTGCAACAAATTCACCGTCACTATCGTATATGGTCTCTACAACTATATTATCAATATATTCAGAATTGAAAGGAATATATAATTTATGTATTTGACCATATTCATTAAAATCATATGTGATATTAAATTTTTGAGATTCAGAATCCCAAACAGAATTTACAGACTCATATATGTGTTCTAATTTACGTGTAGTTTCATCTGAAATAATAGATTCATGTTCTCTATTATATGATTCTACGTGTTCTTTTAGTTTCTCATTCACAATTGAGTCTAAATTTACAAATAAATTCCACTCATTTGAAACTAAATCTTGAAGGTAAATAGAACCAGAATCAATCTTTATTTCTGAAGCAATATTTTTTTCTTTATTCATTTCGTCTTTGAATTTTTTATTTTGCGTTGCTCTATCCACAAGTGTCTCAACCATTATTACAAACTATTACCTCAAATATAATAAAATTATGCGTCCAATTATAATCTCTTTAATAAAAATCAAAACATATATAGGTGGTATATATGTATGATTATATATGGTAAATATAATTATAGGTAATAAAAATACAAGTTAAAACAGGATGTTCCTAAGAAAGTAGGTAGAGAAAAAGAAGGATATGAAATTCTTGTTAATAATCAGAAAACAGGCGTGGAAAATGTATTAGTACCCATAATCAAAGATAAATACCCTTATGAATTTGAAAAAATAAGTAAAACGCAAGTTACGTTAAAAATAAACCACACAGATAATCCTGTAGTATTAAACGGGCAACAGTTGAATTTAAATGGTCNAAAGAAATTAATTGATGATGATAGTGAATTTATAACAGGAGATTTTAAAATTAACATATTAATAGCGGATTAAATTCTCGAAAGACAGTCTATACTCTCTTATTAAATTCAAGAATAGTCCCAACACCACCCATTTTTGATTCATGGTATTCTATATCCATATTGTCTAACCATGCAACAGATTCCGTTGTTTTTTTAATATGGAATTGAAATGTAGATATGTATTCATTATTTCTCGCATAATCTAATAATTGATTATATATGCTTGTAGCATTATTATTTCTTCGATACTGTTCTGGAATATAAAAATGAGATACAAGTAATTGTTCAGAACGAATATCATATGATATTGTAATTTCTAGATTATTTTCTCTGTGTTCTATCTCATTTGGTCCAGAACTATCAACAAGCGCATCAAGGTACTGGTTCAATACATCCATGATTAAAATTCTCTCTTAGACCTTATATTAATTACTATTAATTTGAAAATAACTACTTACCTACATATAAACAGCTTCCTCTCTCCCATTATTTTTAGGAACATCAGTTTTATCATAAAACTTCTTTCTTTCGCCATTTACTTTTTTCACAACAAACTCTAAGTTATATACAAAACTATTCTCTCTAACCTTCATAGAATCAGGCCAATCTTCAAAACACCGTTTATCAGGTATATGACCAACTTTAACAGTTCCATCGTCTTTTCTATGACCCTGAAGTGTAAAGCTAGCTAATTCTCCGTATTTAACCTGTTCAACCATATTATATTTTTTTGTCTCAAACAATATAATTGTTATTATTTGGCTTTCATAATTTGTTTTAGATAGTATATATTATTAGTAAAAACAAAAGTAATATAACATGTTAAAGAAAAAATAAAGTATGATAAATAATCCTAAAAAAGAAGCAAAACGAATATTATCCTCTGCATTATATTCTCCATCAGAACATGGGGGTTCATTTAGACAAGATGTAGCAGATGAAATTGCAGAAAAACACATATCAAAAATAAATATTAAAGAGGATTCTTCTAAAAATAAAATAATCGTTAAAGCTACCGTGGAAGATATTAAAGCTAAAGATAATAGATGCATGGATTTTTATTGTTCCAAAATAAAAGATAATGAACAATTATATCACCAAACAGAAAATACGGAAAATATAAACTTTACTGTAATTCAAAAATATCCAAATGGTGGGGATGAAATAAAAACCACATATGAATATAATATCAATTATACTTAATTTATTAAATATTCCGCTCTCCGTTTTTAATTTCTCTAATTACTTGATTTTTAGCCATTTCTTTAATTATTTTATGATGAATATCATTAAACATAAAGTCCAAAGACCCGCCAAATTTGTTCCATTCCATCTCGTCAGATGGTTCGTACCTGTTATACATTTCAGATATCTCTTGAGATATTGATTCTAATAATGAAAGATAATCCCCTATACTATACTCACTGCGGCGTGTAACTTCATACCCAATATAACATAATTTTAGAGCAGCAAATACTTGTTGTGTTGTATATTCTCTACTATCTATTTTAGAATTACAATCCTTGAATAATTCTTCAGTATAATCAACACGACCTCTAGAATCTACGGTTTTATAAAAATCATTGTTTGTTTTGTATCCAGTTAAATAAGCCATATCACGGTATTTCTTTAGAATATTACGTACTACATAGGTCTGGAAACCTGTATTTTCAGCNATTTTAACAATTGGTGTATAGTTCTGTACAGGAGAATAGAATCCAACATACTCTGGTAATTCAGAACAGAATAGTTCTTTACTATTATCTACTTCAAGTCTGTAATTATCTGCCATATATTTTAATGTATCATGTTTATCATCCCATTCCTCAGAAGATGTTATTTCAATAATATTTTTTACGACATCAAGTATATCATCAATATNATTGTTATTATTCATGTATGTAATATTTATGGATATAAACTAATAAACCTATCCATCTGTTTCGNAAGATATATTTATTGAGGCAAATAATAAACTATACGATGACGACAAAAAGAAATAAGGTGTGGGAAGAGAAAGAAGATATTATTAAAGCCTATACAAAAGAAGATATTATTAAAGCCTATACAGTTAATAATAGTATTTACTATATTGTGCGCTATAACGATAAATATAATCTACAGTTTTGGCCAAATAAAGAAAAGCAGATTGAAACTGCGTCTATACTAGAGACATATTCAGAAAAGTCAAAAGCAATTAAAGAATTGGATAAAAAAGTAAGTTAAGTAATTTAATCGCAATTTGTATATGTCATAATAACATATTCTCCAGCTAGTTTTTTAGCCCATTCTACTTCTGCATCTGTAATCTTAATCCACTTGAAAGCAGAACCCTGTTCGGGGTATCCTTTCGGCAAAGGCGTTTCTATATCCCCATAATTTTTGTCTGAAGAATTCATGATTTCTTGTTTAAATTCATAGACGTTAAATTCTTCATATTCAAATGGTAATCGTTTATCAATTGCTGACCAAATCTGCTCAAGAGAATCCCATTTTTCTGATGGGTTATAGTCTCGAAATTCTTCGTGCATATCACCTTTCGGGTCATAGTTCCATAGCTCCTGTTCTTTAATTAAATCTAAATTACTATACCAATCTACATGGTCTTGATTCAACCAGTGATGAAATTCATCCCAGTTATAGAAATGGCCACGCTCTTGAACCCATTCAGGAAATGAATTGAAATCTTGTTCAGGAATATGTTCACTATTTAAATCAATCTTGGAGATATCTTTATCACTATTTTTCATCCATTCTGGATAGCCTAAATTCATTATTGGTCGTTTTAGGGGTAGAAAAACACCTTCCATATCAATTTGCTTACAATACATACCTCCGCTTTGGTGCGTAAAAGTTACCCCCGTATCTTTGGGAATGAGAATACCAAAATTATGGCTATATGTATTGTATGGAATAGTGGTAGACATTATATTATAGAATGTAGTCTATTTAATATTAAACCTTACGATATCTGTATATTAAAAATAAGATATTTACCATCCATATGGTTTTTCTGGACCTTCTTTAATCTTCTTTATTCTTTCAAAGTCATCTTTTTCTAACTCTTTTCGCATATGATTTCTCATGTCTATACTTGGAACGGGGGATTCAAAATATCCGTTTAAATATTCTTTTGCTACCTCTTTAGAGTTAATATATGGGTGCGTATTCACAATCTCATTTACTAACATATCATATTCTGCTATAATTCTTAAATCATCAGTTGGTTTTTCAAATTCTTGACCAGCCCAAGATTCTTTAGATGTATTTATATCTGATTCAGATTTTTCTTTAACTGTCTTGAAACTTGTTCCCGTCCACTTTAAAATCGTATTATTCAGATTATCCAAATTAAATATATTATCACCCAAATATGAAATATCCTGTGAATTAACAGGGCCATTATACCTTATTTTTGTTTTTATGTGTATTAATCTAGAACCAACAATAATAAAACGTTCATCATCTAAAGGTTGAGGGTTCCCTTCACCTATTTTTTCACATTTTTTATCAGGCGTTATTCGATATATAGTTTTATGTGACCCGTTCATCCCGATTAAAATATTTTCATATTTATCTGTAAATGTAAGAACAGAATGATGTTGTCTTACGCAACCAGGAAAGGAATGAAAATAAGGTCTTGTTACTTTCACACCGTTAATTTTTATTTCTGATTCATCCATATCACGTAGATGATATTCTTGAAATTTATCAGAATACATATTACAACGTAATATCTAATAGGTTAATAATCTTTATAAGAAAACTTTAGACATAGCAATAATAATACATTATTATGAATATAAAATTGAGATTAGAACAAACAGAAGGAATAACCGTTATTCATGATAATTTGTTTAGGGATGTTTCGGATAGAAGAACAAAACATACATTCAAATTAAACATAGATGATGAAGATTTTATTAACTATATCGAAGAAGTACTCGATTAAAGTGATGTAGATTGGGAGTATTTTGAAGATGATAAAAATAAATTTGCTATTTATGAACAATTATAATTATTTATAGATTATAATGTTCTAATTTTAGAAGTATGTTTCATAAAAAATATAAATGATAAAATATTTAAGTACACCCATATAACCAATACTCATGGAAAAACTAGAACTTAAACAAGAAGAACTTATCTTTAACAACGTAAAATACATTATTGAAATTAATGATGAATTTGGTAACGAAATTGTTAAATTAAGGAATACAGAAACAGGAAAGTATGAAGAAAGATGTTTGAGAGACCATACAGAAGTTCGTATTAAATCACGAGAAAACAGAAATATTTCGAAAAAATTTGTAAATATACTGATGAAATCACGAATAATTACAGTTAAAGAATAATAGTTTATCTTAAATTTTTCTATTTATTCTCTGAACTCTTTAACTACATCATGTTCTGCGAAACGGACTTGAAATCCTGTAAATGTAGCATTGGTCTCTTTAAATACAGACTCAACATCAGATTCTTTAACAAGAATATCACCATGCGTATCCCATTTATCTACCCAACCAACCACATATTTTTCAGGGATACATTCTACGCTTTCATTTTCAAATACAAATCCAATAGTAACGAATATATCTTCACTTGGTTCATAATCAGAACACAGTATGTTAACAGCTCTTAGATTAACGGCGATATCTTCATCATATAACGGAGAATTAATATAATTTTGTCTTAGTTCAAGCTGTTTATCAATAGATTTTTTAAGTTGTTCTGCTCTTTGGGGCCTTATAATTCGACCACCCAATACTTCAATTTTGTCTGAGCTAGGATTATATGATGCCATATAAATATAATACAGAACTTAATTTACTTTAGTGTTGCGATAGTATCTTAATTCAACTAAAAATGAATTCTAACTATTCACTTTGAACTTTTTCAATTACTTTAATACATCTTTTTGCTAGTAGTGGATTTAGCTTTGAAGGATTTATATCTGCATCTATTCTCATTATCTCATGGTATTCTTCAGACCACATATCTTCATTTACTCGTTTATATAAATCACTATTCATGGATTTAGAAAGTTCATATCCCTCTTCCGAAATCATCTTATTTATCATTTTTCGAATTCTTATTTCAGGACAAAAAGTATCCAATAATTCTTCTTCTGAAGAAATCTCTTTAACAGGAACCCTCTCTGATTTCTTTTGAATTTCTTTGAAAAATTCACTACGTAATTTATATCTTTTCTGCATAGTATCATTTCTAATAATAACACCTTCTGCTTTAATATCACCATAATTAGATTTTGGAACCTCAAATTCAGAAGGTTCAAATGGGAATGAAAAGTGAATCTCTTGAGCCACCTCAAGATTAATTCTATTAAACCACTCTCTAACCTTTTCATAAGACAAAAAATGAATAAATGATTCTCTGTATTTATTACTAGGTGTGGCCAAATTATTATGTTGTTTTGATTCGGAAATATTGTATATATCAAATCCAATAACCCATGGTATCCCCGAACTGTATTCACTAATTGTATGTTCCTGCATGTATTCAACAAAAAATTGATGGACGCCATTTTCTACATATATGTTATATAATTCATCTTTATCAATATTAATTTTAAGATAATCAATTAAATTACCATATGTTCCTCTTACATGCTTATCTGTTGTTGACTCTAAACCCAAAATATTATTTTTTGAGAATAAAATTAAATCATTATCATCAGGATTCAAACGCTTAATTTCAGAACTATATACTTCCTTAAAATCTGAATGATATAGGATAAAACTACAGTTAGCACCGTCAAATTTCTCCAAAAGAATTGTATTTGGATGAGAAAATATATCTTCATTAACTACAGGATGGTCATATCTTGGAGTTTTAGGGTATTTCTTAATGTGTTTTTATCATACACCTACAAATAAATAGTTTTTGATTAAAATCGAGTGTAAAGTTCGTGTTGCAGATTAGACCATTGAATTAACCATCTCACTCTGGTCCTTTTCTTAAATGATGATAATATTCTTCGTAAAACTCAATGGCTGTTGCTATAAGACCAGCCCATTCAGCATCTACTCCAAAAGTATTTAGTTCTTCACAAATCCCTGTTTCATTATCTATCTCTACGGAAGCGTGAAATAGTTTTCTGATTGCTTCATCATACCAAATATTTGGGTCATAACCTACCGTAGTGGCTTTGTCATCATACTTCGGCAAATAGTTCTTCCAATACTCTCGCGTCCATATGAGAGCATCTGAAACGGCTTTAGGGTCATCCTGAATCTTTGCTGTAATCTCACCTAGCGTGTAGTCCGTGTTCTTCAAAGGCGTGCCCAATTCTTGGCTTAGTCTCTTATTTTTAGTCATAATCTATCTAAAATATGCATTTATATCTGTATAAACCTAACTATTTTATCTATTTAAAACCATTACAATTAAAATCAAGTATGAATCTATTAGTGTATATTAGGCAGCGTACCACGAGTCACCGTACCCGTGGTACTTCACTCAGATACTTTATGTAATATTTCTTCAATTTTAATATTTCCTGATATTAGGTTTAATCGATACCATTTTTCATTAAATAGTTTTACATCCAATTCACTTTTTGGATTCATTGATTCTACTTTAAGTTCTGGATTTTCACTATTAAATGTAATATGTGAACTGTCTTCTACTTTCATTTTAAAACCACAGAAACCACGATTATATTTATTAATAATTTCAACTACTGTTCCTGTAGACCATTCTTTTGAAGAGGTACTAGCAGCACCATGATTACAACCATACACTATCTTCAATTTGTCACCAACAGACGGTTCGTAAATATCGTTTGGTGTATTACCCATATGTGGATATCAATTTAATATGTTAAAAGTGTAATTATGAAGATTTACAAATATGATTCTATTTCTTTGGAACGTTTGTCCACGGGTTTTACGGGAATCATAATAGGTTCATAACCTAAATCGTTATACGCTTTTATAATTTGCGTATGAATTTGTTCAGCTTCTTTCTCATCTTCAACACGCACTTCATCATCTTTAAATTTAATACGCTCTAAGATGAAAATATTGTCATATTTATTTGAACATTCAAGAAAGAGCGAATTAATGGCTGTTTCTGTGTCATTCCCAAACATTCTTCTGTAGGCTATATTATCTGCTAAAGAACGGTCTAAAAATACAGTTTCGTTAGAAATATTTTGCTCAATTTTTTTATCAAGAGATTCAACCTGTTCATGAAAATTGTCTTCTTTTCTAACTTCTGCAGGGTCTTTTCCTTCACTTATAGCTTGGTCAAATAGAATACGTGCCGCTTCTGGTAGTGTCCGATATCCTCTTGAAGAAAGGTCACGTATTGTTGACGATTTTCCAGCACTTGGACCAGCAGTGATGACGTTAACAGTATTTTTCATACAGTGTATACTATGAAATGGTCTAACATAAAAATTACTATTCTTTATTTCGTAATATATTTAACATATATAACCAACCATTATATATGAATTCACCTGATGACTTTGATACAGAAACAACAGCCATAGATGAACTTTACAATGGTGAGAAATTCAATAACACACTTAAATCATTACAATTAGAAGAATATAGTTTAGGTTTAAGTGCATCTTTATCAGAGCGAAAGTTTGTTATGGCTCATGTAGGCAACCATGGTTCACCTCTTTATTCAAAAGATAAGATTTGTTGCGTGTATAATGTGGCTAAAGGAGAACCAATAGACATTGGACCAACAGGGAAATCGCTTAGTGATATTTTAGATGAAAAACCATACAAAATAAAGAAAGATAGTGGAGAAGCAATACCTTCATTAAAAGGAGAGTATGTTAAAGTTATGGAATGTTCTGTTAGAACCGATGAAGAAGATATTGATTATGTCCGACCCAAAACACCCTCATATTGGATACCTATAGAATGGGTTAGGCAGAGAGTATACTATGACGAAGAGAAAACAGTATTAAATACATAATCTGGTAAATTAGTCATACTTTTTGAGCTAAGAAAAATTGCTTTGTTCCTTCTTTTTCACCAAGATTATCTTTTACAGGTTTTATTTGTTTGATTTCAAACCCTGCATTTTTTAATTGCTCTCTGGTTTTTGTTTTACCTGCCATCTCCCATGACATTTTTTCACCAGAATCTAACCATTCGTCTGCCTCACCAACCCACTCTTCTGAACCTTCCGTAATCAATATATATGCATCTGTCTTAACAATTCGTGAAAACTCATTAATGACTTTTTGATGATATTTTAAAGGTATATGTATTAAAGAATAATACGCTGTAAGACCATCAAACGTATTATTTTTAACGGGAATTTCAACCATATCCCCTTGAATCATCGTAACATTATCTCCTGAATATCTTTGTAATTGATTTCTAGAAAAATCAATCCCTATAGTGTTAACATTATCTATAACTATTGGTTGTCCTCCACACCCAATATCAACTATAGTATCGTCATTACTTAAAGTTGATAAAAAACAGTCTGTAATATCTTTTTGACTTTGAGGAACGTTATATTCTGTTGTTTTATTATCATATTTTACAGCAATACTATTATATGCTTTTTTTACGTGTTCTCTTATGTCAGGCATACTAGTTTAACTATAATAAATACATATAAAACTATCTTTTAATATTAATACATTACTTCTTA
>SL_4KL_010_BRINEDRAFT_10001257_pt1 | contig 13950 bp, 13 predicted proteins | sample SodLak_010_BRINE_2_FD_10664 | JGI IMG/M metagenome (IMG submission 10664)
ACGGCTCAAACAGACTGGAACGCGGTACGAGAGTTTGCTCGAACCCGGTTCGTGAGACGGTCGTTCGTGAGGAGTGATCCATCCGAATTTCACCCTTCAGCGCGAGAGAATCCTGGCGGGCGTGTACAAAACGAGGTCGACGAAACGAAGATCACGGAAATGCAAGGAGGAAGCCCACGACTTTAGTCGTGGGTTACTGACTCGCAATCGGAATGCGGTACTCGAGCGGGAGGTGGCATCGGGTCCGCACTGCGATGCGGCGGCTATAGTAACAAGTGAAACGATTGACACACCCTCACAGCGAGTCGGCTCAGAACCGGTTTCTCACCGGTTCTGAGCCATGGTATCGTGAGGGTGTGTGCAATGACTTGCAGTGGCTACTATACTGGGCGAGCAATAGCGCTCGAGGTGGTCGCTGAACACGGGATTCATCACGGGAGTGGTCAGTACACCGAGGCCGCAGGTGGCCCGGAGGAACTGCAAACACTGGACTCCTGCGAGCGACGGTGGGGCAGTTCCAACGGAAGCGGAGGTAACGTTGAGGTTGTATGAAACGTGTGCGCCGCCGAACGAGTCGGGACCATGAGCGAACCGATACCGGACTGAAACTCGATACATCGGTTCAGACGGGCTCTGGCCGCCATGAGTGGATTTATCTACCCTAAATTACTGTGGTTTTTAGCCCATATTTAGAAACGATAACAGTCGAACGCACCGGTTGAAGCGAATTGAAGGGAAGCGTTTATTACCAACCTGTTCCTCTGGTTCGTTTGCATCAACTGGACGCGCCAGCGCCACCTCGAGACGAAACACGGCCGACATTGGCCCCATACTCACGGTTTGTGAGTGTTTCGGGGAGAGCGCTCCACACGAAATGAGGGGGTAGATGTACGACGAATGTCAGACGATAACACGAAACCGACAGATGGCGGCCGTTCGACGGAGCACTCATCGCCCGCTGGGTTCGCGGCCGATCTCGGGAACGTCGAGGAAGAAGAGACCAATCAGGGACTGTTCGATGATCTATTGAGCGGGGAACCCATCTTCGAGAACAAGGAGGTGTTGCGCCCGTCTTACACCCCACACGAGTTGCCACACCGAAACGACCAGATCAACAAGATGGCGACCATCCTCGTCGCCGCACTGCGCGGGGAAACTCCCTCGAACATTCTGATTTACGGGAAAACGGGAACGGGAAAGACTGCCAGCGCCAAGTTCGTCAGCAAGGAACTCGAGAGCACCTCGAAAAAATACAGCGTTCCATGCGACGTCGAGTACATCAATTGTGAGGTTACGGACACCCAGTACCGGGTCCTCGCACAACTGGCCAACAAGTTCATCGAGGAGAACAAATCGCGCATCGACGACGAGATCGACCGCCTCGAGACGCTTCGAGAGTCACTCGAGGCAGGCACGGCCCAGGACGAGTCGGTCGAACCGGACCTGGCCACGGACAACACAGCTTCGGCGTCGGCAGAAGCCGGCGATGGCCATCGAACTCGACGTGTCGGCGAAACCCCTGACGGGCCCGACCAGAACGATCCCCTGGCAGTGGAGTCGTTCGACACCGTCGGCGCAATCGACGAGAAAATAGACGCCCTCGAGACCGACAGAGACGGCTTCGAGGAGGTGCCGATGACGGGGTGGCCGACCGACCGGGTCTACAGCGTCTTTTTCGACGCCGTCGACTACTCCGAACGGGTCGTCGTCATCATGCTCGACGAGATCGACAAACTCGTCGAGAAGTCGGGCGACGACACCCTCTATAACCTCTCGCGAATGAACTCCGAACTCGAGAATTCGCGCGTTTCGATCATCGGGATCTCGAACGACCTGAAGTTCACCGACTTCCTCGATCCGCGCGTGAAGTCCAGCCTCGGCGAGGAAGAGATCGTCTTCCCGCCGTACGACGCCAATCAGTTGCGGGACATCCTCCAGCACCGGTCGGAAGTGGCGTTCAAGGGTGGTGCCCTCTCCGCGGACGTGATCCCGCTGTGTGCGGCCTTCGCCGCCCAGGAACACGGGGACGCGCGGCGTGCGCTCGATCTGCTCCGAACCGCGGGTGAACTGGCCGAACGGTCCCAGACGGAGACAATCGTCGAGGAACACGTGCGCCAGGCCCAGGACAAGATCGAACTCGATCGGGTCGTCGAGGTGGTTCGCACGCTCCCGACCCAGAGCAAACTCGTCCTCTTCGCGATCATTTCCCTCGAGAAGAACGGCGTCCACAGCATCAACACCGGCGAGGTGTTCAACATCTACAAGCGACTCTGTGACGAGATCGACGCCGACATTCTCACCCAGCGCCGCGTTACGGACCTCATCAGCGAACTCGACATGCTCGGCATCGTCAACGCCGTCGTCGTCTCGAAGGGGCGGTACGGCCGAACGAAGGAGATCAGCCTCTCGGTCCCAATAGAGGAGACCGAGGCGGTGCTGACGTCGGACTCGCGACTCTCGGACATCGAGGACGTCCAGCCGTTCGTCCAGGCTCGCTTCGAAAACTGAGAGGGAACTCCGGAGCCAACCCGATGGCTCGAGACCGAGCCGTTCCCGCGATGTCTCAGTACGTCGGCAGAACTATACTAACAAGTGAAACGAATTACACACCCTCACAACGAATCGGCTCAGAAGCGGTGAGAGACCGATTCTGAGCCATGGTCTCGTGAGGGTGTGCGCAAGGACGTTCAGTGGCTACTATAGATGAACGCCGCCGGGGTCCCGTCAGCTGCGGTGCTCGCGTGTGCGTCTTACCGGTGGTGGGCCCGGCGGCGTCCGCCAGTGCCCCGTCAGCGACTCAGTCGTTCCTCCGATTCGACCCGTGCCCAACCGATCGCGTTGCAGACGACGAGTCGGTCGCCATAGCGGACGTACACGCCACTCCGGTCGTCGTCGCCGCCGTAATACGGTAGCGACCGCTGTAGGGCATCGACGACTGCCCAGGATCCCTCCCGCTCGAGGGTGACGTGGGCCCACTCCTCGCGGGCATCGGTACGAACAGCCCGTTCGACCGCTGTCAGGACGCTCGGAAGTGCCTGCAGGCGCTCACTCGAGGCGTCGACCACAGTTGCTCCCTCGGGGACGGAGTCGACGAGTCGTGCTCCGATGTCGGCTTTCGACTGGGCAGCCCCGGCAGGCTGCTGTCTGGATCGCAGCACGTACCCGGCGGCCGCGGCCGTGCCCACGAAGAGCAACGACACCGCCACGTCCTTGCTGGTGATCATTGTCGACACATGCAAGCAATCGATTAAGTATCTTCCGCAAAAATACACTCCCATGACACGTTATCGGTCACCCCCTCGAGCAAGAAACCACCGTCTCAGCACCTATATGGCATGAATACCGCCCGTCGTCAGTAGGCCACCGATCAGCAATAAGATGACTGCCATGACTGCAGCCGCCTGGAAGAAGGGGAGCGAACGCTGGGCCGGTTCCCGCAACTTCTTGCCATTGAGACCACTCTCGAGGCGCGAAGCTCCGATTTCGACCAGTGCTGCGAGGGCCAACCAGAGTACCACCATGAGGATGACGAGTTGGCCTTGGGTGGTGGTAAACAGACTCGGGCCCCCATCTCCATCGAACGTGTACAGGACGCCAGCAAGGTGACCGCCGGTCACCAGCAGGACGAACGCGCTCACGCGTGAGATGGTCGTCACCTTCGCCGAAAGGACCTCGAGCGGGTGGGTCGTGTTGAACGCGCCATCGCGTGCTAGCGGAAGGACGGCGACCGCAACGTAAACCACGGCCCCTGCCCATATGCCCGCGAACACCAAATGCAGAAGTCTCGCAGTAATGTCGACAACCATGCCAACACGGTTGGACAGCGAGGGTATCAGCGTTGCGACTCGTCGTCAGGCCAGCCCGCCCGACCGCGGGGCCCTCCAGCAGGTGTGTCAAGCCGACGTCGTCGAGATGGGGCCCGTGACGGCTGGGGAGCAGCGATGACAGCCCCCGTCAAAAGCCGAAAATCGGGACGAACCGGAACGTGAGGAACGCGCCGATAGTCGCGAGCACCGGGACGAAGTTCTGGATGAGGATGACTCGCCCCGTCGTCGAGGGATCGAAAAGTTCCGACGCCTTCGGAATGTCTTCGGGTTCTTCTTCACCAATGGGCGGGGCTTCCTCTCCCTCCTCTTCGGCGGTCAACGCCCCGACGGAGACGCTCGTGTCTTTTTTCCCGCGGACGGCATCGCCCACAGTTGCCGTCCGGGTCGCGCGACCCCAGCCCAGTCCGACGATGCTCATCGTCGCGACGATGACCAGCTGGACCGGGATCCCGATCACCGACAGGAGCGTGACGATCGTTCCGGAGACGGTCATCACGATCACGGCCGCCGTCAGTGGCAGGTTGGTGATATCGTTGCCCATCGTCTCGAGGGTGCGGCGGGCGATAGTGAACGCACCGATGGTGACGGCACCGCCGGCGAGGATCACGCCCCACTCCATGTTCCCGATGGTCGTCGTCACGCCGGCGAGGCTGACGTCTGTTGGATAGTCGAGGGCCTCACTCCCGACGAGCGGGGCAACGGCGTTGGCGACGTTCGAGGCCCCGGAACTGAACGCCATGTAACAGCCGATGGCGACGACGAGCAGCGATCCGGAGACCTCCCGACGATCCGTCCCCTCGGCGACGCCGATGCGTGGAATTGTCGAGCTCCGGTCGAAGACCCAGAGATGCGAATCACGGCGGGAGATGGCCACCCACCGGTTGATTCGGGGATAAAAGTACCGCCCGATAACGCCGCTGATCCAGAAGGCGATGACCGGTGCGACCACCCACCAGGAGACGATCTCGCCCATCGTCGCCCAGTTGAGCGTTTCGGTCGCGAGTCCGAGACCGGCGATCGCCCCCACTGCCGTCATCGAGGTCGAAGCCGGGACGCCAAAGAGGTTGCCGGCGAACAGCGCCAGGCCGATGAAAAAGAGGACCGCGATGCCCGTCTCGAGCGTCATGATGTGGGCCGGGACGATCCCCTCGCCGAGCGTTTCGACGACCGCGGGACCGATCAGCCAGCCGCCGATGAAGAAAAATATCGACATCAACACGGCAGCGCCGAGCTTCGAGAGGACGTGCGCTCCCACGGCGGGTCCGAACGCGACACCGGTCGTCGCACCACCGATATTATATCCAACGAAGATGGCGACAATGATCCCAGCGACGAGGAGTATCTCGCTCACGAACACAACAACAACCGCGGCCGGTATAAGCGATGTGAAAACGAGCTCCGGCGTCGCCGGCTGTCGATCGATTTTCAGGGACTGTTGGGGTCAGTCACGACGACCGTCCGCATTAAAAACCATTAGAAACGAACAGCAAGCTATACCAGTACGCATCCCGAATTGTCGGCTGATGCCCACGGTAGAATACCTCAATTACGAAGTGCTGGACGACCACGGCTGGGACATGGACGACGACGACCTCTTCGAGAGCGCCGCTGACGCGGGTCTCGACGCCGAGGACTACGGGTCCCTCGAGGTCAACGAAGGCGAGTACATCCTCGAGTCCGCCGAAGCCCAGGGATACGACTGGCCGTTCTCGTGCCGTGCCGGCGCGTGTGCGAACTGCGCCGCCATCGTCAAAGAGGGCGAGATCCAGATGGACATGCAGCAGATCCTCAGCGACGAGGAAGTCGAGGACAAGAACGTCCGTCTGACCTGCATCGGGACCGCCGAAACCGACGAGGTCAAGATCGTGTACAACGCGAAGCACCTCGATTACCTGCAGAACCGCGTCATCTAAACAACAGCGTAGCACGTACATTAACTAAATTTTTAAATTGTCGACCCCAGATAAAGGAGTTTGTAGAAATATTGGGTGAGACCCGCTCTATCTGGCAACCGCGATAATTGGCGAAACTGCGGCCAGAAGAAAATGCGCTAAAACACCCGTATTCGCCTCTCTTGTCCAATTACTTTCACACCCCTCACTACCGCGCGTTTTAGCGTCTGGCTCGGCCTATCGTGATATAATGATATTTGGCCTTCTTGAAACCTTCAGTCGGTGATAGTTATCAGAGGGCGTGTTGAACACAGGGCGCGAATGCAGCACGGGCTGAAGCTCGATCCGGAAGAGTAGTGATCGGCCAGTACGGGACGAGCAGTGGATAAAAAGAACGATCGGTACAGGTAGAGACTGGAAAGTAGACGTGAAATATATCATAATCACGGGAAAGCTTTTGAATCTTCCCGTAGGATATGATACTACACCATGTCAAAATCGACGGACGAACGAGGGCGGATTTACCTCCCAAAAGACGTCCGAGAGAGGTTCGGTAACCAGTACCGCATCGTCGAGCTCCCGAGTCATGTCGCTCTCTTTCCCGTCGACGAAGATCCGATTTCGGGGCTCCGAGCTGCCGTTGGCGATGCGTTCGTAGAGACGGAAGCCGCCGATCTGAAAACAGACGCACGTGAGGCGATCTCTCGAGAGGTGCGAGAGGAAGCAGAAGCTCGGTCACAGGCCGGTAAGGAGTGACCTGTGTACGTCGAAACTGACTTTCTCACAGCGTTGATAAAGGATGATGACTGGCTTCAGGAGGCCGCAATCCGCGCCCTCGACGAACGCGATGATATTCACACATCGATACTTGCATATGCCGAGGTGCTGGTGCTGTTCTACGATCGTGAGACTGCCGAGTATGAGATCGACACACCACGGGCGATCACCAACTTGCTCGAACTCGTTCCGATCGTACCGAAAGAACACGAAGACGCGGTTCTGGCCGCCGCAGCGTTCCTCGATGAGTACGAACTCACACCATTTGACGCACTTCATGCCGGACTCGTCACAACCGGCGAAGGGTGCGTTCTTTCGACCGAGCAGGACTACGACACTGTCGGCCTCGACCGCACACCCTTGGAATCTGCATTTTCGGAGTGACTCTGCCAATACGCACCCTTATTATAACAGCTAATTCACTGCAGATCGGTTGAAACAAATAGAGTCCGTCTGCTGCACTGATGCTCTATATGCAGCAGTCAACTCTTATCATGTACTGAGGGTCTCAACAGAGCCTGAAATTTGAAACGTCTCAGCAAGCGGTGAGCGCTGGCTGGCCTGCCCCTCCAAAACGAGTGAAAGCGGTCAATCCGCATCGAGACTCAAACTGAGTTAGCTGGCGATGCTTCGTTAGGTACCGAGGCTGGATACTGCTCAGGACTTGCTATCGGAAGTGACCAGATCGGATAACTCGAAGAGGAGGACGTCGTTACGCTCATCGGCGGCGCGTTTGAGGTCGTCGGAGTACCCAGAGCGGCTGAACAAGACGTACAGCGTCTCTCCGTCTGCAGGCCCTTCTGACCATCGAACTTCTGACGCTGTTCGTTCGAGATCGGAGAGGACCCCTTCACTCACGGGTCGAGAGGTGAACTTGCACTCACCAGCGACGAGTCCCTCAGTAGTGAGCCCGAGGACGTCCAGTTCGTGCTCCTTGAACCACCACTGCCCGATATCACGGAACCGTCGATCGATGAGCTCCGGGAGTTTGCGCTGGCAGAGGCGTTCAAACAACGGGCTCACGTAATCCGCCAGTTCGGGCGCGACGAGTTCGTCGTACGCGTCGTCGTCGAGCAGACGAAGCTGGTCCTGGTTTCCGTACACGAACCGGAACCAGAATCGGAACAGTGGAGCGGAGATACGATACCGACCGCGTTTCGAAGACGTCGGTGATTCCGTTACGGGGATGTGACGCTCAACGAAGCGGAGCCGGCGGAGTTTCTGAAGGTATGTGCTGAGCGATCCGGAATCCACACCAGCCATCCCCGCTATCTCGTTCGGGGTACAACGCCCGTGGGCGAGCGCACGGAGGATGCTGAAGTACGTATTCGGCTGTCGGAGTTCGGTACGCAGCAGGAACTCGGGCTCGGAGTACAGAAGGCCGCGCTCCGATAGGATCCCCTGCTGGACGTTCGTTCCTAACGGCTGGTCGGGATCAATGGTCTGGAGGTAGTACGGTGTGCCGCCGTAGATCGACCACGCGGTGATGGCAGTCTCGGGGTCATATTTCGGGAAGAACTGGTGTGAATCGGACACGTCGAGTGGTTTGAGATCGATCCTCGCCGTCCGCCGACCGTACAGGGGTGCGCTTCCAGAAAGCACCTTGTCTTCCATGACACTAATAGACGAGCCCACGAGCACGAGCGTCATCCCCGTGTCCTGCAACTCCATATCCCAGACGCGCTGAATTCGAGACGGTAACGACCCGTCCTCCTCAACGAGGAATGGGAACTCATCAATGACGACGACGGCAGCTTCCTCACCGAGTGCTTCGAGGATGGCCTCCCAGTCGCGGCGGACGTTTCGCAACGAGGGATACTGTGCAGTAGCGGTTTCGACGAACTGTTCGAGCTGATTCGGTGCAGTTGATTCGACCGCTTGGTAGTAGATGGCGTCGTCCCGCTCATCGATGGACTGACGCACGAGCTCGCTCTTACCGAGGCGACGGCGGCCGTAGATCACGATGAAGTCCGCCGTTTCGGACCTATAACAGTCTGTGAGTTGATCGAGTTCGAGATTTCGATCAACGAAGTGCTCCATACAGTCCGTAGCAACCCCGGCTGAATAGAATTTTCGACTTTGGAAATCGCGATTTCCAACGTCGTAATTTCCACTAATGAGGGAGGGAGAACCTAAAACCAGGCACCATCGTACAGCCATGTCGATACCAGGTTTCGTCAAGGTATATTTATCGTCTCGCTATGGGTGCGACATGACGACGAGGCTGAGTGCGCTGTGAATCGGTGGAGTTGGTCGACAGCATAAGCATTTTTCACCACTGTTTTCAGTGAATACTGACAGGAGCCTGCATAAAGTGGGTCAGATTCAGGCCTCTTTCTCTACGCAGAGAGGTCTCCACCCGGATAGCCGGTTACGAGCCACGAGAGGGACCGAACCGGGCGTCTAGAAATGCACAAATTCTCCGTAACGCTCCATACTGTTGTGTACTCTGAGGGGTGATTGGAAGACCCTTAGAACAATGCCACTGGCTGGTTCGTGGCGATAGGATTTTGAAGACCGCCAGATCTTTTGGTTGATACCCTTTGCGCTCCAACCCCCCAGGCTTTCGGCACTGATTGTCAAGGGAGAACTCACCACGGGAGTCGAGCTTGTTCCAGAATCGGCATGCGGTCTCTCTTNTATCGAAGATCCAAAATGTGACCCGGGCTTCGTTCTGGAGCCGATTCCATTTGCTCACTAGGCAATTAGCCTGTTGCACGGTTTCGAAATTAGCTCCGATCTATCGAGTGTGATCGCTACCGTCTAGAATAGTCACAGACACTAGATTAGAAGTCGGATCAAAGGGATGTCCAACACCAGATCCGACACGAATTCGTGCATACGCCCCGCAGATTACCGTCACCATTATTTTGGGGTACACGAATGACATTTTTTATGACTATCCGCCGTCGGTACCTCCGTCAGCTCGCTGGCGTTGCTGGAGCAACCGCACTGGCTGGCTGCAGTGGTGACAGGGGTGACGAACGTACCGACGATGACTCTCAAACGGCGGACGAACCGACAGACGACGATGAAAGTGGGGAGTATGAGGACGAGAAGCCCCAGCCACCCGTCGGCACCTCCATTGAAGACCGCCCCATCGAACGTCGCATCGGCTCCAACCACGTCAACCCAACCTATCGCTTCGAGACGGATGGCGACGTCTTAAATGAGGGGGCCGCTGTTCTCGAAGAACTCGGCGTCTCGGTCATCTCCTGCTGGCTGCACGAACCCGACAACTACTACGACCTCTCGACGGAGTGGGAACCGGTCCGGTCGCTTCGAGAAGCCGCAGAACACCCCTACTATGACGACCTTTTCCGCCGTGATTTCGACACGTACGTCCTCACTGCCAACTCACACCAGGGCGATACTACTCAGACCGGCGGCTACTTCATCTACGGCATCTCCGATGACGAGGCGGCCGAGGAGAAGGCCGAGTTTTACGACCTGACTACCTACCTGCTCGAGACGTACGATGGGACCGGGTCGGAGTTCGTCTTGATGAACTGGGAGCTCGATAACATTATTGCCGGGACCGGCGAGGACCGCTCCTGGGATCCAACGGTTGTCGACGATACGATTACGTGGATGAACGCCAGACAGCGCGGGATCGTCGAGGCACGAGAGTCGATTGAAAGCGACGTCGCCGTCCTCGGTGCCTGTGAAATCGTCGACGTCTTTCCGGCGATGGACGACGGTGAAGAGTGGGCGATCAACACCGTCGTCCCCGAACTCGAGGTCGACCTCATCGGGTTCTCCTCACATGGGCAGATCGACCACGAGGCGGCTCACGTGCTTCGTGATCAAGACGAAGTGGCCGAGCGAGTCTACGAGACACTCGACTACGTCGAAGAGCACGCTCCCGAGCCTTCAGCATATCTTCGTTCGGTAATGGGTGACGACGTAAGGCCGGTGATCTTGAGTGAGTTCGGCCAGCCCGAAGTCCGTGATGACTATCTCGACGTAATGCAGGCGTTTCGCGTCGTACCGCCGGCGCTCGAGTGGGGCTGTCCACTGCTGCTGTACTGGACGTTATTCGATAACGAGGTCACGATCGATGGTGAGGTCAAAGGTGACGTATCCGAAACCGAACTCGAGGCCGCCTTCGGCGGTCGGCCGAGTCGTGAAGACGTCGTTGGATGGTACCTGGTCGATCCAGCAGGTGATCCCGGGGCTCGATGGTATCTCTTCGAGGAGCTCCTCGCCGACCCCGCCGAATTCGAGCTATCATTTTCGTCACTTATCGAAACTTACAAGGCGTTCGTCGACGCATCAGATGTTCTTCACGTACAACTCGATTTCGACCAAGTCATTCCCGAATCTGAGGTGAATCCAGATATCTCGGAAGAGGATAGTCGAAAGCTCGCGGTCGCGTTGTCAAATCTCGTCTTGCATGCCGGAGAAAACGAGGCACAGTACGACCTCGACAACGATGAGCAACTCGTCATCGAGTACGGTGGCCACGAGGTGGAAACAGACGCCGCCGAGACGACGTTCCGTTGGTTTGGGACTGACGAGGAAGCCGCCTCACTCTACCTCGTGATCGATGATCTCACAGCTGAGCCGTCGAAACTCGAGTTGACTGGCTGGGCAGTCGAGGAGATGATTGGCATCGATGTAGCGATTGAGGGAGAGTATCTCGAGGAACTCGTCTTCGACGAAGAACGTGAGACGCACTCGGTCGTCTGGTGAGCGGGTAGAACTTCTCCTTCTCCCGTATCACCTGAAATGAACATCAATCTGGCAGCTCTTGTCCTCAGTCGCTTGGATCGACGCTACCCAACCACGTCCTGCGAACTGATATTGAAGATGCAACAGACTAGGCAATCTGTATTGTTACCGTCAGTGACGACTTCAACACCGACGTCGGGCGTCCCTTCCTTCATTTCGACGTGTAAATCGTGGCAAGACTCGCCTCGGCGATCGGTAGGGTACCACTCAACCTCGTAGTTATAGTAGCCACTGACCGTCTTTGCACACACTCTCACGATACCATGGCTCAGAGCCGGTTTATCACCGATTCTGAGCCGCCTCGCTGTGAGGGTGTGTAAATCGGTTCAATTGGTACTATAAGTGTTGGGCTCACGTTCTCGATGTCCTCCGCCCAGGGCATTGCTGGGAACATTCGGCCGGCTATCTCGACACCCGTCCGGTGGACGACACCTTCGTTCGGGTCGCCGTATAGCGGACCAGAGTCAGTTGCGTCGGCCCAATCGGGTCGCAGATTCCCACCCCACGGCTTCAGTACGTCACGGATGGCCTGTCTCCCCTGTTGGGTCGGCCTCCAATCGAGCTTCCGGCTTCTCATTTATTTGATGTGACAAGCTTGCCCTGTGATCGCGTGGCCAGCGACCCCAGGCATGGGGCCCAATTGCGGAAGGATCCGCATCAAGACGTAGCCACCGCTGTAGACAACTGGCGTACCCTGCAGTGCAGTGCTCCAGAAGAGGAATTTACCGGGACCACGGTCGGTGTCGAGCGACGACCATCCTCTCGTGTGGGGCCACCCGATCTCACCGACAGATCGTCACGGGTACAGTCGATTTGTCGACGACGCTCTTGGCGACGCTGCCAACCAGGCGCTCGCGTTCACTCGAGAGCCCGCGATGGCCGATGTAGATGGCATCGGCACCGACGTCGTCAGCGTGGTCGGTGATGGCATTTGATGGATGGCCGGCGAGTAGGGTCGTCTCGACGTCGAGCGTCGTGTCGTGAGTCTCGAGGACGTCCGCGATCAATCCAGTCGCCTTCTCGAGTGTTTGCTCGCCGTATTCGACCGCGCGATCGCCACCGGGCATGACGATTTCGCCGTCGATCAGTTCCGTCTGTGGGGTCAGCACGTGGACGACCTCGAGGGCTGCATCGAGGGCGGTGGCCTGGTGAGTGCTGTAGCGGATGGCCTCTTCACTCTCATCTGACCCATCGGTTGCAACGATGAAGTGCATGATTGAAACGTGGGCTCGAGCGATACTAATCGGTGCTCGCCGTTCCCATGGGTTGAGAACGAGATGTATTTCAAAAGTTACTGCAAAAATAAGTAAGCAGACGATAGACCTGGGTTGCCACGTTATTAATCGGAGAATTATCCATTCTGCACACGACCGAGACTCAGTAACACGTTATTGGGGCGTGAACGGTCAGCAATCGACGGACGAACAGTAGGATATATTTAATTACTTGGCTAAGATTAACTCTCGATGACTGGCAACATCTCATGGGGTAGGCGTTAGCTACCAGGGGGGACGGATGCTTGCCGTCAAGAGACACAGAGAAGGGGGAAACACGATGAAAACCAGTCTTCAGCACAACACAAAGGGGGGAATAAGCGTCCCAAAACGGGATGAATCGGGAACGATTTCACGGAGCGATATCTTCGACATACTCAGCAATTATCGTCGCGTCTGCGTCATACAGTACCTGCAGAACGCGAACCAAGAGGTCGTCGAACTCAGAGACGTCGTCGACTACGTTACCGACCAGGAGATGTCCGACTCACCAGAAGAGAGCAACTACAACAATCGAAAGAGTGTCTATACGGCGTTACGACAGACACACCTGCCGAAACTCGACGACCTCGGGGTCATCAACTACGACAAGGCACGAGGCGAGATCCGCCTCACGTCCAGGGCCGAACAGGTACGAATGTACCTCGAGTACGTTCCAGAGAACGACATTCCCTGGCACGCAAACTATCTCGGCCTAACGGTACTGAGTGTCATGTTGGTACTGACGACCCATATCGGACTCTATCCCTTCAGTCTCGAATGGGGGATGCTCACGGCAATACTGGTGCTGATGTTCGGCATCTCGTCGATCGTTCACACGTACCAGTCGCGACGGTCTCGGTTGCGAGATCTGGACTTTGCTCCACTGACCGAATAGCTCGACAATCAGCGGTTCGAAACTCCGTTTTTATTCCAACCACCGACAGACAGTTTCCTCTGCCTGCGCCAGCGGCGCCGCTGCGGGGATTTATGTCCAGCTAACGCTCCCGAGAGGCCACAATTGTACTGTCACGAGTAGCTACCGGGATAGGGTGTCGAGAGGGGAATCGACTCATCGAAGAGGTGATTGCGAGTTGACTGCCGAGAAGAACGGCTTCCGAAGCATACTATCACCGTCTCTGATCTGATGGTGTGGTGGTTGATGGCTGGCGAGTGATGGCTTCGGATCACTTGTCCCCCAGTGATTTTCGTCTCGTGTGATTAGTCGACATCCCCCAAGAGGAGGGATACGTTCCAGTAGTATGGTAATATTCCCGTTGTAGTCGTGACTGGTCGGATTGTTCCCGGGGGTACCTCAGCAGAGCCCTGCCCCCTGCTGTGTATCGGGTGAGGACTCAACCCGGATCTGTTTCGATAGCCGAAGACCCTGTCCTCCCGGTTGGATTCGCGTAACAGCGCTTTTTTCGTATGCCCGTCTCTCGAGTGTGCGTGTGCGATACCGATGAC
>SL_4KL_010_BRINEDRAFT_10001258_pt1 | contig 13948 bp, 12 predicted proteins | sample SodLak_010_BRINE_2_FD_10664 | JGI IMG/M metagenome (IMG submission 10664)
GAGAACCGCTGCTACAACGTGCTTACAGGTAGAGGCATCGTCTGGACAGCTACACTGGCCTTCAACGTAACTTCCGTTCGAGAGAGTTACTTGAACATCATACGGTCGGCTTCCCTGAACCGTGGCCTCAACTAGATTGTCGACGCGCGCGATATCTGTTACAGCCCCACGCTTGTAGTACCGTTCACCCCGCTCGTATCGTCCAGAATCAGTCACTGATCGAAGTGTCTCAGTGTCGACCGACGAAGATCTCTGTTGGGTTTGGAGTCGTGGAAATTCCTCAGTAACGGGGATATCACCTGGAACAGATGGATCAGCTTCCCGACGGTGAATATAGCCTTGTTGTGGCCATCCCAGTGGGAACCAACCTTCTGGATCGCTCACAACCTCCCAGCATGATTCGATTACCTCGACGTGATCGTCTGGGAGGATACCCTCAAGTGTCACTGTGCGTGGCGTCCGACCAACGTCAAGGGAGACCTTCGTTTGGTGGTCATCATTGTCTGCTACTGTATCCGAATAGTTGAGTCGGATCTGATCAAATGCGTTGATTGCCTCAGCGCTGAATCCGTGTCCGGTACGTTCGAGTTCGAAGACAATATTGGCGTACTTGTGTTTCTCACGGTACTTGACCAGGGGACGGTTGCTCCCGACAAGTTCTGTTGGGTCATACTCGGGGAGAGCAGTCCCAAAGACGATTGGAGCAATTGGCTCTGTGGGCGATTCTGGAAGACGATCTGTTTCGGGAGCTGCATCGTCAGTAGGCTCCCCAAGTGGTGTCTCAAAGAGACGTTGACAGGCCGGACAGACTGTTGCCCCGAGACCGTTGTTAGTCGTGAATTCGTATGCTTGACACCAGTCACAGGCTCGACGAGTGTTATGATCGGCTTGACTCCAGTCGATATCTCGACGTGTAGTTACCTGCTTGAGGCCAGTGATAATTCTCGAACGGCGGTTTTGTTGACGCACAAGTTCAGAACGACATGATCCACAGAAATCAGAGTCGCTATCCGTGACAGTGGAGGGAAGGACAAGACGTTGATCGTCAGTTCGTCCTCGTGGGAATGAGCTGCCGCCGGTCGATAATGAGATAGACACTGAGGGAGATGAACTCTGCTTAGGGTCTTCTGGTGGTTCGTAAGCAACAATATCGGTGGCAGTAACGGTTTCGTCAGGTTCGGACTCAGCAGCGAACTCTTCGCCATATCGGCACCCGTCTGGGCCAACGACGTGCCACTTTCCTGAACCGGAGCGAGCGAACGTAGGCACGGGTGAGATGACTCTGTGTGGTTCAAATAACTTTTCGATCACTAGCTTTTGGAAATATATGAGGAATAAATCAAGAAGTGTTTATGATTTATTTTTATCTACCGGTTTGAGTGGAGTAAATATTGGGGTTGATCGGTTATTGATTCAACTCTTGTACGTTCTCCCGTCGTTTCAGCTCTGAGTGGCTCAATTGCGGTACTTGCGTTCCTGATCCACGGCCATTCGGCTGAAAAATGCGAACTCTTAGAAAAATGTCAACAGTAACAACTTCGCAAACTGAAGGTAGCACAGATAATCAACCAGAAACTCAGGCTCTTATTGAGTTCACAGTTGTTAGCGATGATACTCGCCATCGATACCGCTTCGTAAGCTATGAGGACACTGATCGGCTACGTCGAATCCACGAAATTAAGACGGATCGAGACTGGCGCAGAGTTGGCTCTCAGTTGGTCGACAGGCTGAAAATGAATCGGGTCGAGCCGGAAACGGACCGAGCACCTCAGGAGCCAATGCCATGAGGGGATCTGAGAAGATCGAAAACAGATCTGACCTCCTCGAACGGGAGGAAACTGAATTGACAACCGAAACCCGGCCCTACGGTGATCGGGCCGTTATACTAGAAGTAGCTGACAAGCAGGATCTGTTCAGAGAGAGACCGACGGTAGTAGTTTGTTCAGACTGTGGTGAGGTTGTCGAGACGTACGAACAGGGACTGCCACCAATTATTCCGCAGTTCGATAGCCGGTGTCCGGACTGCGAAGTGACTCTCAAACGGTGGTGTGCAGTTGCCGTAGATGCGGCATGTGAAGATCTTGTTGAACCACAGATACTGCGTTCGATGGTTCAGGCCTATTGGAATAAGCGGATCTGGGAAGGTGTGACAACTAATCGGGGTAATGTTCGGAACGATGAATACGTCGACCGATTCGGAACAAAATCCTCCGAATTCGGTTGGGAATGTGAGCTTACCTGTCCATTGTGCCGAGACACGATGGTATCACTTGACCGGTCTGCTACAGAGATACCCTCTCGATTTGATTACCATCACTGGTCAGAATATCCTGACTGCGGAATAATGCTTTGTCGAGACTGCCATGATATTATCGGTAAAAATGAGTGTGATTACAACGTTGAGCAACTGGCTCACGATTGGGGATTACGATCACGCAATGATTTCCAGGCAGTCCGACTGGCTCTGAGAGATGCGATTATGACTGGACGGTCTCTCAGTCCGGATAGAGCGGAGTACCTAGTAAACCGATACAATCTGATTCAGACACCAGCAGAGATTAGGACACTAATCGGTGCAGTAATCGATGATAGTGATCTATATGATCGCTTTATTGATGATTCAATCTGGAAGATGCCAAAATAATATTTTGTTATCACTAATGCGGCATATTAATTACAGTTCTAGCTCGGACAAAGCTTGTTCGATTATTTTCCTATCTTTTGTGGATAGATCCTCTCTATTGAGAATGTAATTATGCACCCATCCTGGAGATTTCTCTTCATCAATGACATACCCAACCAGCGTGCCAAATTCGGTTGTTCTCCATTTAGTTTGCTCCCAATCTGCAGATACCTTACGTATTAGTGGGTTTTGTATCCATTCCCGATATTCTGACTCGTCTGAGAATTCGTGATCACCGGCCATTAGCGGAATCATATTTCTCAAATTTTTACCTTCGTACTTAATTTTTCGATAACTAAATTTGTTGTATGAATAAATCTCTGATAGTATCTTCCCTCCGCCACTTCCCGAATTTACAAGAAGTGATATACTTGTTGATATTTTCTCAATTAGCTTATCAACTTGGTTAATTTTTGTATCTTCTATTAATTTCTCAAGCAGGTTTTCAAGTTGTTTTTCTCTTTGTATATAGTCCTCTTTTGTCTGTTTGTTTTCTACCGGTGGGAAATCGGCCTCTTCTAATAGATATTCTATCAGTGGTCTAGACGGTGTGAGGTTTTCAGATTCAATGCCATCATATATTAGATATTCGCGAATTTCGTAATTATTTTGTAGCTTTCCTGCACTCTGTCTGGTCAAACTATCCAGCATAATCCAAGCCTGCAATTTTATCTTGAATTTCTCAGCAAGCTCGGATTGATTGTTGATGTTACATTCATCACCTGGATAGCGAGTACCTGGCCCCGGTAGCACTAATCCCACAAATATTCCAACAAGTAAGTCAAGTTGTTCATCAGTAGATGTATATGACTCACATAGAAGTCTCAGCGTGTGTCCCATCTCAACGCCGAAATCTATTGGTCCTCCAGACTGATTGGACTCTTCATTTTTTTCATTTGTAGACATCGGTGGTTCTCGAACGGCAAAATCATTCATTTCTTCATAAAATAACTTATCTAGGTGCGGCTCCCAATCCCATTCTTTCCAATTCTCGTTCGATAAATCAACTTGTTCCCAGACTTCTGATTCCCACTCTTCAGTAAAAAAGTCGGCTTCTGCAAGTAATCGAATATCCGAAAATAATCTATTTATACGTTCTGGGAGATTCTCAACTTTGTTGTTTTGTATATCTCTCAGGAACTCACCGGGTGATGCGGAAGCATTAGATAGTGCTTCTTTATCATTAATTCTATCTCTTTGCTTGGGTGCGAGATGATAGTCGCGGATATTCTTTTGATCAGGATCTTCTTCGTCAGCCATTATTAGGTAATAGCATCTTTTCCGTCTATACTTTGTGGAGGATATGATCGTACATCTGATGAGTGTCCATATCTTGGTGTTCTATGCATGGTATTCATTACCAACCTTTAAGTCAGGAAGAACCTGCTCAACAATCTGCAGCCAGACTCACACCCCCTTGGTACATATTGATAGATATGAACCATCCAAAATATGTGGATGTAATCAGGGTGACTAATCTGCGACTAAACGAGATTAGACACGCTTACAGACCGGATGTGGTTGAGTGATGACTGGGAAACTGAATCCGCTGACATCAACCCAGAGTCAGATCTTCGAAACGACAGCAGAAGACGCGGATGAGCCTATCCGTCGGCTGGTAGGTCTCTGCCTGTTGCATACCGGACTACGTACTGGAGAGATCGTGCACATGCGCCCAGGGTGGCTAATCGCAGATAACGAGGGGATGATCATCGAGATCCCTCCAGAAGAAGAGTGCATCGGTGGAGTCGGTCCAATAGGACCCGGTAACAAGGGACGACAGAACCTGAATGACAGGGGTGAACCTTGTACCAAATGCCGGCACTCCCCGAATCGAGAAGACAATAAGTGGAAGGTCAAAACACCTGCTGCTATCCGGATCATAAATATTGATAGCGCTCAGCAATCGCTTGTCGACCTCTTAGATTGGTGGCAGCAAGGTTTCGATTGTCTGCCACTCTCACATCGTGGGGTCAACTACCACGTCCAGCAGATCGCTGAAGAAGCGGGGTTAGATCGGAAGGTGACCGCACAGAATCTACGACATACGCATGCGAGAATGTTGGGTCAAAAAGGTATGACAGCGACTCACATTATGGCGCGGCTGGGATACAGCTCGCTTGGACCTGCGCAACAGTTTGTGTCTGATCCCAAATAGGCCTAACTAAAGCTAAGGAATCAACCTGTCCCGTAGAAGGGTTGGGCGTAAAGAAACGCCCAGATTGGTTTGGACACCTTCCCTTCTCGGCCGAACGGCAATAAGCGTACTGCTCACGGTCAGTGTGAGCTATGGCTTTTGTCGAGAGGTCTCCGGTTTATCGGCACGGTGCGGGCATGCCGATCTCAAAATACGAATGACGATACTAGACGCGACGGGCAACCGACAGAGTACAGCAATAACCTCCAAACATCATACAAGCCAAGTACTAATACGGGTGTTTGCAGGGTCTATTGAGGGGGAGGGGGGTACCCCCCTCCCCGTAAAGAGACCCCTAGATCACTTGTATAGTATAGAGGGGTTGCACGGGGGTGGTGTTGATGAGCGACGGTGAACTCGTTGAGGACTATCTTGATGCGGTCACCTCAGACCACGAAACAATTGCCGCCAGCGAGATTATGGACACCCTTGGTGAACGTCTTAAAGCCGTTCGTCAGGATCATAAAGCCTCCTCAGGTGACAAGATGAGAGAGATGATGGCCGCCGGGAACGCGATATCGCAACAGGCAAAGAAAGCGGATAATCCGCCGAAAGTGTTGAGTGCTACTCGCGATGCCGCGGGTGATGTTGCTCAAATGGCTAGCATAAAAAAGAATAGGGTCATCGACATTGTTACTGATGCTGTCGGTAATTTGGAAGAGAAGGCCATTCAGGAGGCTGGTGGATACTGTGTGGACCACGGCATGGGACTGGACCGTTTCCTCGAGGACCATCTCGAAGAGGTCGTGATTCAACGTTCTACTGATGCCGTGGACGATCCGGTTCTCAACTGGGCGTTCGATGAGGGCGAACGGGTCGAAACGAGGGATGGTGTCCACTTCGACCACTACCATTTTTTCAAGCAACTTGATGCAGCGACAAACCGCCGTCTGGTCACGGAGCTGGCGAGCGAGAAGGCAGAAGATCATTCTGACAGTAAAGAGGAGTATGCCCAGAAATCCCTCGGCCCAAAGGACCGCCCTTGGAGCCGGAACAATGACCTCTGGACGAGGTCGATCAGTGGCATCGTTGAGGAGCGATCGCGTACCGAGACGTCACTCGGCCCTCGTACGGAGGCTTGGGAGAGCATTCAGGGACGAATCGACTCTGGTCGTGGAGTTCGCAATCTAGACGATGCCGTTACACAAGGCATGATCCACGTCGCGGAAGACTTTGACGAAATATGGGTCCCAACAAGTATGGTGGCTGACGCGGTCGAAAGCGTCGAGACCTCACGTCGTGCTCTTCAGTCGGAGCTCACGGAGCGTGGTATCGACACCGATAAAATTAGTGGCGGTGGTATCTCTGAGGCCGTAACAGCTGGCGGGTCTACATCCCGGTTCTGGCGTCTTGACGCGACACATGAGGACGTGCCTGAACCCGAGACTATCTTAGATGAGGCCAAGGACCCAACGGAACGTTCTGCCGAAGTCGATGGCCGTGACAACAGTGCCTCAGCAAATGAGTCGGAAACGTTCGGTCGAGACCCGGATGATCTGCCCGAATCTGAAAATAATGGCAACAAGGATGGTGAAGGCAAATGAGCGACCTAACCGAGATTCCCGATGCACTTCGTGTTGGCCTACCGAAAGAGTTGAAAGATGCACAACTCGCCGGTGCTGAGATCGCCGGTGCCGACGAGAGTTGTCGGCTCTACGGTCCTCCTGGATCTGGTAAGTCCACTCAGTCGGCGTTCCGCGCTGGAACCCTAGCTATTGAAAAAGACCTCACGCCGTCGGATATGACAGTTGTCACGTACCGGAAAGCACTCGTTGGGGTCGTCCGAAACCGCCTCATCGACTGGGGTGTCTTCGCGGCCCCCGATGTCGACCTAGAGAAGGCGGACAGTGCGAACCCATTCCAATTCTGGTGTACTATCCACGCCGCAGCCGCCCGTTCGACTGGCTTTTTGGCGGATATGGATTTCCAAGAAGACAATCTCGCGGGGATGGTAGGCGGGAAGGCGAAGCGTCGCTTCTGCAACGACCTCGGAATCAACTACCTACCGCCGCGGCCATGGTTGGAGACGAGATGGACAGTGTTCTATGACCTCTACACCTACTCGAAGAATAACCTGCTTGACGTCGGTGAGTGGTCGCAGATCGAAGATACCGGTCTCTCACCACTCCGGTCGGATCACGGAGCTGAACGCCGCTTGGAAGCGTTCCGCGACGAGTGGGGTACAGCGGCATCCTTCGAGAAAGTTGTACAAAAATGGGAGCGATTCAAGCGGGAGCATGACGTCCACGACTTTTACGAACTCTTGGAGACTGCGATAGTTTCCGGGTCACCACCCACACGATTAGTAATCATTGATGAATACCACGATTCGACGCCGCTTATGGCGGCGGTCTCAGAATGCTGGGTGGAGGCCGCGGAAACGGCTATCGTTGCTGGCGACCCCGACCAAGTTGTGAACGGTTACGCGGGAGCAAGCCCGCGATTCTTTGAGGAGATCGGTGAACGTGTAGAACAGGATCTCCCAGTCGTCCAACTTGATCGGAGCTGGCGGTGTCCCGATGAACACTTCGAGGCGGCAGCTCGAATCCTTCGACAAGAGCGCTCTCCTCCCTCTTTGTCGACGGCTGGTCCAGGACAACTTCTCCGACATCCTACGCCGGAGATACGTCACGACGGAGACAAGTGGCGGGTTCCCGATACTGTCACAGAGGGTGGTCCGGTTAGACTTTGGAGGGAGCACGGGCCGGATCTGATGTTCCTCACTAGGACTCGAAAGCAGGCTGACGGTGTTTCGGCAGCGCTTGACGAAGAAGGTATTGTGTATGTCTCCCAAGACGATATTGGCGGTGATTGGGAGAACCGCCTCAGACTGCTGCGTGCCCTCGACACAGTCGAAGGCGTCCGCCCGGAAGTAACGACGACATCAACTCGCATCGACGATTACAGTGGGGTGGACGGGGACGCCACAAAGAAGCCCGACAATTATGCCCTCACAGTAGAAGAGGCAAGGGCGTTGTTTCGACATACACACGGTCGGTACCTCGAAACTGGCCGCGATACGATCTCAGAGTTCCTCCAAGAGATCAAATACGACGATGGTCCAAATGAGGTTCCACTGGACGCTGTCACTGGTTACGTTACCGACAAGTGGTGGCTCCGGTACGGTGCCGGAAGCAGCTCGGTATCCGAACTAACTCGTATTGATGACCGAGATCGCCAGGCAATGCGTTCAGCTTGGTCTCGTTATGAGCCGCCGTATACACTTTCTCTTGCAGATGGGACGCGAGTGCTTACCATCCACGCTTCGAAGGGCTCCGAGGCGACCGATGTAGTCGTTTACGACGGTGTTACGGGCAGAATTATGCGGGATCTTGAGGACCGGTCCGACGCCCGCGAAAACGAAGCCCGAACGTGGTACGTAGCACTTACACGAGCATCCAAGCGCCTTCATATAGTCCGCGGTGCGTTCGATTGGACCGATCCCTATCTACCTGCGGACCTCGAACCACGTGCCGCGAAGGCGGCTCTGGACGCGGCTGTGGCGACCAACGGAGGTGACTCGGATGGGGGTTAAAAGGGATGTTAGGGAGTACCTCCAGTTGAATGATCTCTCGCCAGAAGAGGCCTCTACCGGATCTGTTGCAGGTCGTCTTGGAGCCCATCCCGCGAAAGTCGACAAGGTCTTGGACGATCTCGCCACAGACGCTCCACTCAGCGGAAAGGATATTAGAGACCATTACCGGCGAGTCCGTGATGTCTACAACGATATCACCGTTCTCAACGGGAAACAGAATGCCAGAACAGCCGGTGTGATCGATAACCGGCGTTGGTACACGTACCGTACTAACATTGATGACTTCGATGCTCTCGAAGAAGGATACAACCACTTCGGTTCCGCGAAGCCTCTCCCAGACGCAGCCAACGAAATCGCTACCCATAGTGGTCGAGTCCTCTACGCACTCACAACCTACAGCCCAGTAATAGGCCAAGAGGAACCGTGTCGTTTCACACATGATTCCGAAGGAAATCGGTCGAATGAATTCCGGGATGATGGCCCGCTGCCAGACTACAAAGATATCGTTGGCCAAGCTCTCTTTGCCGATGTAGATCTCGCCGGGGAGTACAAGAAGCGGCCACTCCCGGACGATATCCGTGAGATCACCGAGGCCGCTTTAGAAGTTTACGTGGACCACTTTGCGGAACTCACAGGATCGCGGGATCATGTCTTACTCCTTGATTCGGTTGGTGGAGCTTATCCGATGATCCCAGCCACGGCGACCGTGCCACTCGCTGAGGAGTTTACCGCTTCTGACGACCGAAAGTTGGTATATGAAGAACTCTGTAGCCGGATGAATGAGTGGCTAACCGGTGTTTGGGGCGAGGTTCAGGATATCGTACCCGCCGCAGCGGAGTACCTTGATCCGGACCATATCAATAACAAGAACCGGCAGTACAAGACCGTGATGAGTATTCACAAGTCGATTGACGGTGTCGTGACCCCCATCGACGTGGAGGGTATACGTTACGACTATGTTCCGGTCGAAGACATCACCGACACCGATATTACCGCTGCTCGCAAGTGGGCCGAGTCGCTCACTGCCGACCGCCATCGGAAAGCCGTCGATTCCATTATTGAAACACTTTGGCCGGATTACCACGCGAACGCCGAAACGTGGATTCAGGCCCTAGAGAAATGGCTCTTGGACCATGAGAGAGAGCGGCTTCAAAAGAAACAGCGTCGGAAGAGGCGGATGGATTCGATTGAGAGCGGAGAGGTTGTAGAACTAAAAACAGCAGACGTAACGCTCACAACGGACCAATCCGATGTCAGAACGACGCTTGACAATCTTGATCCGGAGAGAGTGATCGAAAAAACCATCTTAGGGGTGGGCTGGACGGATTCAGTCCAAGATGCAGATCAAGATAGGTCCGGTGATGGGAAGCGGGCATTCATCCCGAGTTGGACAACTACCTACGACAGCGGCAACGCTACATATGTTGGTGTGAAGGGCTCGAAATCGGGTGTCTGGTACGACTCCTCAAAGGGATACAAAGGCGGTCCCGTTGAGGCCGCACTAATTGCTCATAGCAGTCGCTCTGAGGCTGACGGGTTCGCTGGTGGCGAGAACTGGCGGGAAGGTGTCGATATCCTTCGTCGCCTAGGTTTCGACATCCCCGTATGGATTCCCGATGCGTCGTCTCTCGATTCGGATCAAATACCACTCTGGGCACTTCGTAAGTTCGCTCTGAAACTCGATATTGTGGAACAGCACGAGTTGGTGGAACGAACCGGCGACGACGGATCATCGTACTTAGGCTTCTGTTCCTCCGACTATCGGCGAGTTGTCCGCCGTGCGGAGGCCGTCGGTCTCGACACCGGGCGCCTTGATCATCTCACCGATGCTCCCACGTCCGAATATTATAATGTAGACTTGCAGGCGTACACCGTAACAGAACAGAGCCCGTATGCTAACCCGGACGTGATGCTTGCCGCTTGCCTCCGAGCACATGATGATGAGGCGGTCCCGGAAAATACAGATCCGCCAACCATAGCACTCATTCCCATTGTACGGGAAGCTGGACTGCGTGAGAATCCGGAAGATATGTCGCCAGGAACGCGGGCAATGGCAGTAGACGTCTTCATAGATGATCTCGATGTCACCGACGTTCGAGAGGACGACACAGTAGAAATATTCTCCAGCGAAAATGCTGTATAAACAGCCAGTCGAACCGGTGAAAACATCTGAACATGTAATCGATTTTTACCTGTATTTCTGCGGTTAAACGCCGAATCTGAATTTCATACTATCATATCCATTGGTGTCTTCGAATGGCTTCAGTGGAAACTGTGTTGAGATACATGAAAAAGGGACTTACAACGGTTCTGTATAGCTGATAACATCAATGGACCATTGATTTTATAAATGTTGTTTTTGTAATATTTGACTCAGAATAATACTAATTATTAGTGAATATTTTTAGTTTGTCCATTGGTGTCTTCGAGTACCATCAGTGAAGATTCTCTTGAGATACGTCGAAAAAGGCTTTATGACGGTTTCCTACGACTGATTACATCAACGGACCATTGAGGATATAGGTATGCCAGGATCAACATTTCAACCTCTCGGCACAAAAGGAGAGTATCAAGATGGGGTCTTCGTTGTCCACGAAGATTCAGAGTTTGCACGCTTCCGTAAAGCAGCAATAGAGGGTGATCCTATTGAGGAACTCATTGGACTTACAATGACCTCTACTGGATTACGGGCTGCTGAGATGGCACATATGCGTTGGGAGCGTTGGTTGAAGGGAGAAATTAACCAAGGCCGACCAAATATCAAGGTTCCTTACGCAGATATCTGTTTAGTGGGTGGTGGAGAAGCGACGAAGGGATCTGAAGGTGGGAATACAATCGATATTGAACCAGGGATCTGCTACGATTGTAATAATCGAGCACATGGCGATTGGGTTCCCAGCTGGGCTGAATTCAGTCCAAAAACAGAAAATAGTGCTGGTCGAACGATCCCTGTTCGTGATGGGGAGACTATCAAAATTCTAAAATCTTATTTTGAGGTTTTTGAAAAGGTCTGTTCACCCAATCATGTGACTAGGCTTGTGAAAAAGATCGCTGACCGAGCTGGGATACTAAAAGAGACTCCCTACTCAGAATACCGAAGCCATTGGCCAACTGCTCATAATCTTCGTGAAACCTATGGGACGATATTGGCCAAACGAGATGCAGGAGCTCATCGAATACAAGTACTAATGGGTCATCAGAATATTCAGACATCACAAGACTACATTGATCTCGCTGGTCGAGATGTTCAGGAGTATTATGATGAACATTGGCCAAATAATGAAGAGCAACTTTACGGTTGAGTTGCTATGGACCGTGATCAATGGGGTGCTTCAATTGCACCCCAATTTAGCCCTTTGAACAAAAATGAAAGAGATTTATTTGAAAATTTTCTCGCTGAAGAACCTCTGGTAAATCAGGTGATTGGATACCTATGCTACTGCGCTGGATTACAATTAAAAACAATTTGTCATATGCGTCCCAGATGGATTGAATCGGAAAAAAATGGTCTGATTATTCGTATTCCGACAGGGACGTACGAGTGTGATCTTAGTAATGATAGTGGGCCCTGTTATGAATGTCGTCGATACTCCGAAGGGCAATTAGAGTTTGGCGAACCTCCCCGTGGAGTTCCCGTTCGGAATCCAAATGCGATAGAATCGATTAATTCCTATTTTTCATTATATGATCGGGTAATGAGTCCTAGTGGGGCGAACAAATTACCCTCCCGCCGGTGGCAGACAAAGACCGATATTTCATCATTGAATTTCAAGACGTTACGGAATACATATCGTGTTCGATTAGTCGAATATGGATTCTCTCGTGAACAAATAATGAAAATTGCAGGATTAAAGAATATAAGAGCGGTATCGAAGTACGGCAAATATGTAGACGGATCAAACCCATTTCGATGTCTAGCTGAGACGAATGATGGTTCTCAGTGTCCTCATGGTGTCCCTCGTGAATACGACTATTGTCATATCCATCGAGGCGAAGGACTACCCGATAACGTATATGATGAATATGTTGAATATACCTGTGGGGCCATATTAGATGATGGAACACAATGTGGCACCCCTGTTTCCAAACCAACTGCTAAGTGTCTCAGCCATAGCGAAGACGCATACAAGTGTGGTGCTCTGAAATCTAACAGAGAACAATGCAAAACGCCTGTTAGTGAGCCAGATAGAAAATGTGCATTTCATCAAGACTCTCAGCCAATTTGTGGAGCTGAAACGCAATCTGGAGTCTGCCAAATGCCGGTCACATCTGAGTCTGAATGCTGTCATTACCATTCTGGATCTTATTGTAATGCACCAACAAATTCTGGAAACCTATGCCAGCGATCTGTCGACAGTCCAGACGATGAATGTTATTTACATAAAAATTAGTAGATAAAAATAGGACAGAATCAAATATTCATTCACTCAAATTCAGAGATAAAATCTTCACCAAGTTCATTAGCAAGTTCACCTCCGGTGAGCCAAGTAATCTGATCATCGTCGAATCCATATTGAGGGACCAACGATTCTGCTGCTTCGCCGAGCGGGATATCATTTGTGACTACTGTGATTTGATCAGCTGCCTCATCAATAAGCATTTCAAGGGCCAATCCGACGATCTCTGTATCCGCTTTTTCGACGACATCCTCCGAGCGATTACTGGCAGTCGCAATAAACCGCCGCGCCTGGTCCATAATCTTCGAGACCTCAGATACAACGTATGATGGACTCTCGGTAACTTTCATCCACCCTTCCTGTAGCGCCCTATCGACGGCAATATCACTCGATTCGTAGCCCTCTATCGTCGTATTGCCTGTTAATTCGGTATATACCTGTGGAGGGATTCGAAATACGACATCACGTTGGCGTGCTTCGCGAGCTAAGGCCTGAAACCGTGTACTCTTTCGTCGTCCACAGCTGATCAGAACAGAGGAGTCGAGGAAGACAATAATTCTGTTATCACCCATCTCCGATCACTCTTCAACAACGTGCCGGAGGGCATCGAGAATAATCCCGGCCTCTAATGGAGATACATCCTGTTCACGAGCCATGATTTGGTGGGTGACGGACCCGTCGACATAGTCACGAGTATATTCAAGCGCGACGGCAAGTCCGTCCAATCCGTGACGTTCGATGTAGGTGTCGATATCGTCATCTCTCTCTCGACGGGCAATAGCCTCGATCAACTCTGGTGTGATCTGGCGTTCAACATCCCCCTGTATCAACTCGATATCGATCTCACGAGCTGCGTACTCTGCTGGTCGACCTTCGTTCGATTGCTCAATGAAGCCTGCAGCTTCGAGGTCATTGATATAATCATACGCTGTCCGCTGTGGGATCTCAAGGGAGTTCACAATGTCGTCAATCTCTGCGTCTGGATGGTACCGAATATAGGTATAGATCCAGGCCTTCCGGGCGTTTGCAAGAATTTCAAACGCCTCTCCCCCAGTATCGAGTGGAGTATTCCAGTCTGCTTCTCGTGTAGCCATTAGATGTGAGTTGTACGCATTTCGCAATAAGTGTTGTTGGTA
>SL_4KL_010_BRINEDRAFT_10001261_pt1 | contig 13946 bp, 13 predicted proteins | sample SodLak_010_BRINE_2_FD_10664 | JGI IMG/M metagenome (IMG submission 10664)
CGCTACCTGCTCACCGCCGGTGGCAAGCGACTGCGGCCGACGGTGACGCTGCTGGCTGGCGAAGCGCTGGCCGATATCGAGCCGATGAGTGCAAACTATCGGTCGTTTCCAACGGCCGACGACGGCGAGATCGACCTGCTGCGTGCGGCGGTCGCGATCGAAATCATCCAGTCGTTCACGTTGATTCACGACGACATCATGGATGACGACGACCTCCGTCGTGGGGTGCCAGCCGTCCACAACGCCTACGACACCTCGACGGCAATTCTCGCCGGCGACACGCTCTATTCGAAGGCGTTCGAGATTATGGCCGAAACCGGCGGCGACCCCGAACACGCGCTGTCGGTCATGCGGCTGCTGTCGTCGACCTGTACCAAAATCTGTGAGGGCCAAGCGCTCGACGTCGCTTTCGAGTCCCGTGATGATCTCCTGCCCGAGGAGTATCTCGAAATGGTGGAGCTCAAAACGGCCGTGCTCTACGGTGCGGCGGCGGCCGTTCCGGCGGTGTTGTTTGGCGCGGCCGACGAGGTTGTCGACGCGCTGTACGCCTACGGAATCGACTCGGGGCAAGCGTTCCAGATTCAAGACGATGTGTTGGACCTCACCGTTCCCAGCGACCAACTCGGCAAGCAGCGCGGGTCGGATCTGGTCGAAAACAAAGAGACGTTGATTACGCTGCACGCTCGCCAGCAGGGCGTTGACGTCGACAACTTAGTCGACACCGACCGCGTTGACGACGTGACCGAAGCCGAAATCGACGAAGCGGTCGCAACGCTCGAAGACGCCGGGAGCATCGGGTATGCGCGCAAAAAAGCGACCGCGCTGACCGAACGCAGTAAAAATCAGCTCGCGGTGCTTCCCGACAATGAGGCACGCGAACTGCTCGAAGACATCGCGGACTATCTCATCACGCGCGGCTACTGAGGCCCATGGGTTAGTCGACGCCGACCGTCGAAACCCATCGCGGCTATTCTGCCGTCCCCAGCTCGTCGAGTGTGTCGAGAATCTCCTCGGCGTGGCCGTCGGGGGACACGCCCTCAAAGACCGCTGCAATCTCGCCATCCGGGCCCACAATGTAGGTGTTTCTGAACGTGCCGTCGAAGGTTCGGCCGAACAGCTGTTTTTCACCATATGAGTCGTACGCGCGGCCAACGTCCCCGTCTTCATCCGAGAGCAACTCGAAGGTGAGACGGTGTTTCTCTGCGAACGACGCCAGATCAGAAACGGGGTCATCGCTGATGCCGTAGACGGTGATGCCGCGGCGGGAAAACTCGTCGCTGTGGTCGCGAAAGCCGCACGCCTCGGTCGTACAGCCCGGGGTGTCCGCGCGTGGATAAAAGTAGACGACGCGAAACGAGCCGGCGTCGTCGTCGAGCGAGACTGGTTCACCGTGCTGGTTTGGCAGGGTAAACGAAGGGGCCGTGTCGCCAACAGAGCACATACCCAACGGTTCAGTGTCAGCGACAAAACCGTTGTTCTTTCTGCGGGTTGGAGACCACGGTGTAACAATGAAGCACGCGAACACAACGTGGCTCAAAACGGGGGTCAGTCGAGTCGCATCGCCGCGTCGCGGTCGACAAGTGGCTTGGCGTTTGCCGACGGAAGTGTGACGACATCCTCGCGGTGAAGCGTATACTCGCGCTCGTCGACACCGAAAATCTCGCCGACGTCCTCGGTGATTCGGACCATCGTTCGCGACGTGTCCGTGGCTGAAGGCTTCGAGTCGGTTCGCGGCGGTTCCTCATTGGTGGTCGTCGACTGCTCCGAGGAAGGGTCTGTTGGTGGCTCGATCGGAGATCCAGTTGGGGAGTCGGCCGGTTCAACTGGTGTGTTGCCGCCGTCAGTTGTCGGCAGCTTGGTGGAGTCGTCAGCTGAGTCCAGAGGACTGTTGTCAGGTTGATCCGGCCCGCCACCGTCTGCATCAGACGGGGTCGACGTCGCTGTCGACTGAGCGTCGGTTTGGTCGTCGACTGATCCCATGGCCGCAGCCAACACGTTCTCATCAGGCGCGGCTGGGTCGACGGGGTGGTCGCTGTCGGATGGGTGCGTGGGGCTCGTCTCCGACTGAAGTTGTGCCGGTGACGACGTGTCGGTGGCGCGAGCCGGTGACGACGTGTCGGGTGTTGCGGGGGCAGTCCGTGTGTCGCCGCCACCGGCCAGAATGTCGAGCACGTCGCGTTTGTTCTGCTTGATGCGCGAAACGAGGTCGTCGAACAGGTTGCGTTCCTCACTGGTCATTCCCTCGGTGCCAACCGACATGTCGGCGGCCGCAAAGCTGGCGAGTTTGACGACTTTACCGACACGGCGTTCGAACACCGCTTCGGCGACCTCCTCTGCGGTTTCGAGTTCGTCTGAGAGCCGCCGAACTTCGTCGTCCGAAAACGGGTTTGACACCTGTTCGGCACGACGGTCGCGAGTGGTCTGGAGATCGGCAATGTAGGTTGCAACGTCCGCATAAAACGAATCGCGCAGCTGCTGGAGGCTGTCCTTGCGGCGTTCTTTCGATTGGACCGAGCGCAGTTCGTCGAGATTCATTCTGGGGCTTTCGTTGCATCGCCGCGCGCCATAAGAAAGACGCCGACGTACTCTGGTACTGTATTACTTCCCGCATCCATCTTAATCGTATCGCCACCGAGCACAACCCGCTGCGGTTCGCCGAGCTCAATCGTGATTTTGCTGCCACGAAATCGGTCGGCGACCGCATCACGCAGCGGGCTGAACGCTTCAACTTCGTCGCGCGCGATCGGCAGGACAACAAGCCCGGTTCCGCCATGGAGCGAGCCCGGAAGTCGAATCAGTCGGTGGGTGTCGGTCGTCACCGGTTCGTCAATCGGTGCGGCCTGTTCGGCAACGATTCGCTCGGCAATCGTGTTGGCAAGCAGTCGAATCCCCGGCCCGCCGGCCTCCATATTGCCTTCGGCAATGGCGTCGGGGTTTCGCTCGAACGCGCCGAGAACCGTGGTCGCCCGCCCTTCGCCGATGCCGTCGAACGCCATCAACTCCTCGAGCGCGTCGGCTTCGTCCATGGTTTGGAGTTTGTCGGCGACGGCGAGCAGCTCTTTGTGAACTCGCCGGCCCCAGCCGCCCTGGGTCCGCAGCAGTCGCTGGGTCGTTCCCGCGACCGAGGCGACGCGAATGAGGCTGTCGGTGTCGAGGTCGGCACCGAGCACGTAGTCGACAATCTCGCGGCGAGCGTCGCTGTCGAGCGACTGCAGTTCGGGGTCTCTAACGTGGACGTGGTAGCCGCGGCCGCCCGAAAACACGATTTCGACGTCTTCGAAGCCGAAGTCGTCCTCAATAAATCTCAACAGGCGACCGAGGGCGTCCTTACACGCTGCAAGCATTTCCGCGTAACTCGTTTCGTCGGGGTCGATGCCGGGGAGATGGTCTGCATCGAGATCGAACACGAGATCCGCGCCGCGCCAGCCCTTTTGTGCCATGGTGCTCGCCGCGGGGTCGGTGTAGCGTGCGGCCGAAAAGTACGCGTGTCGTGGGGCCGTCCGTGCGAGGAAGTCGTCGACGTCGCCGAGGTCGAGTTGGGACTGGTGGCGAATCATCGTTGTCTCGGAGCCAGGCGTCCACGGAATGTGTGCCCACTCGCGCTCGTTGGCCGCCGGCGGCAACGAAACGGTGGTTCCGCGGTAGTAGTCGCCAAAGCGCCCGCTGAGATACGCCCGTGTTCGGTCGTCCATTGCGTGACCACCAGTTATCGTGGCGCGCTCAAAGACGTTCCGTTGATTGCGTGAACACGGAGAACGTAAGACTAACCACGTCCCGCGGCCATGAATTCATATGGATTGGCCACACGACCCGGATGGCGAACAGGGAAGCGAGGGCGGGCGGCAGTACGGCCACGCGGTGATCGCGAAAAAGGTCGACGAGCACGACGATTTTCCGTTGTCGGTCGAACCGTTTGTCGAAAAGTACGGTGCGGATCCGGTTCGGATCGATCACGAAACGGTCGTTTCGGTCGCGGATATTTTTGAGCATGTCGAAGAGGACTCGTTTAGCGATATCGTTGATATGCACCAAGCGCTTGGGCGGGCGATGCGCCGCGGTGGGTTTTGGTTTTACGAGGGTGCCGACCAGTTCACCCGGACGCGCTGAGCGCGCGGCGCCGAAAACGGTTACAGTAGCTGTAATACTTTTATGTTGATAACTGCCGGCGAGAAGTATCTGCATAACTGTCGTAGATAATGACAACGTAAAATAAATAATGGAAGTGTTGCAAGAGCGACAGTTGAAAACCGGCGTAGAACGCTGGTAGAAGCTCGCAGACGAGCCCGTGTATATAGGGTAACAGCAGACTTATACTAACAAAGCCGTATGTCCGTATATATGGACACACGACTCAACCGACGAACGGTCCTGAAATCAGCAGGTGCAGTAGGGGTTGTGACGCTAGCGGGCTGTCTCGATGGTGACGGAGAAGAAGCGGATGTCACATACGGCATCCTCATGCCCGAAACGGGTGACCTCGGCAGTCTCGGCGGCCCAATCCGTGACGGCGCGTTGCTTCCGGCCCGCCAGCTCGATGGCGAAGTTGAGTTTGTTATTGAGACACAGACGGGCGATACACAGACCGACCCACAAGCAGGAATTAGTGAGGCCAATGCGATGGTCGACGCCGGTCTCAACGCCATTGTTGGTGCGGCCGCGTCGAACGTCACCCTCCAGGTCGCCCCCGAGGTGTTCGTTCCGAACCAAGTCCTCGGCATCTCGCCGTCGAGTACCTCGCCGGCGATCACCGATCTCGACGACGACGACTACTTTTTCCGAACGTGTCCGAGCGATGCGCTTCAAGGCGGCGTGATGGCTGACGTGGCCATCGATCGGCTCGAAGGCTCCTCGACCAGTACACTGTTTTTGAACGACGACTACGGGCAAGCCCTCGAATCCGAGTACGTCAACGCGTTCGAAGACCGCGATGGCGAGGTGCTCGAACAGGTCTCGTTCGAACCCGAACAGCCGTCGTACAGTTCAGAAATCGGCACGGCAATGGACGACGATCCAGACGTGTTGATGATCGTCGGCTTCCCACAGAGCGGGATTCAATTGTTCCGCGACTTCTACGACGAGTTCGATGACGACGATGTCGACATTATCGTTCCCGACGGCCTCATCGATAGCGACCTTCCCGGCGAGGTCGGCAACGACATGAACAACGTCAGCGGCACGCTTCCGAGCGCCGACGGCCCGGGTGCGGACTTCTTTACCGACCTGTACGAGGACGAGTTCGGTAGCTCTCCGGGTGCGTTCAACGGACAGGCGTACGACGCGGCGGCCATTATCATCCTCGCCTCGCTTGCCTCGGGTGGCGAGAGCGGCACCGCAATCAGAGACGAACTGCGGGCAGTGACCAGCGGCGGTGGCGAGGTCGTCGGACCGTCGGATCTGCCGGAGGCCGTCCAACTCGCCGCCGACGGCGAAGAAATCGAGTACCAAGGCGCATCGAGTGCGATCGAGTTCGACGACAACGGCGACATTATCGCCGCAGCCTACGAAGTCGTCGAGTTCCAAGACGGCGAAATTGTGACCGTCGATACGATCGAGTTCGAAGCCGAGTAGTCAGCCACCGAGGAACTGCTGGCGAACCGCTTCGTCCGCAAGCAGCGTCTCGCCGTCATCGACATACCGATTTTCTCCCTGTGCGAGTACGTAGCCGCGATCGCACCGTCTGAGCGCCTCCTTTGCGTTCTGTTCGACCATGAGAATCGACGTGCCGTCGTCGTTGATGCGATCGATTCGGTCGAACATGTCGTCGACGAGATCAGGAGCGAGTCCTGCACTCGGCTCGTCAAGCAACAACAGATCGGGATCAAGCATGAGCGCGCGCGCCATCGCCACCATCTGGCGCTGGCCACCAGACATCGTGCCTGCACGTTGACGCTGGCGTTCGCGAAGAATGGGAAACCGATCGAACTGTTCTTCGATTCGCTCGGTGGGCGTTTCATCGAGAATATACGCCCCCATCTCGAGATTTTCGCGAACCGTGAGCGAGGTGAAGATGTTGTCGTTCTGTGGAACATAGCTGATTCCCTTGTGAATAATCTCCTCCGGCGGGAGTCCGTGAATCTCCTCGCCGTTGAAAACAATCGTCCCACCCATGTAGCTGGTCAACCCGAAGACGCTTTTCATGACGGTCGATTTGCCCGCGCCGTTGGGGCCAACAACCGTGACGTACTCGCCGACATCAACAGTGAGGTCGACATCGGTCAGAATCTGGAGATCGCCGTAGCCCGCATCAAGCGAATGAACCGCCAATAACGGATCGTCGGCCAACTGCGTGTCTGCACTCATTCGAGATCCTCTCCGAGATACGCCTCGATAACGCGTTCGTTCGATCGAATTGTGTCGGGCTCGCCCTCCGCAAGCAGCCGCCCCTGGTGCATGACGATCACGTGTTCACAGTGTTGCATAATGACATCCATATCGTGTTCGACCAGGAGGAACGTGAGTCCATCCTCCTGCAGTCGGTGGATTCGGTCGAGGATTTTGCGTTCAAGACTCGGGTTGACGCCTGCCATCGGCTCGTCAAGCAACACGAGTTCCGGATCGGTCATCAGCGCCCGAGCCATCTCGAGCAGTTTCTGCTGACCGCCCGAGAGCGTGCCGGCTTCGTTGGTCGCGAGATGGTCAATCTCGAAGAATTCGAGCGTCTCCCACGCCTGTTCACGCAGTTCGGTTTCCTGTTCGATCACCGAGCCGCGAACGCCCGGCAGCACCGAGCGCCAGAGCGTTTCGCCGATCTGGTTTTTTGGGGCCAGCATGAGGTTTTCGAGAACCGTCATTTCGGGAAGTTCGCGGGCTATCTGGAACGTTCGAACCATGCCACGGGTGGCGATCTGGTCGGGCCTGAGCCCCGTAATGTCCTGGCCGTTGAAATAGACGGTTCCCGAATCGGGTGTGAGTGCGCCGGAAATCAGATTGAACGTTGTCGACTTCCCCGCGCCGTTCGGCCCGATCAGTCCCGTGATCGACCCGGATTCGACGCTGAAACTCATATCGTCGACGGCGGTGATTCCGCCGAACGTTTTTTTGAGGTTGGTCACGCGGAGCGGAACGGCCGGGGGGGTCGTCGCTGCAGCCCGTTCCACGGGTGAGTCCTGTGATTCGGGCGGTGCTGACAGGTCGCCGGTCGCGTCGGTCGCCAACGCGTCAGCCGTCACGTCATCACTGCTCATCGGACTCACCCCCGCGGATCGACCGGGTCTGTTCGGTGAGCGGCACAGCCGCAGCCGTCTCGTTACGGTGACCTAACAGTCCTTCAGGGCGTTTCTGCATCAACACGATGAGCACCACGCCCAACAACACGAACTGCAACGCCGAAATATTGTCCGTTGCGTAGGCGAACAACGCCAGCGGCTCACCGCTCACAACGAGCGTAAGCGCCTCCCAAGACGTGTTCGGATTGGCGGTGAACGCAAGTGCATCCGACAGTGCACCGCCGGCACGACGCGGTCCTTCGAACAACAGGCCGACGAAGACGATTGCGCCGACGACACTGCCGGTGTTCGAACCCGAGCCACCAATAATGAGCGCAACGAACACGTAGAACGTCACGATCGGCATAAACGAGTTCGGACTGACAAAGCCCTGGCTTCCTTGCCAGAGAATACCCGCCAGTCCCATGAGCGCACACCCAAGCATGAACACCTTGATTTTGAACAGTTGGGTGTGTTTGCCGAGCGAACTGGCGACCAGTTCGTCCTCACGGATCGATTTGAGAACACGACCGAATGGCGAGTTGCCGATGCGTGCGAGCAACACGTAAAACCCGACAACGAACACGATGAGAACGAACACGTACGCCCACGCGATGACGACCGATTCACGAATACCAAGCGGCCCCGTCACCGCAAAGACGACCTCGGCAAGCGCTGTTTGGTTGGCGGTCGAACCATCGACATAGAACAAGCCGCGAGCGGAGAACGATGGCAGACCCATCCCGCTGCCCGCGCCGGTTCCGATACCGACTGTCTCGATGAGCCAGCTGTTGAGCGCGCCCGAGTTGAGCGTCAACCGAATGATTTCGGAGATGCCGAGCGTGACGATTGCGAGGTAGTCCGCGCGCAGTCGGAGCGCCGGCAATGCCGTGAGCAACCCAACGAATGCGGCAGCCGCCATCCCGGCAACAATCGCAAACGGTAACGGCAGGCCGAGTCCCGGCGGACTCCCGGCGGGGTCGCCCGCGAGAATTCCCATCGTATAAACCCCAACGGCCATGAATCCCGCCACGCCGATGTTGAAGAGCCCTGTGTACCCCCACTGGAGGTTGAGCGCAAGCGCGAGCATCGCGTACACCGCAATGAAGAACGTCACGACGCGGAGTGTACTCACGACGCTGTTGAGTCCCTGGTTGAATACGAACACCGCAAACAGGGCGTACACCCCGAACAGCACACCGACAATAAGCCCAACGTCTCTGACCGGCTGAGAAATGTCCGCGGTCGCCGCACGAACGGCCTCGGTAACAGAGGGAGCTGTCTTGTCGGCGTCGACGTCGTCGGTCATGCGGTCGTCACCCCTTTGAAAATCCCGTCAGGGCGGTACAACAACACAAGAATCATCAACGCGAACGCCGCAGCCTCGTTGAAATCGGAGGGAATCCAGATCAACACGACGTTGTAGGTAATACCGATGACGAGGCCGCCGGCGATTGCGCCGTAAATCGAGCCAATGCCACCCAGAATCACGGCCGCGAAAATCAACAACAGAAGGAACCAGCCGAGATTGAACCCAATAACACCGCGGTCGAGCACAACAAAGTAGCCCGCGACGCCCGCGAGGCCGCCGCCGATCACCCACGTCGCCCGGACAACCCGTTCGGTCGGAATGCCGGTGACCAGTGCGAGATCCTTGTTGTCGGCCATCGCGCGCATCGCCTTGCCGAGTTTTGTCCGCTGAAGCATCAGATGCATCGCGATCATGAGCACGATTGCAGCCACGACCAAGGTGAGTTGGTGGAGATTGACCGAGATGCCGACGAGTTCGACACGGACGCCGGTCGTATCGGTGACACCGCGGTTTCGCGACCCAAAGATGAACTGGATGATGTACCGGAGCGCCAGCGCGACACCGATTGAGGCGATCAACAGCGCAATTCCGCCGCGATCGCGCATCGGTTTGTAGACCAGCCGGTCGATCACCAGCGCGACTGCGATCGTGACTGCAGCGGCGACGACAATGCCGACGAGAATCGCAAACGGGGTTTGGACGATGTTCGCCCCGATATCAGCCGGCGAGACGCTGCCAGCGGCGCGGACCACCAGCAGGCTGCCGAGTTCGATCGTTCCCACCGCAGCGACGATGTAGGTCGCCGCCCAGCCGCCGAACGCGCCGGTGGTCAGCAGGTCACCGTGCGAAAAGTTAGCAAAACTCAAGATGCTGTAGGTCATCGAGAGCCCGATGCCCGCCAGCCCGATGATGAGCCCGATAACAATGCCGTTCCAGAGCAGGCCACCGAAACGCGTCAGCGACAACGCGCCGCCGAACGAGTAGCTGTCGGTGAGTCCGACTTCGACACCGGCCAACCGTGCGAGCAGATCGACACACAAAACGAGTGCAAAAAGCCCGAGCAACACGACTGAGCGCCGTGTCTCCCACAGCTCGCGGAGTTCAATTGAATTAGTGAGACCCATGAACGCTGTTCACACGCGTTCTCTGTCGGTGGTGAATAAATAACCTGCTGCTCTGCGATTCTCCGCGGGCGGTACCGATCCGCGAAGCGTCCCGAGTGATGACAGGACACAGAGCTATACGCTGGGCACGTCGACAACGGATAGGCGAATGGAACTCACACACGCAACCATCGAGGACGTCGACGCGGTTGTCGACTGCTGGGTCGCGCTCGCGACCGACCAGCGAACCCATGGCTCGCGGCTTGCGGTCGATGAAAACCGCGAAGCCATTGCCGACACCATCGCGAGACACGTTGTCATGAGTGAACTTATCGTTGCCCGCGGTGGTTCCACGACAGCAGGCAACGACGACATCGTCGGCTTCGTCATGTTTACCATCCACAGGGGCACATACACCCAAACCGAACGGGTTGGCACCATCGTCGATCTGTTTGTGCGACCTGCGGCCCGCAACAGCGGAGTTGGCAGCGACCTGCTCGCGGCGGCCGAAACCGATCTCGTCGACCGCGGGGCCGACACACTCTCGTTGGAGGTGCTCGCCGAAAACGCAGCCGCGCGGCGATTCTATCGCCGCCAGGGCTATACGCCCCACCGAATCGAGTTGACGAAGTCGATCGAAAACGATACACACTCAAAGGCGAACGAGTAACAATCCGATGGCGACGGGCTAGGAGAGCATGGGGGGTTCATGCACTCGACTTGTAATCGAGACTTCCAGGGTTCAAATCCCTGTCCTAGCTGTGTTTTATCCACCTAATTGAGAGCCCTGGCGACGACGACACGGGCTGATCGCTGCGAATCAAAATGACGACAGGCAACACCCGTTACACGCTACTGACTGGCCGCGTGCGCGCTCGCCTGCCGTCGCCGAAGCACACCGATGTTGTCCGCAACCCGTTCGGCCAGTAGTTCGAACGCTTTGCCCGTCTCACCGCCGCTCAACACGATTGGCTTGCCGTCGTCGCCACCGGCGCGAACCGCCGGATCAAGCGGAATCGCCCCAAGGAACGGCAGGTTCTCGTCGGCAGCGAACTGCTCGCCGCCGCCCGCGCCGAAGATGTCGTGTGTGCCGCCACAGTCGGGACACCGGAAACTCGACATGTTTTCGGTGATTCCCAACACGGGCGTTTCGTGCTCGCCGAACATCCGCAGTCCCTTTCGTGCGTCGTCGATGGCAACCGCCTGGGGCGTCGTGACGACGACCGCGCCGGTCAGCGGCAGCGTCTGCAACACGGTGAGTTGGGTGTCGCCGGTGCCCGGCGGCAGGTCGACAACGAGGTAATCGAGCGAGCCCCACTCGACGTCTTCGACGAGTTGCGTCAGCACCTTGTGAACCATCGGCCCACGCCAGATCACCGGGTCGTCAGCGCCGACCAGAAAGTCCATGCTCATGAGTTTCACCCCGTAGCGTTCGGGCGGAATCAACGTTTTGTCCTCGGTCGCCTGCGGGCCCTCGTCGCTGTTGACCATCCGGGGAACGTTCGGGCCGTAAATATCCGCATCAAAGAGGCCAACCCGGGCGCCGCGGGCGGCCAATCCCGCCGCAAGGTTCACCGACACGGTCGATTTGCCGACGCCACCCTTGCCGGAGGCGACGGCGATAATGTTCTGGATGTTCGGCAGCACCTCGTTGTCCGTGCGTAGCGCCGTGGGCATTGCCGCCGTGAGCGACACCTCGACGTCGTCATCGGCGAAGGCCTCTCGAACAGCGGTGGCGATCTGTGACTCGGTCGACGAGTACGGCGCACCGAGTGCCAGCGAGATTCGGATCTCGTTGCCGTCCACATCGACCGCATTGACGAGCCCCAGCGAGACGATGTCGCCGCCGAGGTCGGGATCGCTCACCGCCGACAGGCGCGCAAAAACACGTTCCTCGTCCATAGCCGTACTCGGCCTGTCCGGCGAATAAGCGTTTGGGCTCGCGCCGATTGCTACCGACGCTCGATCCGCGTTCCCGGCTCGCCACCGGCAAGAAAATCGCTGACGTCGTCGGGGCCAAACACGCATGCCGGCGTGGCCAATGCGAGCAATTCACGGACTTTTCCCGCCATGCCGCCGCTGACGTCGGTCGATTCGCTTGCGCCCAGCACCGACGTAACCGACTCGAAGTCGCGAATCGTCTCAATGACTTCGTCGTCGTCATCGAGCACGCCCGGAACCGTCGAGCAGAGCCCGACCCGCGAGGCGCCGAGCGAGGTCGCGAGGGTAGTGACGACCTCGTCACCACTCAGGACGGACACGCCTTTGCCTGCGTGCGCGATCACGTCGCCGTGAAGAACCGGAACAAACCCTTCATCCAAGAGCCCCGAAACGGCCGTCGCCGACAACGAAAGCTCGCCCGCGGCGTCACGGCTCGCCGCCGACAGCGGATGAACGGGCACCGCGGGCACACCAGCCGACCCGAGTCGATCGACGACAACTCGATTGAGTTGTTTCATCGCCCCGTGGATCGTCGTCACCGCCTCCAGGTCATGGCTCCCCTCGGTCGTCGAAACCCCGTATTCGGCGGCGTGGATGTGGCCGAAACTCCCGCCACCGTGAACGATGACGAGCGAGGAGCCGGACTGGTCGCTCGCGTCAGCAATCGCGTCGACCGCGCGGTCGAGCGCCGCGTCGTTGACGGTCTCAGGCGAATCCTTGTCCGTGATAACGCTGCCGCCGAGTTTGAGAATCGTTGGCGTGGCGGTCGGCGTCTGGGCGGTCGAATCCGCAGGCATCTACGGCTCCTCCACACGGACGCCTTCGGTCGCGAGACGGGCGCGAAACGCCTCCTCACAGCCCGGTGTATACTGCAAACTTCGTTTCGTTTCCTCGGTTGAATCGAGCGCAACGATGCAGCCGCCGCCGCCCGCACCGGTGAGTTTTGCCCCCGCCGCGCCCGCTTCACGGGCCGCCCAGACCATCGTATCGAGCGACCGCGAGGAGACCCCAAGCGCCGACAACAACCCGTGGTTGATGTTCATGAGTTCGCCGAGTTCGCCAACGAGCGCGTCGCTCGCCTCGCTGTCGGCGTCTGCAGCCGCGAGCAACGACTCACCTTCGGCGACGATATCCCCGATCGCTGCAACCGTGTCGGCGGCGAAATCGTACCGTTCGCGGAGCGACCGAACCCCCGCTACGAGTTCACCGGTGTCGCCCGCGCCGCCGTCGAAGCCGACGACAAACGGGAGTTTCGGCGTGGCAAGCGTCCGGCAGTCGTCACCGGCGACGCGAACCGCCCCGCCCATCGTCGAACAGAACGTGTCGGCGCGCGAAGCTTGGCCGTCTTGGACGTCGTACTCCGCGCGGTACGCCCGGTCAGCGAGTTCACGGCGATCGAGCGGTTCACCTAGCGCCCGCGTGGCGGCGTCGATGCCGGCAACGACGACTGCGGCCGACGACCCCAGCCCCGCACCGAGTGGAATGTCGCTCTCGACGGTGATGTCGAAGCCGGCGTTGGGTTCGTCGGCCGCGTCGCGCGCCTGGCGCACCGCGGCGTCGACGTATCCCATTGCCGCCTCGATGAGCGACTCCGAGACGTCGATATCGGGCCGGTCCTCCGGCGAGCCGGCGTACTCAACGGCGAAGCCATCGAGCGAAAGGTCGCGGGCTTCGACTCGAATGTGGTCATCCGCACGCGGAGTGGCGGTGACGGTCGCGCGTTTTTCGATCGCACACGGCACGGCGGGTTCGCCGTAGACGACTGCGTGTTCTCCAAAGAGATAGACCTTCCCCGGCGCACTGACGACAGTCATACCGACCTCTCGGGTGGCCAGCCGCAAAACAGGTTCCGAATCAGGTTCGTCATTATCTATGCCACTAGAGCGTAGGTTTTTATATGTCTCTATAGAGTAACTAGGTACGTGGAGTGCCACCATCCGGTGGCAGTCACGGTGTGAGAGACGAACGCTGACCTCCACACGGGAAACGGGGAATGGACGCGGTGATCCGCACGGTGGTGCGGATCGATTTTCTGCTACTGAGTCACTGGGTTACACAACAAGCGACACGGCACAACGGCACCCGAGAGCGTCGTCGATGGCGCGACCAACTGCTGCCGACGTGGAGAACAGACTCTCGGTGACATCAACCGCGTCGACAAAAACGAGTGTCGGCGGCTTACAGCGCGTCTTCGAACTCTTCGAGCGCGTAGACCGTGCCCGCGTTGCGGCGGTCGAGCGTCTCGTTGGCAAGCAGCCAGTAGACAACGCTCAGCGCGCGACGACCCTTGTTGTTCGTCGGGATGACGAGGTCGACGTTGCTGACCTGGTTGTTCGAGTCACACATTGCGATGACCGGAATGCCTACCGTGATCGCCTCTTTGAC
>SL_4KL_010_BRINEDRAFT_10001262_pt1 | contig 13945 bp, 9 predicted proteins | sample SodLak_010_BRINE_2_FD_10664 | JGI IMG/M metagenome (IMG submission 10664)
GGCACCACCGTGGGGGGAGGCACCAGATGGCTGACCATCGGGCCGGTTTCCTTTCAGCCTTCGGAGGTGGCCAAGATTTTCATGATTCTTTTTCTGGCTGCTTACCTGGACCGCAACAGCAATCAGCTTGATAACATTAAGGGTTTGCTGAAAAGCCTGGCCTTTGTTCTGCCGCCCTTTTTTTTGATTGTGCTGCAGAATGATCTGGGCACAGCCCTGGTCTTAATGTTTATCTTTGTAGCAATGTTTTATCTGGCTGGCGGCAGGGCCCGGGATATTCTGATTGTTTTTGGCGGTGTGGGTCTGATTTTCTTTCTGTTGATAACTTTTCACCTTGCCCTGGGCACTCCTCTGCCCTTTCTCAGGCCCTATCAGCTTAATAGACTTATAGCCTTTGTTAATCCCGGCATAGATCCCCGGGGCATTGGTTATAATATAATCCAGGCCCGGATAGCTGTTGGTTCGGGTATGCTGACCGGTAGAGGATTTATGGCTGGCACCCAGAGCCAGCTGGGCTTTCTGCCAGAAAGACACACCGACTTTATCTTTGCAGTCATCAGTGAAGAATTTGGCTTTATTGGAGTGGCTGTTGTTCTGGGATTGTATTTCCTGCTTATCTGGCAGTTTATCAAGGTTATGTGCCAGGCCAAGGACAGATTTGGTTTTCTGATAGTTACCGGAGTGGCGGCCATGTTTTTCTTTCACGTTCTGGAGAATGTTGGCATGACACTGGGAATTATGCCAATCACCGGCATTACCCTGCCTTTTATCAGTTACGGAGGCAGTTCCCTGGTTACCTCGCTGGTAGCGATCGGTCTGGCGTTGAATGTTAACATGCGCCGCAAAAAGATAGTATTTTAGCTCTTTGAGCCTCCTGAACTTTTCTTGCATTTGTAGTTTTTTTCTTTTTCAGTCAGCTCAGAGAAAAATTAACAGCAGTATTCCGGCAGACAGCAGTTAAAATGAATTTTCAAATCTGAGGTGCAAAATTTAATGGCAAATGTTTTTTCTAAAATAGATGACAGTCTTTATCAGGTTGAGAGCCCGGAGCGCTACATCGGCCGGGAATGGAATCAAATCAAAAAGGACTGGGAGGAGACTGAGATCAGGACCTGCCTGGCCTTTCCTGACACCTATGAAATTGGCATGTCCCATCTGGGGTTAAAGCTTTTGTATCACCGTTTGAATCAGGAAGAGGATATTTTATGCGAGCGGGTCTTTGCCCCCTGGACGGACATGGAAAAGCTGCTGAAGAAGAAGGGACTCCATCTTTATTCTCTGGAAAACAAGCGGGAGCTGCTTGATTTTGACCTGCTGGGCTTTACCCTGCAGTATGAACTGAGTTATACCACCATTTTGAATATGCTGAAACTGGGCGGACTGCCGCTTCGTTCTGCTGAAAGGGACAACAGCCATCCCCTGGTAATTGCCGGAGGAGCCACTGTTTTTAATCCCGAGCCCCTGGCGCCCTTTATTGATCTCTTCTATTTAGGAGAGGCTGAGAGAGATATAGTCAGGCTGGTGAGACGCTATCAGGAATTGACGGAATCGGACTGCAGCCGGGAACAGATCTTGAGAGAACTGACTGAACTGTACGGAATTTATGTGCCCTCCTTCTATCAGCCGGTTTATCAACAGGGTAATTTAGAGAGTATAAAAGTTAAGCAGGATGTCAAACCCAGGGTGAGCAGGCAGTATATTGAGGATCTGGATCAGGCTTTTTATCCCACTGATTTTATTGTGCCCTATGCTGATATTGTTCACAACCGGGCTGTAGTCGAAATTTCCCGGGGCTGCCAGCGGGGCTGCCGTTTCTGTGCTGCCGGAATGAGCTACCGCCCGGCTCGGGAACGCTCGGTTGAGACTATTCTCAACCTGGCTGAAAAAATTATCTCCAGCACCGGTTATGACGAGATTTCTCTGACTTCCTTAAGCTCCATGGATTATTCCCGGATCGAAGAGCTGGTAACCAGACTGGCTGACCGGTTTGCGGGACAGAACGTCAGCATTTCACTCCCTTCTCTCAGAATTGACGAATTTTCTCTGAAGATTGCCCGGGAAGTGCAGCGGGTCCGGCGCAGTGGTTTGACCTTTGCTCCCGAGGCCGGCACTCAGCGTCTCCGCAATATAATAAACAAAGGAGTCCGGGAAGAGGATCTTTTCCAGGCCGTTCGCTCGGCCTTTGAGAGCGGCTGGCACCGGATCAAGCTTTATTTCATGCTGGGACTGCCCGGCGAAGAGGAAGAGGATCTGGCCGGGATCGCCCGCCTGGCAAAAAAAACTGCAGAAATCGGGCAGCAGATCCGTCGGGAAACATCCCGGAAAATGCGCCGGATCGAGGTTCAGGTTAATGTTTCTACATTTATTCCCAAACCTTTTACTCCTTTTCAGTGGTTTGAAATGGAAAGTCTAAAAGCCATCCGGGAAAAAATTGAATACCTGCAGCAGCATCTTACCGGACGCAGCCTTTCTCTGGACTGGAATGATCCCGAGACCAGCCGGCTGGAGGCTTTGCTGGCCCGGGGAGATAGAAGGCTGGCGCCGGTACTCGAGCAGGTCTGGCAGCGGGGCAGCCGTCTGGAAGGCTGGAGTGAGCAGGTTGATTATAACCGCTGGCAGCAGGTGCTTGAGGAGTTTTCGCTAAGTGAAGAGGACTTTCTTGCCGGTCGGGAGACAGATGAGCCATTACCCTGGGATCATCTTTATGCCGGGGTGGATAAAGATTTTCTCCAGCAGGAATGGCAGCGGGCCAGCTCCGGGAAAGAAACCCCGGACTGCCGCTGGTCGGCCTGCAGCAGCTGTGGAATCTGTGGTTCTCCCCGCTCCGGACTGGAACTGGCCCGGGATAAAGAGGAGGCGGCCGGTCATGCTGATTAGGGCAAAGTTTCGTAAAGAAAAGAGACTCCGCTATATTTCTCATCTTCAGCTGCTTGATACTCTACGCCGGGCGCTCCGGCGAGCTGAACTGCCGGGTAAATACTCTGAGGGATACAATCCCACTTTTAATTTATCGCTTTCCCAGCCTCTGCCAGTGGGAATGCCGGGAGGAGGAGAGTATCTTGATCTGGAGCTGACTGCTGAAGTTAGGCCTGAAGATTTTTGCCGGCGGCTGAATGACTTTCTGCCCCGGGGTATTGAAATTTTAGAGGGACGTTTAACTGATAATAAGCTTAAATCCNTGCAGGCGGTGGTGGATCGAGCCCGCTATCTTCTGCTGCCTCCTCTGAAAGATGATTCCCGGGCTGAGGCAGTTCTGCAGGATTTTCGCAATAAAAAGGAAATTATTGTAGTCAGGAAACGACGTAATAAATCGGACCGCCGTTATGATCTGCGAGAAATGGTCCATAAAATTGAAACTGCCGCTGATGGGCGCTGGTCTTTTCTGGTCAGCACCGGCAGCCGCGGTAATGTCAGACCGGAGGAGATTGTCAAGGGGTTGCAGCAGATAGATTCTGAAATAGGGGAGCAGCCCCTGATTAATTTTTATCGGGAAGGTCTCTATGTTTCCCGTCCCCCCAAATTATTGACACCCCTGGCGGATGAAATAATGGAGGGAGAATAAATGTGAATAAAAAAATTATTATAAATTCTGGAATTAGAGAAAAGCGAGCAGCAGTACTGGTTGATGATAGACTGGATAATTTATTTTTTGAACGGGACACCTATGACCGTAGCGCCGGTAATATTTACCGGGGCAAGGTCAGGGATGTGCTGCCGGGGATGCAGGCCGCTTTTGTTGATATTGGCTTTGAAAAGAATGCTTTTCTCCATATTAATGATGCCTATCCCCTCTTTAACAAGAAGCAGCGCAAGAAATTTTCCCGCCATCAGCTGAAGATTACCGAAGTTTTAAGGCCGGGACAAGAGATTATGGTTCAGGTTACCAAGGAGCCCATCGGCAGCAAAGGGCCCAAGATTACCTGTAAAATCAGTCTGCCAGGACGCTATTATGTCTTTCTTCCGGGAGAGAACAGGATCAATATTTCCCGGAGAATTTCTGATCAGGAGGAAAGGAACCGGCTTAAGAATATCACCCGGGAATTGATTGATGATCAGAATGGAGTAATTATCCGGACCAATGCCTATGAAAAGGACAAAAAACTGCTGGAGATGGATTATAATTTCCTTTCTTCCCTCTGGCAGCGCATACTTTCGCGCTATAACCGCAGCCGGGCCGTGAAACTGCTCCACAGTGATATCAACCTGATCCATAAAATCGTCCGGGACCATCTTTCTCCCGAGATCAACCGGGTGGTAATCGATGACCGGGAGGATTATAAGAACCTTTCCGAGTTTGCCGAAAAACTGGATCCCGATATCAACTCCCGTATTTTTCTCTACGAAAGAGAACGGCCCATATTTGAAACCTACGGGATTGAGCAGGAGCTTGACAAGCTGATGCAGCGCAAAGTCTGGCTCAAATCCGGGGGTTATGTGATTTTTGATTCCACCGAAGCCCTGGTGGCTATCGATGTCAATACCGGAAAGTTTACTGGCAAAAAAAATCTTCAGGATACTGTTTTTAAAACCAATCTGGAGGCCGCCAAGGAAATAGCCCGTCAGCTCAGGCTGCGGGACATTGGCGGCATCATTATAATTGATTTTATTGATATGGATATCAAAAAGAACCGGGAGAAGGTGCTCCAGGTGATGGAACAGGAACTGGAGAGAGACCGGACCAGAACCAGCCTGCTGGGCCTGACCGAACTTGGCCTGGTGGAGATGACTCGTAAGAAAGTTCGGGAGAGGTTGAGTGAGCTGGTACAGAAAGAATGTCCCTACTGTGAAGGGACCGGCCGGATTATCGCCGAGACTACTATGGCCTTCCAGGTCATCCGTCAGCTGACCTCACTGGCCTCCCGGGAGCACTTCGAGGCTATCCTTTGCGAAGTACATCCCGAAGTTGCCGCCGTGTTAATTGGCAACGGGGGAGAAAAGCTGAAGCAGCTGGAGGAAGAGCTGGGTAAGGATATTTATATCCGGGGTAATAATGATCTTCACCGCGAAGATTTCGAGGTCATTGAGAAGGGGTCTCGGGAGAAGTTGAAAAATCTGGCCCTGCCGGTTAAACCGGGCCAGAAATACCGCTTTAAGATTGAAGACCGTCATTCCGATAATACCTCGTCCGGCATTGCCCGGCGCCGGGGGTATATAATTATCGTGGAAGAGGCCGGAGATCGAGTGGGCCAAGAATGTCGGGTTAAAATTGAGGAAGTTCACCGAACCTATGCTAAAGCCAGTCTGCTTCCCAACTCCTGATTTTAAATATAAAAGATATTTAAACATAAAAAATATATAAACACAGGACATAATCTCTTCTATATAATGGTTTTTATTAGAAAACACCATTTTTTTAAAAATTCAGCAGCAAATTTTATTATAACAGCGGTAACAATAAGGCCTGACAGCGGTATAGTCGAAGTTAAAATGAATTTAAAGGCAGAAATAGACAGGTAGTAATATTACCGCATCACTCTGGGCAGCTCACCAGGGGTAAAATAACTATGGGGAAGTTTCTTAATGTAAAATAGCAATAGGGAAATTGTTGAAAGAATTTGAAAATGGTTTTAAGCATTACAAGATGGCTTCCCCTTGATATCCTTATCCTTGACTTTGGCTAAAAAATATGCTAAAATTTTAATTCGTAGGTGAAATAAAAGAGGGTGAAGTAAAAGAGGCATAATAAGTTAGAGATGCTTTTCTTAAAATTTAACTTTAACTGACTTGGGTAAATAAAGGCTGGCAAAAACTGAGTTTTTCTCCGGCCAAAACCGCACGGGGCTGGCAAACATCAAAGGATCCCTAAGGATCTGCCTGATTCCGGCGAGTCTGAGGTAAGGGAGGTGTGTTGGTATAATGTATGCAGTAATAAAGACCGGTGGTAAGCAGTATCGTGTTCAAGAAGGTGATGTCCTCAAAATTGAAAAATTGGAAGCCGAGACCGGTGAAGAGGTGGTTTTCGATCAGGTTCTGGCTCTTTCCAATGAGGAAGGCTTTGAGGTCGGGCGCCCCTACCTGAATAATGCCATCGTCTTAGGTAAGGTTCTGGAACACGGCAAAAATAAAAAGGTCATAGTTTTTAAGTACAAGCCAAAGAGACGATACCGGAAAAAGACCGGTCACCGTCAACCCTATACCAGGGTTAGGATAGAAAATATCGAACATTAAAAGTAGCACTGATAACAGAGGGGCAGTGAGAATATTTAACACTCTGTTTCAATCCTGTTATAATTAGGTATCAGTTTTTAAATTTTGTTTTATTTATAAGGGAGTTAGTATTATTTAAAATGGTTTTGCTGCAATTTTTTAGTCGTTTGTTAAGTTGTTTATTGAATTAAGTTGTTTTTAATTGTTTATAGATTTTATTTTAGAAATTTATGATTGCACTGCATAAAGTCGATATCTTCAAATTTTGAATCTATAATCCTTGGCATGCCAAGGATTCTGCAAACAAATTTGCAGCAAAATGTTTTTTCGCAGTGAAACCATTTATTAGAGATTTAAATTTAATATTTTATTCTGTTAATTTTATGGGGGTGAGGATAAATGGCCACGAAAAAGGGTGTTGGTAGTTCTAAAAATGGTAGAGATAGCATATCAAAACGACTGGGAGCCAAGGAATTTGACGGCGAATACGTGACAGCCGGAAGTATTCTTGTCCGCCAGCGGGGAACAAAATTCCATCCCGGTTTCAATGTTGGCCGGGGCAGCGATGATACCCTCTTTGCAAAGGTTGACGGGTTTGTCAGTTACGAGAGAGCCGGAAAGAGCAAAAGAAAAATCAGTGTATACACCCCGGAGCATCTGGAAACTCTGGCACCTGCTCAGTAAATTGGAGTTTTTGCCTCCCTCAGTTTTGCGACTGGGGGATTTTTTATTTTCAGAACCATTATTTTTTCCGGTCCTGCTTGCCAGGTCGGCTTTTAAAATCCCGGTTTAATTTTCTGGAGTGATTTTCCATGTTTGTCGATGAAATTGAAATTCTGGTCAAAGGCGGCAGCGGAGGACGAGGAGCTGTCAGCTTTAGAAGTGAAAAATATGAAGCCAGAGGTGGTCCCGATGGCGGTGATGGAGGTGATGGGGGCAGTGTCATTCTCGAAGTTGACCCCGGTCTTAATACCTTGAGCCATCTGAGATACAAAAACGAATATCGAGCTGAAGATGGTCGTCCCGGCCGGGAGAAAAATCAGCACGGTCGTTCCGGTCAGGACAAAATTATTAAGGTTCCTCCCGGTACGGTTGTTTATGATGAAAAGGGAAGCCAGCTGGCTGATCTGACGGAAGAGGGCGACAGCTGCCAGGTAGCCCGGGGAGGAGAGGGGGGAAGGGGCAATGCCCGCTTTGCCTCGCCCACCAGGCAGGCTCCCCGCTTTGCAGAAGAGGGGGAGAGCGGCCGGATACGCCAGCTTAACCTGGAACTTAAGCTGCTGGCTGATGTTGGGCTGGTTGGCTATCCCAATGTAGGTAAATCAACCTTGATCTCCCGGGTTTCAGCAGCCCGACCTAAAATTGCCGGTTATCATTTTACCACCCTGAAACCCAATCTGGGAGTGGTGGAATATGATGACTACCGCTCCTATGTAATGGCCGATATCCCTGGCTTAATTTCCGGGGCTCATCAAGGTGAAGGCCTGGGGGATGAGTTCCTCCGGCATCTGGAGCGGACCCGCTTTCTGGTTCACATGCTGGATGTTTCTGGCTCCGAAGGTCGGGATCCCCGGGATGATTTTGAGGTAATCAATCAGGAACTGGAAAAATTCAGCCCGCGGCTGACCAACCTACCTCAGCTGATTGCCCTGAATAAGATTGATTTAACCGGGGCCAAGGAAAAATCAGTTGAGATCATGAATTATTTCCAGGAGCGGGATTATCGCTGTTTTCCAATTTCGGCAGTAACTGGAGAAGGCGTCCAGGTTCTCAAAAAAGAAATAGGCCGTCTGCTGGATAAAATTTCACTGGAGGAAGAATTTGCCCCTGCTGCCGGTACTGCTGAAACTGACACAGAATCAGAGGATGAGGTAGTTATCAGGCCAGACTTTGCTGATCGAGAACCTGAAATTAAAATCATGAGACTCACCAGCGGGGAGTATGTAGTACGGGGCAGTTTGGTTGATAAACTGGCCGAGAAGACCGACTTTTCCAGTGATGAAGCAGTGGAAAGACTGGTTGATATTTTGCGCCGGGAAGGACTCTATCGAAAGCTAAAAAAATCTGGAGTCAAAGAAGGCGATACTGTTATCATTGGCGACCTGGAATTTGATTATCTGGAGTAATTGCAGTAAATTATCTTGGCTCATTTAAATTTCCTTGTTGCTAATGTAATGCTGGACAATTATCTGTGCTGACTTGATTTTGTTGTCAGGACTGGAGGGGAGAATAATATTTTAACAATAACGTTTTGTTTGCCCAAAACTGCCTGAACAACATGCTATTTGATAAGAGCTATTATTTTTAACAGGGCTTTATCAGGACTATTTTGGTTCTGTTCTAAAAAACACTCATTATTTAGATCTGAGCACCTTAAAAATTACCGTTCTATTTTCATCTATTGCTGTGTTCTGAAGGGCCATGGGGCTTTACCTGGATAGTCTTTATCACTAGGATTTATTATAATCATATTTTAGCAGCTGATGCCGGAGTGATTTCGGCTGGCATTTGAGCCAGCAATTGAAACTTTTTAAACCGCCCTCAGCCCGATAAAAATTGCAGAAAAATGAGCAGAGAAGGCGTAAAATAAAATATCGGATATATAAAGTTATTTTCAGGAGGTGAAATTTATGTCTTTAACAGGAAAAGAAAGAAGTTATCTCAGAGCAGAAGCCAATTCTCTCAGTCCCATAACCCAGATCGGTAAGGAGGGCCTTACCACTGGAGTGGTCTCTCAGGTTGAAGAATGTCTGGAAGATCATGAATTAATTAAAATAAAGATTAATGACAACAATGAATTATCGGCCCGGGAGGCAGCCAGCAGACTGGCCGGAGCAACCGATTCCAGTATTGTCCAGGTCATAGGCAGTGTCCTGATTCTCTACCGGAAAAACCCTGAAATTGCCGATTATAACCTGCCGGACTAAGCAGGAATACAGCTTTCGAATAAGAACTATAATAAGAACTACTATAATAATAACTATAAAGATAAGCAATTTTTTCTTAATCTTAGGGTTTTTTTGGTTTAGCATTGCTGAAAAACTAAAAATCCATAAAATCAAAAGGGAGTGGCTAAATTGTCAGTAAAAATTGTTACCGACAGCTGTTCTGACCTTCCGGAAGAAATCAGACAAAAGTATAATATCAAAATGCTGCCTACCCCTGTTCAAATTGGGGATGAGCAGCACTATGACCGTGAGACCATCTCAACCCAGGAGTTTTACCTGAAACTGGAAGAAGGCTACATGCCCACAACCTCACAGATTGCCCCGGCAGCTTTTGAGGAGGCCTTTCGTCAGGAACTGGAAAAAGGTAATAAGGTGCTGGCAATTTGTTTTTCCGGGGGATTGAGCGGCATTTACCAGTCAGCTGTGCTGGCTGCCCGCAGTATCGGCAGTGAAGATATCAGGGTAATTGATTCCCGCTGCTGCACCATCGGCCTCAGCCTGGTTTTAGAAGAAGCCGCCTGCGCTTTGGAGAATGGCAGCACACTTGATAATACCCGGGATTTAATTTTCGAGCGCTGCCGCTACATGGAGCATATTTTTTCAGTGGGCTCGGTGGAAATGTTGAAAAAAGGCGGCCGGATTTCCGGCGGCAAAGCTCTGCTGGCGAATGTCCTCAATATCAAGCCCATCCTTCATTTTGAAGATGGTAAAATTGTAGCTTTTTCTAAAGCCCGGGGTCAGAAAAGAATGCTGAATGCCCTGCTTGAAGAGATGGAAAAGCGGGCAGAAAACCTTGATTCTCAGAGAGTGGGAATGGCTCATTCCGCCAGCCCCGAGCTGGCAGAGAGAATGCAGCAGAAAATTACTGATAAATTTGGCACCGAAGATTTTCTGGTGGGAGAGCTGGGCGCGGCTATTGGCTCTCATGTAGGCAAAGGAACAATTGCCATCTTCTTTCAGGGCCAGCAGGAGGTAAATCAGCCCATCCAGGCCGAGATTTAAATTACAGCACCATTTTTCTAGCTGAAACATTTCTGGAGATACAACCTGGGGGATACATAAATTATTGGTATATCATAATCAGTGGTATGCCAGGAGACAGCGAGAATAATTGTCCGCATAAAATCTGAAATTTTATAAAAATTCAGCAACCAGCGACAAAAGCAGCAAGAAGCAGCTATAAAAAGCAGTAATAACCAGTGATAAAAGCAGCAAGAAAAGGCCGGAGGGAATATATATGGTTGTTTTGGAAATGAAGGATATTAAAAAATCATTTGGTATCGAAGATGTCCTTACCTCCTTTAATTTAAATCTTCAGGAAGGCGAAAGAATTGGCTTGATCGGGGCCAACGGCAGTGGCAAGACCACGGTTTTTAATATTATTGCCGGACGGGAAGAGTCTGACTCCGGTGAAATATTTCTCCAGCGGGGCTGTGCGGTGGGACTGCTGGATCAAAGCCATAATTTTCCCCCTTCCCGGACCATCCTGGAAGAATGCCGGACTGTTTTTGCCCGGGAGATTGACCTGCAGCAGCAGCTGCGCAGGCTGGAGGAAAAAATAGCAGCCCGGGGAGAAAAAGCTTCTCAAGATTCTGATCCTCAGGACAGCGAACTGGCATCTCTTCTAAAAAAATACAACCGCCTGCAGGAAAAATTTTCCCATACAGCAGGCTACAGCTATGAAAGCAAAATTCGCAAAGTAGCCACCGGCCTGGGTTTTTCTCCTGCAGAGCTTTCCCAAAAAATCTCTCTCTTAAGCGGGGGAGAAAAAACCAGAGTAGGATTGATCAAACTTTTGTTGGAAGAACCGGATCTTCTGCTGCTGGATGAACCCACCAATCACCTGGATATCGAAGCCGTAGAATGGCTGGAGTCCTACCTTCAGAACTACCAGGGTGCTGTTATCATTATTTCTCATGACCGCTATTTCCTGGACCGAACCATCAGTCGGCTGGTGGAGATAAAACAGGGCCGAAATGAAGATTATTCAGGCAATTACAGCTATTATCTGGAAGAAAGAGAAAGGCGTTTTCAGCAGAGGCTCAAGGAATATCAGGAGCAGCAGAAGAAAATCAATCAGCTCAAGGAACAGATTGAGCAGTATAGAATCTGGGGCCGGAGCGGGGATAATGAAAAATTTTTCAAAAAAGCCAAGGAGCTGGAAAAGCGGCTGGAGAAAACGGATAAAATGCCTAAGCCGAGCCGCCGGGACAGGGTCAGCTTCGACCTGGAAGCCGGTTCCCGAATCGGCCATGAAGTTCTCCAGATTGAGGCTCTGGATTTTTCTTATCAGAATAACACTCTGTTTTACCAGGCCAGTCTAAATATTTACGGAGGAGATAAGGTAGCCTTGATTGGTCCGAACGGCTCGGGCAAGACCACCCTGCTGCATCTGATCCGGGGTCAGCTGGAGCCCGACTCCGGCCGGATTAAACTTGGCCCCACGGTCAGAACAGGCTATTACAGCCAGGAGGAAAGCAGGAGTTTTGCCAAAAACCGGACGGTCCTGTCAGCACTAAAGCAGTCAACCGGGCTCCCGACCGGTAGGGCCAGAGATCTGCTGGCCAAATTTCTCTTTCGCGGCGAGGAGGTTTTTAAAAACCTTGCTGATTTAAGCGGCGGAGAGCGTTCCCGTCTCCGGCTGCTTCAGCTGGTTTTTGGGGATAGTAATTTTCTTCTTCTAGATGAACCAACCAATCATCTTGACCTTGAGTCCCGGGAAGTTCTGGAGCGGTCGCTGCAGAGTTATCAGGGAGCGGTTCTGCTGGTTTCCCATGATAGATATTTTCTCAATCAGGTAGCCGACAAAACAGTAGAGCTCTATAATCAAAATCTGATTAAGTACCGGGGCAACTACGACCATTACCTGGACAAACGCGAAAACAGGAGACAGAATTATCAGCTTCAGACCCGGAAAATAGACAGCCACTCTGATGATATCGGCTCCAGCAGAGAAAAAACCAGTTTTGATCAGGAAAGTAAGAGCTTCCCTGCAACAGATACCGGATTTTCTGAAGCAGATAGCAACGATTCCCCGGCCGCAGGCAGCCTGCCTGAACAAGCCTCCCGAAAAGATTCTGGAGAGGATTCTCCCGGCCAGGATGAAATTTTTTACCGCCGCCAGAAAGAGAAGCGGCGTCAGAAGAGACAGCTCAATCGCAAAAGAGAAGAACTCGAAAGCAAAATAATCAAACTGGAAAACCGTCAGGAAGAGCTGGAAGAGGAAATGGTGACAGCCAGTTATGAAGGAGATATAGAAAAACTAACAGAATTAAAAAAAGAACAGGATGAACTTCAGGAAGAACTGGATAGCTACTATCAGGAATGGGAAAAAAAAATCTGAGATTAACCCCCGGAAAGACTCCGCCATTCTCTTGACAAGCAAAATTTATTTTGTTAATATTTAAGAGCAGGAGAGAGGCAGGAACAAATCCTGATCGGTTACCTGGTATTTGGATGCATTTATACATTTTGCTGCAACTCAATATTTTATAATTGAAATTTAACTCTTCTCTGTCTGTTAAAATCCTGTTAGAGTTTATTATTTTAAATTTATTCTGCCCCTGTAGCTCAGTGGATAGAGCGATGGCCTCCGGAGCCATTAGCGAGGGTTCGATTCCTTCCAGGGGCACCATTTATTTGAGTTGACCGAAAACCGATTTTACTATCCCTCTTTATTTCAATTTAGATATAATCCAGCTAACCAAACCGGGCAAGCAGAAAATTTAAGCTTATTTAGTTTTTAGTCGATCTTTATCTATTTTTTTGCGGTAAAATTTTTAACGAAAAAATTTATATTTGGTCTTGACAAACCGTAAATTGGATGCTAAAATGTTAATCGCAGCATGAAGAAGCGCCCAAAAAACCAAATAATATGGAAAGTACTTTTGCAGGCTCAGAAGACTTTCACCCCACTCTTCTTGATATTGGCTCATTAAATATTAATGGAGAGTTTTTTGTCTCTCTAGTCTTTTAAATCAACTCCCCAATAATAGATTTAATATTATCAAGTAGCTTTAGTTAATCAATGGTTGTGAGCAAATCCAGCATTTAAATTAAAAACTAACCAATAAATCAGCTTCGAACCTTGAAAAGTAAATCAGCAGGCCCAAGCTTAGATTTACTTTGAGTTCTTCTCCCGCTTTTTCGGATTTCAGACCGGAAAAGCTGGATTTAAAACACCAGGATTTAATTATTAAAGGAGAGTTTGATCCTGGCTCAGGACGAACGCTGGCGGCGTGCCTAACACATGCAAGTCGTACGGCCCGCCCGCTCTGGACCTTCGGGTCCAGAGCGGATCACGGGCAGTGGCGGACGGGTGAGTAACGTGTGGGTAATCTGCCTCGAGGAGAGGAATAACCTGACGAAAGTTGGGCTAATATCTCATACTGTCACTGAAGGGCATCCTTCTGGTGATGAAAGGTGGGCTTAGCACCACCACCTCGAGAGGGGCCCGCATCGGATTAGCCAGCTGGTGAGATAACAGCTCACCAGGGCAACAATCCGTAGCTGGTCTGAGAGGACGATCAGCCACACTGGGACTGAGACACGGCCCAGACTCCTACGGGAGGCAGCAGTGGGGAATCTTCTGCAATGGGGGAAACCCTGACAGAGCGACGCCGCGTGAGTGAAGAAGGCCTTCGGGTTGTAAAGCTCTGTCACCGGGGAAGAAACACCAATAGCCAAATACTATTGGTCTGACGGTACCTGGTGAGGAAGCCCTGGCTAACTACGTGCCAGCAGCCGCGGTAACACGTAGAGGGCAAGCGTTGTCCGGAATTACTGGGCGTAAAGGACGCGCAGGCGGCAGGATAAGTTGTCTGTGAAAACCTGGGGCTTAACCCCAGGCG
>SL_4KL_010_BRINEDRAFT_10001263_pt1 | contig 13945 bp, 17 predicted proteins | sample SodLak_010_BRINE_2_FD_10664 | JGI IMG/M metagenome (IMG submission 10664)
GGAGTGCTGTGCCTAGATTTCAGGTCACGACCTAGCTTGCCTTATTTGGTTTCGGTTGCAAGCCTGTTTGGCTTCAGCTAAGCTGCCCTCGTCTGGCAGGTACAGCTTTGTAACCTAACCTAACCTTAGCCAAGCAGACACCAAAGGCCTGGCCTTGTATGTGCATGAGTGTCTAGAATGCTGTGCCTAGATTCCAGAGCACACCCTTGCTTGCCTTTGTTGGTGTCGATTGCAGGCCTATTTGGCTTCAGCCAAGCTTCCCTCGTTCGGCAAATCCTACCTACGCCCAATTGCGCTTCTTGTTCAGATACCTAGCTCTTGGCAGATAAAATCAGAATGAAGCAAAGTTTCCGACATCTAGGTCTGTCTTTCTTTCCTTTTTTTTACAGCCACGAGCCTGACCCATTACTTTCCTACAGCTGAGCCCTAGGTACTGCCATAAATCATGTGTTGCGCGCAAGAAGGGTTCCATCGTTGCATGAGTAGTTGCGTCATGATACCCCAATTTCCAGTTTATTCATTAAGCCTTTGTCTCATGAGCGTTAGATACAGAAGACAGAAATGATGTGAATAAGGCTGGATGGACCAGTCAAGTAGAAGAAGAGTAAAGAGTAGAAATAAATAAAAAGCATGCAAGCTACACTTGTGTGGTCAAGGTCAACAAGATAAAGATGGCAGCCCTTGCAAATTTGTTAATCATTAAGAGATGTCAACAGTGCAACTCCGCGCTTTGTCCAATGTGCAGGATCTTGCCCACTTGGAAGCCGCACATCCAACACAAAGTTGGTAGAGTGGCCCGTTGTTGACAAAACGCCTTTTCTCTCACTCGTCTTGTACAATGGGCAGTTGTAATTGCTGTAAACCTGGAACTTGGTAACCTGCAAAACAGGACGCAAATAAGTAAGGGATAGAGAGCAAGCTCTTTCTCACACAAACAAGAAAACAAGCATGGAGCAAAGAAATGTGGAGAGCTGAACATGACATTCTGATGATGCCCTTGATCTAGCTTCCAGCATCTTCTCACCTCTTGTGGTACCATCCAGATAATGGGCATTGGTGAGTACAAGACCTTGGGCTCACTCTCTATGAGCTGATGCTTCGCCTGGCTCCAGCGGGCCCCTTCCAAAAATAGACCTGCGTAAAATAAGCAAATTGTTTTGCTTATTTTGTATGATAGGCTACTGGCATAATGCAAGCATCTACACACCGTGCACTCCCATGAAAGAGAACTTTCTTAATGCCCATTGATAGAGATCAGATTTTGACATCAAATCTGATGAAAAATCCCATGGTATCAACACCTAGCCGAGCACTTAGCCCACCATACCCAAACAAGGAGCCATACAAAACAGAATTTAGCCTGTTTAGGTCACACAAGGCGAGGCAACTCCCAGGTATTCCGCGTTGGAACAGGTGATCATCACCACGCTTGTCAACCCTCCAAAAAAATGGCCCACTATGAATTTCAGCTTTGCTCCTCATGATCCAAGCAGCTTGATGAGTCGAGGGCACCCTTAGGGCCGTCCCTGAGGCTTAGGTACCAGCTCTTCTGCTGCTAGCTTGCTCGCAAGGATATCAGGGTTCCCTGATTTGTTAGTTCCTCAGCCTGTTCACCTTGCCAACAACTTGAATACTTGAATTATAAATATCTGACATTTTATTCTTAGGCTGCGCCTAGTTGTGGTGTTCAGCCAAAAAAATTTTGCTGTTGTTGCTCAAGGGACCCCAAGCATGTGGGACTTTGAATGACTAAGCTTCTGAAAATAAGGAGATTAATTGCATACAGCTGACCTTTCCTGTAAATCAAAGTTCCAAACAAAATTAATAACTATTCCGCATATGACCTTAGCCAGACTGGAAGCCTGTGCAGCATATAGGCTCAGGTTTGAGCAGCTCTCTTTGGAACGTTTTCATTTCCAAACTTGCAACAAATGTTTATCGCTCCCAGGTTCAGTCTGCTAACAATACAAGCTTTGATGCAACAAAGTCAAATTTGTACCCGCTGTGAATGAATGGTCCGTAATGGCTATTAGTGCCTGTAAAGACGTTCCCCTGACCAGTTGTACTTAAACTGTTTTTAACAGGTGATTATAAGTGCTCTGGTTGGGATGCCATAACCCTGCTCTTCTGCGACCTACTGGAGCCCACCTCGCTAGATGACGGGGTGAACCCCACAGCAGAGGGGTCAATGGCGCCAGTGTCACACTAGCGGCGCTGTGCCTTTCCATGACGGGTCTTTGGCACAGACCGCGGGGTGCCTCTCTTAATGATACATTGTTTGTGTGTTCCGGGCACCTTTTCCCAAGATATAAAAGCACCCAGATATAAAAGCTCTGCACCACTGGAGCAGCGGGCCTCAGCACTGAGGTAGCTTCAGCTTGCACCCACCAGCTGTTGGTACCTTTTTGTCGCACTCAAATCAGGAAGTGCTCACAAGTGTCTGAGAACGATCCATGGGGCCTAGGAGGGGGGCACCATAAGCTTGTCCCCTACAGCCACTTAGCTCTTAAAAAAGCTCACATGCATGTACCACTGTACACAATGCTGAGTCCCTCACAGCCTAGCAGGGCAAACAGCCCTGAGCATTAATCATCATGCAATAATTCGCATCCTGTCGGCCTCCTTCTGTCTATTATATGCTTTTGTCCATGTATCAAATTTTTTATTCCTTATGGTAAAAGCTCAAGTGCAAGTGTACACGACCAAGGGAGCACCTGCCAGGGCACCTGGAGCTCATGTCTGTCATCAACGGCGCTGTTTGACTCGCCTTTAAATGTTCAGTTTCTGGCGAGGTTTACAGGGCCATCCACCCCACTATCTAACAAGGTAGGCTTCAGGGGTGATTCTCTTAGCTCAGCCCATGCACCTGCATAACACTCTAGTCTGACCAAAATTGCGGATCCCTGAAAGGTGCATCTTAATTTCCTGAACATGTCATGGGAAGGTGAAGTGTGAGCTCGTTGGGATCGAACTAAATTTTGTTCTTTTCCCCTGGCTTACACACAGACCTCCTCCTTGCCTGCTTAACATTGCAGATGCAGCAGGAAATTAGCTTTTTGATGCACAGAATTCATAAGAATGGTGCAGATAACCAGGTTTGAGAACACGACATCAAGATGCCCGCATTTGAGAGAGGCCAGGAAGGGGAACTTCTAGAGAGGAAAAAAAAGTCTACGTCCAAGCTTGAATTTGCTTGAAATTTTTACGGTGCAAAATCGGTTTGCCTCAAGCACACCTTTGCAGAATACACCATCTGATGGTGGCGAGCTGCAGTCTCCTTCCTGGTCCTTGATGTCGAAGTCGAAGTCTATGTGGTCAATGGGGATCTTGAATTTCCGTGCAAAATTTTGCTTGGATCCTGTCAAAAATGCCTGCGTACATTGCAGCATTGTAGCCCTCTTCTCCAAGTCATTAAGCTTTGCATTCGAACTCTAGAAGCTCTCAAATCTGCCAAAATCCATCAGATTATACACCAGACTGAAAGGTGAAGACAGAAGCTATCCCACATGAACATCCTTTTTAGCTCACTAGCAATCTCGAAAATGTTAATGGAACTGTTAAGCACAAAGTATGGACACATTTCAGGCACAATCTGATAGGTAATTAACGTCTGGGAGGACACACGAGCTGGTCCATTTATGGTCTTACTTGAGTGAAGAAGAAACCTGAGATCCAGTAGATGGTTGGTGGTCCTTGATCAACCCAATCCTAAAGCAATTCAGAGGAGGGAACTGTGGTGAATATTCTGATGTCCGAGCTTGACATGTGCCCCTAAGTCGCAGCTGGTGCATTTGCATGAAGTATCCTCCCGAAGATAGTTGTCAAAACTCCATCTGGAGCGATTAGTGAGCAGCGGTTGCTTACAAGATACTGCAATATATAAATTGCGCCTTCTCTGCTGCAACAGTGCAGGGAGTGGTGGTCAAGCTCAGGCTCACCTGGAAAAACACGGCCCGCTCCAAAACTTCCTTAATGTAGGGACCGAGAGGCTTTAATGATGGGAACGACTTCTTCAGCCATGTGCCTGGCACTTTACCATCAAAAAGGGCGCGTCCCACCTGGGATAAACAGTCACACATTGCGCAGTGCACCAAAATTCGATTGCAGCTGACTTGCTGCTGCTTGACTTTCCTTCCCAAGCTGGGAGATACAAACAATTCTGAAGCCTACTTTATCAACTTAGCGTATCAGGGTATAAAATCTAAATCAAACAGTGCCACTTACAAAAGAAAGTGCGCGCTCAATATGGGAACACGAGACATCATAAACAGTAGGCAGACAAGGTAATTAAACGAACCAATCAGAATCTTACTGATTATAATGTGCAATCACCTGGTCCAGCTCTGCGCTCATTAATGCCAACCCCTTGACTGCCTTGCCCAAGTTGATGAGCGTGGTGCGGATCACAGACAAAAGCGCATTAAAGCGATTAAGCTCCTGCAGGCAGAAGGTGAGTTGCAGCGGATGGCATTATGCCCAAAGAGAGCTCACACGCAGTTGAATAAAACACCAAACACAAATGCTGCGAATAAGATAAAGGTGATGGTGATGCACACATATGTAAATATACCTCAGGACAGAAGTAGCAAGCATTGCTTTTTCTTGGTTAAAGTTCATCTGGGGAAATTGCTACATATACAAACTTATAGCGGACAGTTATAGATTTGTGCTATTCAAGCGCTAGAGGCCAGAGTTGTTGGTCTTAAAACAGCACCGTGCGACAGCCAGCTTTCTAGAACTGCAGTCCTCACCTGCACCAGCACAGTGTTCATGGAGTTGAAATAGTCCTGTGGGTACCTTCCCTCCACAGCCTCTATGTCAAAGTTCACCGGTAGGCGCTCCAAAACATCGGCCGCAACCTTAAATGAAAGGAAGCATTAATAACTATCAGCCCATGCCTAGTTAGATATTTGGATCCTTCCCTCTTGAGCCTCCTTTAACACATGGAATACGCCTGGCTAGAATTTAAGTGTCCCTTGGTAGGCACTTTCTACACTGATTCAAGGCTATACTCAAAAGGCGCGGCTTTTTTGCTTGTGTAAAAAAGCCGCGCCTTTTGTCAAGTTGTTTAACTTGCAGGTACAAAAAAATCATTTGCTTTTGTTATGCCAGCTACCCACAACTAACACCCGAGAAATATGCACCCACAGATATATTGACAAAAGCTTATATAGTGCTAGCTTGCAAGCAGTGTGGCAGCAACCTACCTCAGCCACCACTGTTTCAAAGGACTTGCCCCCTCCTGCAGATTGGTCTCGTGACTGCGTCCATTCAAACAGGAGTGGCATTTTCATATCGCTATTTTGACCTGGATAGATGCAAAATGCTAGTTATGAGCCATGTTCATGCTCAGATGTCCAGCTGCCTTCGCGTTGTTTATTGAAATAGCTAAGCTTCTAAGAGTATACACCTTTGGCAATGCGTTGGGGTCTCGCCAGGCCCTAATAGACTTTGTTGCAGCAGTTCAATTGGATTTTTGAGATAGCTCACACAACTGTACCTGTGTCAGCATGACCGAGTCCAGAAGGAGGCCTGTCTCTTGCAAGTCTTTGACTATGTCAGCATTGTCGTGCAGGCCGTACACCTACAGTCAATTCAGTGACATTAAGAAGGAAATGCTGCTCTGTGACAAGAACGTTGTCCAGATGCATGGTACAAAGTTGGAATCAATAGGGGCCGCAAGGAATGTGAAGCGTATCTGTACTCTTATTGGTTATTTCTTGGCATTCTCCAAGTTGGCATCTCTCGCCTTGAAGACTTCAAAAAAGGCAACAAGTCTACCTCGGGGGCGCTTGTAAGAGGCAGGCTGTTGATAAATTCTATGTAACCAGCATGCTCTCTGGGTGCAGGAGCGTAGTAGATGCCAGATGGAGAGAATCTGCAAGCAGACAGGAGAGAAGTGGGAATAAGGGAACGAAGAATGCAGATGTGCAAAATCCATGTGGCCTGCACAATCTTAATACAAAGGCAAGAAGAAGCATGATCAGCTGCCATGAATATGCTTGCACCAAAAGCACGATGTTTTGGATGTCTGCCCTCACTTGTAGTGCTTGTCATTCACAATCGCTGGGGTGTAATATGTGGCCAGGATAGTCATAAGCGTGTGGCGATCATGGGAGTCTGTGACCTGCAGGCAAGGCGCAGTCACACGCGCACATTTTGAGCTGACCTGCACAATGCATTAGCACCCATGCCATGGTGCGCTGCAGGCTATGAAGTGAAGAGGTCTGTCTCCTGCACAAGTCAAGCTGCACCTAGTCCCTCGTGTCTGCAGGTCGTGTCTGCGCTCGCTTTGTCAGCATAAAATATGCCCCACCTTTCCACCATAGTTGCACTCGCCAGCTGTGTAGGACAACGTGGCATAAGGTATCTCTGGGTACTCATCCAAGAACATGCGCAGCTGCACAAAGGTTTTCGATCAGGAGTGCAATATTTCAGGAGGTCCAACTTGTGGTCCACTAGTCAGTGCAATCATGATAGCATGGTGGGGCAAAGGCTGCATACAAACATAGCAGGTCTTTGCCAATTTAGCGAAGCACCGCCATTTTTCAAAGGAGGCAGTGCACCTTGAGACACTATAAGGCAGCAGGTTGCAGGATAAGACTACAGGATGTTACCGTGTGAGAAGTGCTTTTATTTTGAGTCAAGGGGCAACAAATGCAAATGGGTTATAGACAATGAGTAAAAAAGCTGAAACACAACATCATGGACCACAGACTGCTAGCTTAGGGATTAAAAGAAACACAAGGTTCCCATAAAGATAAGGATTAAAGGCATAGAAGGTAGGACATTCAGCTCAGCCTCTGAGAAGGTATCTGGCAAAGCACATGCTGCAGCCAGATTATGCTCTACACCTAGCCTGTGCGTGCGTGCGGAAGCAATTTCTTGAAGGTGCCCTGCCCTGCCTGGCGGACGCTGATGCGTAGGTCGTTCTCGTTGAACTGGTACGGGATGTTCCAGCCCATGGGGCCGAACTTTTGGCGCTCCTGGACAAATTGTTCGTAAGTGGGATGCATGTGTGGGCAAGTTGGCTTAAAGTCAGCTTTGTTTACCTAATTTCATTCTTATTGCATTGATGCAAACATGCATACCTGCGTGCGTGTATGTTGAAAAGTGCACGAGCAAGTTGCTTAATCAGAGCGTAAGCGTATGTGCTCCGGTTGCTTACCTGCACTATTGAGTGGAAGAAGGCAAGGCCAAAGAGCATGCGCTTGAAGGCATGGTCTTTGGCACACCCATTCAGGAAGTCAGGGTTGGAGATTGGGTCAGACATGTAGGTACGGAGCAGGCCTGCGACGGTACAGGAGCAGGCATACAGATGTTGGCAGCTTCACTTCCCGACTTCAACGTACTTTGAACATACACAAGATTGGCATTCACCGAGAGTAGCTGCTGAAAGCACACTGAGGTTTGAAGCTACCTGCTACAGAGGAGAGTGCTGCACCACATAGAAGCGCTGCACCACTAAGGCAAGCTGCATCCCAGCCACAGCTCTGCGTTGCAGCCTATTTTTTCTAAAAGCAGGCATGGACTAAGTTTGGAGCCAGAGGCAAATGCTGGCCCCACCTGCGCGGAGGCCCTTGGGAGCCTCGTTGGTCATCTTGATGCCATTTTCCAATATGGAGATGGGGAAGATGGGCGAGGGGTAGGATGTCAGCCACAAGCGGAAGTCTTTGTGGACCTGCTTTGCAAGCACAGAGGCTTCCATGCTTGCTTGCAAGCTTGCTGCTTGGACAGTGAATACGGGCCACACAGGGGAATTGTGCTTTGCATGAGCTGTGTCCTGACCGTGTGCAGAGGCAGTGGATGCACGGCTGAGACAACTTACAGGGTGTAAAATCACAAGGCTGTGTCTGCACGCACCTTGCCCTCAACCAGCTGCTGTTCAATGATCAGCTCCAAAGTGGGCAGGAAGGACTTTGCCAGGTGACAATTCTGCAGCACTACCCAGCGCCCTTCCCTTACACCAATGTCGATGCAGCGCTGTGCCACAGGGCCCTGGCCCTGCCCAAGCGATACTGACTCCACTTGGATACCCTGTGCATAATTGCATCCATGCGTTTGCTTTATGATAAGTATGAACGAGCACGCACAAGCACAGGAGCTAGTATACATGTGAATAAGTATGCATGTTGGAATAAAACCACTATTTTTTTGCGTTTCTTTGAAGTGCTGGCTTTGAGGCATTGTGCCTTGTATACAAACACATGTGCAGGCTGAGCGAATTGACAGTCCAGAACCAGGGGGAAATCTGACCAACAAAGCGCAGGACAGCTGCGCAACGTCCCTTGCAGCAATCTCACACCTTATCATCGGCAAACTTCAGGAGGGAGCTCATTGGGTCAGAACCAGGAGACAGCACAAAGACTAAGGGGCTGACGGGGGAAGAGTCATTGAAGGATGGCTCAAGGGAGAAGGGCATAGGCTCCACAAAGCGGGGGCCCATCTCCACTGACACATAGTTTGTGATAGCCGGCAGGAGCTGCAATGCAGCATTTCAGCAGAACGGGTGTGGTGGTGACTTCATTTGAGGACCACACCTGCACCCCCACTATGTAGGCAAGCAGCTTGATGCAGTACTGCACGCTGATCAGAAGTGCAGTGCACAGAGAGCGCGGACAAGGACTTGCTGCATGTTGTAAACCTTAGAATTCGCTAGCAGGAAATGGAATTTCATTGTATGAATTGCTGATCCTGCCTCATAGGAAATCAAAGCATGCAGGCCCATTTGCTCGTAATGATCCTGTCCAGAGCAAGGGTTATGTTTGAGGGGCAGCAGGGCCTCGCGCATGATAAAGTACCTTGTCTGGCCGGATGGCGCGGATCACGATCATGCGCTGGAAGATATCTAGCTGGTCCTGCCATGGGTAGGGCAGTGTGCACTTGTGGGGCTCCGTGGAATCGTACACCGCCTTCCAGTCTGCCAGATTCTCAGAGACGTGCTGCGCCAGCCAAGCCCACTTGCTGCCTGCAGAGAGTGCAAAAGGGACAGCATGCCGGTAATGGCAGCGCATGATGCAGCAGCCCTGGTAAAGTTGCAGCAATGACAGGCACACACACAGAAAGAAGCAGGTCTTTAGAAGAAATTGGAAGCAAAAAAGAGGGAAGATGCATCACACTGCAGAGCTTGTATGGGCTTGCCTTCTGCACAAGGCCACGCAGCGCACCAGCAGCCCATGAAACACCTGTGCAGGGTGCTGAACATTGTGAACTCACTCTCGGGAGAAAGATCGGAGGCCCTGCACAGCTCGCCCCACATTTTCTCACTAATCCAATCAGGGGACGGGTTTGGGTGAGGCAGCTCACCCATGGCCTGTATAGCAACCACACAGGACAAGGCTGGAGTCAATGCGCGATTGCCGCTTAAAGCAAGGAACCACAGCACTGAACAGCTGACCTTCTCCCCACCCCCATGCAATGGACTGGTAAGGAGCAGTGTGTAATGCCTTGGGGGAAAGGCAGGGACATCAACAGCAAGCAAGAGCCTAGAAATATACTGTTGCCTACACCGTGCCACCCTAAATGGCATTGCACTCACTACGCCGCCTGTCAGCAGAAAGCGCAGCTCAGAGGGATCCACGCGCTTCTCATTGATGCCCAGCTTGGTGGTCAGGAGGAACGAGAACAGCAGCTTGTCTTTCTCAAACAAGGATCTGCACGTGCACACAGCACAGTCTCCGTTGAAAGGACAAACTGGCACATGCAAGCCCACTTGCTTGAAGGGCTTCAACATCAGTAACAAGCTGCCAGGGCAAGTGCCAGAACACAGTCCACACGTGGCCCAAGCAGCATAGGCCAAGCACAACATCCAAAAATAAACATTGTTCTACCCTTAACTCCCTTGCATCACACCTGCACACGTTGGTGTACAGAAAAATGGTGAAGTATTGGTTAAGTGACTGGAGCCGCACATCCAAGTCATCCGAGGGTGCGCTGTCACGGATAGCGCGCATGAACAGGTCCACAAACCATCGCAGCGAATACTGGTACATAGGGTCAATGTTGGCCAGGTCAGTGACCTGGAGCGCAGGTGGCAGGTGGAAGGGGAGGGAATTGCATAAGGTTGGTAAGCCTAGGACAATGCTGTAACAGCACACACCCATTTGTTATAGGCAGGGCAAGCTAGCTTTGCATAACCATGCGCACTATGGCAAGTATAGGAGCCTGGGTATTTGGTGTATCTGTGCTTGATATAACATGCCATGTTTGAGACCAGAAAGTCACCCCGGCCACAAGTAGGTGCATGGTTGCAAATCAGTGCAAGCACACGCACCACAAAGTACAAGAGGGAGGAGTGGTGGGCAACAGGCTTGTAACCTGCACGGGCCTCATCAATCTTGGCCTCTGTCTCATCAGATATCTTTTGCTTTTCACTGATCTCGTCTGAAAGGATCTTTGATGACTGCAGGATGTCCACAGCATTTTCATCCTCCAAGATGTTACCCTGCAGAAAAGTTCAAGGAGCAGAAAAACCACTAAAAGGTGCATCAGATCAAATGACAAATAACGCTATTCATGGCTCTTTTCCCACAAGAAGGGCTAATAAAATAAGTTATTAAACCTAACTTATTAACGAGCTCACAGTCAGTTACTATTCTGCGGACAATGTGTATGGTCAAGGCAAAGGCGCAATGCATCCGTCGTGGGCACCATGACACCGTACAGGATTAATGAAGCCAGCGTAGGACATTTGACAAGCACCTCACCTGGCTTGTGGAAAGCACGCGCAGAATTTCATCTTCAATTTCCTTGAGTTTGCGCTTGTTTTCAGCTCCCTGTACAAGGCCAAATCGGGCAATTTGAAGCATATTTTCACTAAATATGCTGGACAGCAACATGCACGACAGGCATGAACAATCGACCTTGATGAGAAAGTGCAGACAGAACGACACCAAGAGTTAGCCAGAAGCCACTTGCCTGGATAATGAGCTTGTTCTTCTCATCTTCAAGATCAGGCCGCTCCCTGGCAACTGCTATACCTAGCAGCTGATCTTCCAAGCCCTGGTGTGCCCAGTCAAGCAGCATGCATTCGAGCTTGAGAACTCAGTGTGTGGCCTCCAGCGCAGGTCATTAAGAAGAAGCAGGTTGTTGCATGCAGAAACCCAAGCCCAGCAAGGTCTTTTGTACCGGGGGATTTAGGAAGATAGGCTAACAGTGTAGGTCATATGCACCTCTGACGTTGCAAAATTGATCCACATACCTCAGGTGTGGTCATAAAGTTCAGCAGAGCAACCTTTGTGCACAGCTCAGGAGCATAATGCGGGTTGCGGAGCTTGGTTGTAATGTAAAACCTGGAATACAGTTCAAAAGAGTGAGGAAGTTGCAAGTCAGCTGCCTAGCGAATCTTTGAAGGGGATCCAGCTTCTGCCTTTTCATTGTGATATTGCGACCATGGTTAAGGAGTGCAGGTGAAATTGAACTGGTGGGAAATTGAGGGACAAAGCAAGCTTGCATAAAAGGAGCATTGTCATGCATATCTGTGGGTTACTCAAAGTGCGTTCGGGACATCCAGCATTCAACAAACTTACGCAGAAAAGCATACCAGGCAATACCATGCAGGCACCCTGGAGCTGGAATATAACAATGCCTTGCTTCCTGGCATTTCAGCTTCTATGCGCAGCGGCTTGCATGGCCAAGTTGTGTGTGCACTTACTTAAAGTCATCGCTGTACTCCACCACAGCATCGCCCAGCTTGATGCACATAGTACCACCCTGCTTGAATGTCAGCTTCTGCAACAGCGGCTCCAGGCTAGCATCCAGCGTCTCTAGCACGTTTTCCATAAGCACTGGCTTCCCAAACTACGCACAACACCAAAATGTACATGAATAATGTGCATGAGCAGGCTAGCCAACAATTTGTCTTCCTGAACATTGCACTAAGGCATGCTATATGATGAATGATACTGCACAAGCTGATCAGAGGCAGCGAGCTGCTATTTCTGTGTGCCAAGAACAGCTACACTTGTTCTTGGCATGCTTGGAGCGGGTGCATAGTGCTATAAGGGAGCTGCACTTATGACCTGCTGACCATTGCATTGCAAAAGGAAATGCTTCCAAACTTTTAGCCACAATTTTCGTCACTGGAACACGCCAGCACATCTGCACATCTTGCCTGGATGGCATTCTCAAGTGTGCGCAGAAAGTTGGAGTCCGTCAGTTTGACCACAAGCAGTCCATTCTCCTTCTCCATGCCACGGATCCACTTGTTGGCCAGGCCCTGTGCAGGATTGAAGCAAGCCAAAACGGCACAATTAGAAAGGGATTCCAGCAGGCAGCTAGTCATTTGCGATCTCAAGTTACAACGATGTCCAAACAAGGTGCGTGCAATGCCTGGAGTAATCAAAGCGGCAAGGTGTCTAGAGTCACACAATTGCAGCACGCATTGAAAGCTAAGTGGGGCTGCCTTTTTGCCATGGCCTACAACCCAGCCGTCTACTGAGCAGAGAGCTGATGAACATTCGTGACATGTGCAGGCCAATACAGCCGCACCTGTGGGTCGATGCACAGCGGCCACCGCCGGCCTTGGTCCACGGCAATGCCGTTGTCGGTGGAAAAGTCGTCCTTGGGTAGGCCCCAGATGTTCCACTGCCGAACCTGTGCAGGACAAAGGTTGGCGGTGTGTGGCGGGATAATGATGCCTTAAATGTACCATTAATAGAGGCACACAAGCAGACACGCATGTTGAGCATGCACTGCAAACAGGCACGCATGTAGGACAGGTATCAAGAGGATCAATGAAATTAGGTATGAGCATAGTGGATGCGATGAGCCAACACACACATTCTTGTGTGACAGTAAGGGGGCTGCACAAACAACACACAGCAGGCATGGTGGACACATGCAGCAACACCTTTTGAAGCCAAGTGCAGTGCAATTGTTGCTAGGAGCCTGAACATCCTGAGGACCAATTGTGCCCCAATTTTGTTGTGTCATTGATGTACGCACCTTCACAGGGTTTCCCAGCACAGCTTCAAGCTTGAAACGGTCACTGCAAGGGACACCTGCTTGCTGGCAAGCCTCCAGCCAGCTGTGGAGCACTTCAGACCTGTACTCGAGGGTCCAAAGCAAGCAGACTGCTGAGGCAAGCACTGTGCATGCCTATGATTTACGGGCACGTGACGACGCACAGTAAGGTGGGGCACGGGGACGCCAATGCAGGTGCAAGGACAGCGCAGGCAGCAACCTGGCTGCCAGCAGTCATTCTCACCTGTAGGCGGCAGTGAAAGGGCCTAGGTAAGCAATCTGTCCCGCGGCCAGCAGCACATCACCTAAGAGCTTAACACACAGCTCTCCAAGGTTCCTGCAAAGAAAAACATTAGGTGAAGTGCAAGTTGGCATCAGTTTTAAGTGTCTGCAGTGATGGAATGAGATGCACACCAGCGACTGCACCACACCTCTTTTTGCTGTTAAATACAGCATAATTTATCGAGCACATTGCAACCACATCCTTGACTTCTGCAACTGTTGAGCAGCACTGCAGCCCCATTCTTGAACTCACTGTGCTGCTGTTGTCCAGCGCTGCTTCTCTCCCCCTAGACCGCTGATGAGCTTCTCTGCGCGTTCCAATTTAACTGTACATAGCGCAACATCTGCTTCCAGCTGTTCCTTTCGGTTTTTCTTGTTCTGCAAACACAGTGCGCAAACAAAACTGAGGTTGGACGTGTAAAATGTTCATGCGATGAAGTGTGATGCCAGGTGGACAGCTTGTTAAGAAGAAATAAAGAATGACGTCAAAGCACCACCTCAAATGTAACAAGCCATTTAGTTAGGGCCCAAATCTTACCTGCAGATTCACACGGTTAAGGGTCAATACCTACACTTTTTACTGTTGGCAAAGTTCAAGCTCATTCTTGTGTGTGACCATGCAGCAACCTACAGCGCGCGCGCTTGCACGCGCACCCACCCACATCCACACCCACACACACACACACCCACCCACACCCAC
>SL_4KL_010_BRINEDRAFT_10001264_pt1 | contig 13936 bp, 15 predicted proteins | sample SodLak_010_BRINE_2_FD_10664 | JGI IMG/M metagenome (IMG submission 10664)
CGAGCTTACACGTGCTTGCATGAGTATACTCAGGGCCGGGTTGAGTCCCTGACGGTCAAGAGCACCACCGTAATTAACGATTTCCCACCGTCATTCATCGATTTACCGTAATTTATGGTGGTTGACGTCTGACGTCATAAATGCGCCGTAAAATGCGGTGCCAATTCTGAATTACGCCGTAAACGCCCAGCACTGATAGTAGCATGCACAGGGGGAGAAAAGAAGTTTTCAAATTTGCGCCGATCGCAGTAAATATGCTCTGTGAACTTTCTATCATCCTGTCCTGACACTCTCCCCTGATGGCTCAGGGTGAATTGACCGTCATGCAAGACCTTGCAGGCCGAGCGCTCTAACGAGGGTGTCTGCAGCATTGCGGGCTCCTTATGAATAGTGCAGTCTGTGTTGTGTTGCTGCCTAATTGCGCCATGAGGACTTTTCGCAAAGAGCTCTTTGGATCCTATTGCTAGTCTTGGGAAGCTAGAAATTATTAGTGTGTTGTTTCCAATAGCAATGCTGGAAGAGAACAGTGGTCATGGGGGGAGCAGTTGCAGGTGGAGTGAAAAAATTAGTGAAAATTTTCCAGTGTGACCGTTCCACTATAAAAATTGAAAGGTTTTTGCTCAGGAGTGAAAAAAATTGTGTGTGGCTGCTGGTAAAATTTGGGGTGAAGAAGACGACCCTGGTGGCCTAGGTGGGTGCTCAGCTTCCGAGGCTGTCAGAGTCTGTTTTTGGCATAGATAGCACGTGCGCCCTCACCACGAGCCCATCAGAGCTCCTTCGACACCCAGAACCCCACTTGTATACTTCTATTTGGTTAGGTTATATAGCTGTACCTGCCGAACGAGGACGGCTTAGCTGAAGCCAAACGGGCCTGCAACCGAAACCAATAAAGACAAGCTAGGTAGCGTTCTGAATCTAAGCACAGCATTCAAGGCACTCATGCACATACAAGGCCAGGCCTTTGGTGTCTGCTTGGCTAGTAAAGTCTCTTAGCCTGTTTGAGCTACTAGGGAAAGAGCGGAAGAGTTGGCGGTGCTTGACGCGCAAGTTTGCCAAGTCAGCACCTGGGCAATCTAAGAGGACATGCTCTTCATCTTGCACACAGTACCAGTTGCTATTAGTGCAAACTCTAAGCTCATAGGGGACTCTGTGCTGTTGTTGCCAGAGACGCTCGACATTTAAGTTGTGACCAGAGAGTCAGAGTCTAGAAAGAGCGCGCGAAAGATGGTTTGGGTTATTGTGTCGTAGGTATAAAGGCAGAGTTGGTTTGGTTGCGCGTTTCTGATTGTCCCACCAGCCAGTCTGATTCCCTATGGGCACTCCAAAATGGATGTGATATGTCCTCATGACTCTGCTGGAAGCATGTGCATCATGTGGGCGAATCTGGTCCAGGTCTCTCCATTCTCCAATGGTTTGCTCACGCAGCAACAGTTCAAAGTCACTCATGTTGATTTTGGAACGGCTCATTATAGCAGAGATGTGCACATCAGCCTCAGGTATATCGTTGAGAGCAGATAAGACTTCAAATGTCCAACTTCTTCTTTGGTGAGCCAGCCTTAAATCAGGCTCATTGATCTTACTCAGCAAGGCATTGTTGCTTGTCAACTGGCTGTTCCAAAAGCGAGCAGCACAGCAGAACCAGTAGAAGCACAGGGGCAGCTGACCTGTCTCTCTTAGTAGGCAATGTGTGTTTAATACTTCTATTATGTCTAGGGGTCAGCGTTGGCTCATAGCATTATATAGCGTATAGCGCTATATAGCGTTATATTGCACTAAAAATTTTCAGGATATAACATGCCAAAATGGTGCCCTGCTGATTCGCTCTATTCTGGCTCCCCTCGTGTGATGGGGTGGCCTGAATCGATAATATGAATCAGATTAAATTGATGTTGTATATGGGGAAGAAACCTTCGTCTGGCCAGCCGGTTGCCCCAGACGGTTCCGATATTGAAGTGTGCCACACCTTAGTCATGTCTGCTGCTGTGGTAAACAAGCTGGGCAAGCAGTGCACAAAGCCTTGACCAGATACAGAAGCTGGAGCTCAAGGCTAAGGAATGGGTGCAAGCAGCGCCAGGAGCAGCAAAGCGCAGCTTGGGCATGGCATCAGGAGTGGCGCAACTTTGCTGGTGCAGCTCTCTTCTCCTCTCCCTGACTGGAACAACCCGTTGCCTCACTTATCTTTAAAACACAATAGCAACCACAGCACACAAGCTACACTGGCATGCCTGCACACGAGGACACATGCCCGCACCGGGTACCCGTAGTACTTCTGCATGCTTCCACGTGCTGGTGCGGCTGTGCTATGGGCAAAAGCACAGGGCCCAAACAAGCTGTGGCACATGCATTCATGCCAGTTATGAGCGTGGGTAACCCATCCAGGTATGTAGCTGCCAAAATACGTGTGCAGAGGGGGTAGTGTGCATGAGGCACCTGGCCCTTACTGGTAGCACAGGAACACCAAATATAGCGCTATACTGGAGCCTACGACGCCATAAAATGCAATCAAATGAATATTTTCCTTCCTAAGTTTGCAAGAGGGGTGCATACATCACATTCCATCTGACTCTTTAGTCCGATGACGGAAATCGGGCTGGTGGGGGGAGATCCGGCGTATATAACGCCTGTGATATAGCGTTATATCGCTATACAGCGCTACAGATTTGTCCATACAGCACTGTATGCCAACCCCTCATTATGTTGCTAATTGATTTTGGATGTTGAAACCCAGGTTTGGAGGCGGTCAATTTCTGACCCATTTTGGCACACATTTGCTGGATTTTTCTGAGGTTGTTTTTTTCCAATGACCTAATGTGCACATCTCACCAGCTGCTGGGTCGTTCCACTCCAAATGTTTTGCAATGACGTTTATTACAAGAACACCAAAACACCAAAATCATGTAATTTGGTGCAGTGGGTGATCTGGGATGAACATTTGGCTGTGAAAAAGTAGGGTCCACGCTGCGGAAGATTGGGCACGGTCTCAGTGATAGGTTCCTCTCAAGCTTATGTGCTGTGGACAGCTTACAACCAGGGCTACCACTTGGTGATGAGTATGTAAGGTGCCTGCCATGGAGACCATACCCAAGGGTCATGCCAAAACCATACCCATTTTGGGCCTCAGTCGCCCCCCTCTGGGAAAATTGATGAAACTATTTGAGGACCTCGCGTTTAGTAGGACTCGCAAAACCATAGGAGCAATACGGTATGGGATTCCCGCCAATCATTGTCTGCAATGGCATATCCAACAAGAGGCGCGCTCGTGTGCAAATCGTGAGGGTGCACCGGTCACTGGCAATTTGGACTGGCTTCCAGGCATCATGTGTGTTGGCATCATTGCCTGCCTAACATCCATGCACCCTTGCTTGACCCCCGTCCATTGACTGCTTATATCCACAGGTAAAAGTAAACTTGCCTGGGAGCCTGGCAGAACATGCCGCGAGCCGCCCAGCGTGCTTGGTGCTTGAACTTTGGGCAGCAGGCTCACTGGTATGTAGCCTCTCAGCTGTGCTCCTGCCAAGCTGCTGCCAAGACGTCTTCACAGAGCTGCAAGGGATGGTTTCTGATGCGGCATTCCTTGAGGATCTGATGCTTTGGCTGCGCTTTCAAGTGTCCTACAGTGCTGCTCAGCAGCAGCAGCAGCAGCAGCAGCAGCTGGAGCAGCAACCAAGAGTCGCAGATGTGTACAGCAGTGTAGCTTCCTTTGCAGACGAGCAGCAGCTGGCTCTTATGGCTGATGTGGGGAGAGACATGCTGCTGCACAGCCTCAGCTGCGGAGCGGTAGGAGTTGCAGGTGAGGGTTGATCGCTTGAGCTGGCTGGGAGGATAACTGCCTGTCTGCAGCCAGGACCACCTGGAGAGCATCCTGTTTATGCAAGGACCACCTGGATAGCATGCAAGGACCACCTGGATAGCATGCAAGGACCACCTGGATAGCATCCTGTGCATGCAAGGACGACCTGGATAGCATGCAAGGACCACCTGGATAGCATCCTGTGCATGAGGTGAATATGTGCTCAGCATGATCGTTGTGATGTTGTCCTGTTGTCTTGGATTGATGCGCAGTCCGCGCACATTGCTGCCATGTCTGTGCAGGTCTGCTGTTCAGCGTGTTGAACGCACCCCCATTCTCCCTCCCTCTTGCTACCCTCCTGGACTTTGAAACACCTGAAGCAACCCAGATCCCTTCTTCAGCCATTTACGAAGGGCTTGAGCCTGCACCTTCTGCCGCAGCTGCCCCAGCCCTGGTGCATCCTGGCCTCCAGCCGGGGGCAGAAGTCTTGGCAGCAGCGCCAGCACAAGCAGCAGCAGCAGCAACGGCAGCTTCCATTTGGGCAGCAGCGACACGCGGATGCATCAAGGGCTTTGCCCCTGCTGCTGATTACAGCCTTGACGCTGACAGCTGCCTGCATCACCCTGCTCCTGGCCATGCGCTGTGCCCTACAGAAGCAAGCTATAAAGAATGGGGCGAGCACTTCACCAAGCACCTCCACGGCATCCGCTTCTGGTCAGCCCTCGCCACTGTTCCTTATGCAGTCAGAGCCTTGCTTTCTCACGACTGCATAAAGAAAGCAAGCGCAGTTGCCCACCTGCTGCCGTTTTTTGTCCTTCCTCGGAATCCCAAGGTACTTCTGGCCTCTGTCTGTCTTGGTTCAGGCACTTGGATGCCGTGCATAGATTTGCTATCTTTTGCAGATGCAAGGGAAGGCTGCAATGCCAAGGCAGGGTGTTTGCTTGCGACCTTGTGGTTTTGATCGACAGCCTTGCTTGAATTAGGCTCTCTGGGCACTCGGGGCATTAGCGTGCTGCGCTTCAACGTGGGAGCCCAGAAAAGTATCCCGGTTTGTGTTGTCTTAGTTGCCCCAACCCTCCTCAGAGCAGCCTAGCCATTCCCCTTCTCAAAGTAGTCCCAACCGTCTTCTTTCCTCACGAGGCAGGGGGGAGCCCAAGTGCTGAGGTGCTGCCATCTTGTGAGTTGGACGCTCATGGGCCTGAGATGGTACACCCCCGCCGGATGACCATATAAGTAAGGGCAACTCAGAAATTCTAGCCATTGCAAAGAACTAGCTGCGAGCAAGAACTGCAAACCGCTTGTTTGATTCTCAAGAATTTAGATTGTTTGATTGCTGGATGCTCGCGATGCCACATGTGTCCAAACACATTCACCAGTTCACTCATTGCTGGTGATCTCAGATGTTGATCACAAGCAGTACCGCTGTAGTTTGCTGCTCCTGGCTAGCAAATATGTGGTATTATCTCTTGGACTCACCACGCTGGTCTCCTTGCACTTTCAGGGAAGGTGGTCAACTGGAACCTTGAGATCTTTGTGCTTGTCTTGTACCACAGTCAGAGCATATGTCAGGTAGAGACTCTGACCTTGATTAGCTGGCACTGCTTGGTGCGCTCTGCAAGGACAAAACAGAGCAGAAATTGTGGTTTTACTCTTGTGCTATTGTGATCAATCATAGCAAAAGCCAGTGGCTTTGCAGTGTTGCCTGTCGACCTTGTGTATGAGTATGTTGCGTGAAAATGCAAAACCGTTAACAATCACAGGGAGGAGTGTCGTGCTCCTGTATGTGTTCCTCTTTTCTCCACAGGTTGCCAGGCAGGACACTTGCACAGACTTCAAATGCCATGCATGTCCACCCAACAATGTCTAGGTGTCTTTTGACCAATGATCACATTTATGGCGACGAAGGAGCAGGCCAGACTCTCCTAAGGAGCCCCCTTGAAAACATTGCATTATCAATTTACTTCAGACGGCCTGTCTGCAGTAAGACTTACTAAACAAGTGAATCATGGACTTTTTCATGCATTGAATTGGAGGAAGCTATCACCTGACCTGTAGGGTATGTAACCCATTAATTCCTCGCTCCTCCCTCAATTCTGCTTGCCTCATGTTGCCATGCAGGTGACAATGCGCCTTCTCCTCTTAGAGCGTATAGCAACAACTGCAGTCTTCACGCTCCTGTATAAAACCATCAACACCGGTTGCCCTGTGTTCAGGTGGGTCAACTTCTCGCAGGTGACCTTAGCCTGCATCACTGCTTGCACCCTGCATCGCTGCGTGCACCCTGCATCACTGCTTGCGCCCTGCATCACTGCTTGCACCCTGCATCACTGCTTGCACCCTGCATCACTGCGTGCACCCTGCATCACTGCTTGCACCCTGCATCACTGCTTGCACCCTTTGGCGGTCTTCATTTCTTCAAGCTTCTTTCTTTGGCTTCAAAGTGTGACAGCTGTGACAGCTGTGTTGGCGCTATGTTGCCAGGGTGTTGTGAGACACATGTGCGCGAGACTCTGTGCCTGCATCAGCTAAAGAGCATGCGGATAAAGGAAGCTTTACACATTTCACTGGTCAACTTAACATTGAAGCGCATTGATTGTGCTCCGATGCTTTTCATAAACGCTAGCAACACGCTAGTGCTATGAAGCTCGTGCTGTTTGCACTGTGTTGCGTGTGGCATGGGGAGCCGCCGTATGAAATTGCGTGGTATCATTGATTATGGACTGCGCAGGTCCGTTATGATTAATCTGGCAGCTTTCACAATGGAATGCCTGTTGGACATCTATCTCCGATGCCTGTACTTGAGGTACCTGGAAAGGCAGCAGGCACAGCCACGACTGATGGAGGGACAAGAGAAAGGGAGCAAGTTGAGGAGCACGACTCACTGATGCACCACCTTACCATTAAATGTGAAGGCATTGCATGCCTAAATTGCACCTGCTTTTTTTTCTTGTGCTTGTTCCCGGTTTAATTTGAGGAGCATTGGCGTGCCACCATCGATGCTCAGTCTATGACTGAACAGCTAAGTTACAAGGCACAGCGGCACAGGCTGCAGCAGTTTGGCATCCTACATAGAATTTGTGCTGTTATTGTAGTTTCTACTGGATTTGGCGGTGTGCATCCATTTAGACCTGTGCTGTGCCTTGTCAAGATCCAGTTGCATGATAAAACTGCAAAAGAACAGTCTTGCGCAGATGTGCACAAAAAGATGGTCTACATAGGGCAAGATGCTTGTTATCATGGCAGAAAAGGGCGGTTTTTCAAAGGGAAGCAAGATGACTCAACGTCCATTCAAGGCCTGCAAATTCGTAAAGCGAGGCATGTACAAACGTAGCATGCATGACAACCATTGACATGCATAAAAGATGGGCATGGAGCAGCTGGCAACTTCATTACCTTAAAAAATTTGGTTCAGTCTCAAGATCAAATGAGATTTAATCTCAATGATGCTGTCTGCCTTGAGCATGCTTATCAAAAAATTGGGTTTTTCGGTCTTGTCATAGGAATCTTGTCATTTGTCATAGGAAAAAAGTATGCTGAAGCTGCGAGCTTGGACCTCTCCTTACTACACGCTGCCAGTTTATTGATTCGTGCAGGCTTTCTTTCTGTCGTAAGTAGTCATGTTGCACAAGTAGTCCTTCTGCTGGCCTACCTTGTTTATCTTCATGTGTAGCATGTGGATCAGTGTAAACCATGCATTTTCAGCAAGAAATGCATGGTTGCAGCTGAGATGGATATGCTTGCCTTCAGGGTTTGTACCTGCAATACACTACCTTTTTGCTTTTGTAACCTTATGGTGGAAGTCTTTCAGGGGCCCTGAAATGCATGACCCATGAGTCTTAGCTTGTGTTGTCACATTGCCCATGTGCTGCGCCAAGGCTTGTGTGTTGTCCAGTTCAAAGGCTTTTTATTGTCCGTTGGCCCTGGTCTTAAGCGTCTTTCAAATTTGCGATATCCTTCTTTCCCAACTTTAGTACCCCACTCCTGGTCTTGATAATGATTTGTTGCATAAGTTTTCCCAAGGGCACGTCTGGTACTAACATGTTTTTAAGTATGTTGAACCGAATGAGCATGAAACATAGCAAGCTTGGTGGCTTTTTGAGGATCTAGGTTATTTTAGGTTACATAGCTGTACCTGCTAAACGAGGGCAGCTTTGCTAAAGCCAAACGGGCCTGCAACCAAAACCAATAAAGACAAGCTAGGTGTTCTGAAATCTAGGCACGGCATTCTAGACACTCATGCACAAACAAGGCCAGGCCTTAGGTGTCTGCCTGGCTAATCAAGTCTCTTAGCCTGTTTGAGCTACTAGATGGGTTGCACAAGAGATGGTGGTGCTTGACCCGCAAGCCTGCCAAGTCAGCACTCGGGCAATCTAAGAGGACATGCTCTTCATCTTGCGCACAGTGCCAGTTGCATTCAGTGCAGATTCTTAGTTCATAAGGAACTCTATGCTATGCATGCCGGAGCCGCTCAATATTCAAGCTGTGACCAGTGGGTCTTAATCCCGAAAGAGCGTGCGAAAGATGGTTTTGCACATTTTTTCTTGTAGGTATGAAGGAAGAGTTGATTTGGTTGTGCGTTTCTGATCATCCCACCAGCCCGAGGATTTAGACTGAGATTCTTCAGTTAAGTTACTAACTTAGTGAGTTATTATGGGTTCAGACCTTCAGCCAGATGGGTTGACTGCTGGGCTTGCTGGACACTGCCAGCCAGACAAAAATATCCGGAGTCTTAGAAAGAACTTGACATGATTTGTATGTCTGCTCCAAGAGAAACAATCTCACATCCTCAGCTCTGATGTTGTCAAAGTAAAAAGCGCCTTTGTCTCCAGTGTAAGTCCTAACAGCAAAATCAGAGAATCGTTCTGCGAATCTCCTACTCAAATAGCAAATTTTCAAGCAAGGGCATAAAAAAAAGGACATGCTTTTGTCCTGGACACCATGCAAGTCACATTTGTCACAAAGCCTATTGTGGATTTATAAACAGCCGGTTTAACTCTCAGGGTATGGGCACGCAAGCAAGAACGAGCAATGTTACGAAGCACATGCCTTCTCAGTTCCAGCTCTAGGTACCTAGGCAGCAAATGGGGAGGGTCCTGTACAGTGCTTACAAAACTAGTAGTTTGAGAGGCAAGGCCATCCATGCATGATAAGTAGCCAGTTTTTGAGCGGGTGTCCTACGATCTGCACCATCCAATTCCCTCCGTACCGCACGCAAGCGCTCACGCAAATCCACCACTAAGTCTTGAAGTGGAAGGGGAGTTGCAGCCTTAATGCAATTGGCATACGTATCTGTCGCGCGTAAACTCTACGTTCGGACCCACACACGCCTCTAGAGAGGTCCAGCATTTTCTGCTAGAAGCACCTAGAGCGATATCTACACGATCTTTGTGAGCAAGCCACTATTGCCGCTAAGTATAGAGTGAAAAACTTGACAACAGCACGGGGCCAATAATACTGCAAAGGCTCCTGGCCACACTCTCACAACACAGCCCAGTTGAGCGTGGATCTTTTCATACCAAGCAGGGGGCTGTCGAACTCACTGCCCTGCTTCATGAACCGTGTTCCCCAGATCTGGCAAACATACATACTGACGGGGATATCGTAGCATTTAGCCAACCAGAGGAGAGCATGTGGCCTGCCAATCAAATGATGCTCTCGCGCAAATTGCCTAATTCTGTGACAACCAGCCATGAAAGGACCAAGCATATGCTCAGCAAATTTGGCAATGTTATGTGTCCGATAGAAACCATGCCTAGGTATTTGAAAAAATCATTTGGCTGGCGGAGCAACCCCCACACTGAAAGCGGGGACGTTAAAGCCATGTAAGTTAAGATGGACAACTTCGGACTTAGCATTATTGATGGTTACCCCTTTCCTCCTGGCATACTCGTCCAAACGATTGAGCATGGTTTGCAGTTGGTCTGGCCTATTTGCAGTAAGGCACATGTCATCTGCATAAAGCATGGGTGACACGTACGGTGCTAGAGCCAGTGATTGCTCCTTCTACACCCTCCACAATGAGATCAATTTCATGAAGATAAATTGAAAATAGCAGAGGGGACAAAGGGGGGGTTAGGCTACATAGCTGTACCTGCCAAACAAGGGCAGCTTAGCTGAAGCCAAACGGGCCTGCAACCGAAACCAATATAAGCAGAGGGGACAAAGGACAGCCCTGTTTGATACCTCTGGTGGGCACGGCACGAACGCGCTTAGGACCATCCACTAGAATGTATGCATCTTCTGCGTAAAGATCCTTTATAATGCTGAGCAAAGAGGAAGGCATATGAGTGCGGTGCAAGTAATCCCATAGGGCTTCCCATGGGATAGTGTCATAAGTCTGTTTGAAATCAGTAAAAGCGGCATGAAGTCTGGGTGAATTGCTGGGGGGTTGAGCCTGCGCAGCACGCTGAAGGTGCCTGAGAATAAACATGGGCTGCAGAGTGTTGCGGCGTGGGTAGAACCTAACTGTGTGTCAGGGATCTTCTCCTTAGCATCTTACTAACTTGTCACCAAATCTCTTAGCACATTGGCATACAGCCAGTACAGCGTGCCACTCACTGCAAGCATGCGATAGTTCCCCGGGTCCAGGACCGGCTTTCTTGTACAAAGGACTAAGCCTGGCCTCCTTCCAATAAGCACGGATACTAGCCGACTCCATCTTCAGCGCAAATACCTGAGCCAAGTAAGGAGCTAGCACATTGACATGCTGGGGCTTCCTGCTGCCTTCCACACGAACCACCTTGGCAGCATGCTTTTAGGAGCAGAGATGACATCAAAACCAGGGGAGGCCCTTATGTTCGTCCTCGTAATGTGATCAAATCAAGACATGCAGTTTGTCTGCGTCAGGCATCTCAAACACATCCGGCTCGGGTTCCCACCCAGGTTGGGCCATCTGCGGGAATGGACCTCAGGAGGGGGGTTGTTTCGGTCCACAGGGATGACCAGGTCACGGGCAGAGGAGCCTGGTGGCCCTGCCCAACGCGTGCGCATATGCTGAGCAGCTTGCCAAATTGTCCCAACTAGTGATTCCACTCCTTGGCTTATCCTGCCCCATACGCCCTTGCGGCTGCTCTGAGGTTGTCCCGTCTGAATTCCCATTCCTATAAAGACAGTATGGAGGCTAACATTGGCTGCAGCCCGGCGAAGGTGTTGACGTTCTGCTTATCAAACAGACATAAGTCTGCCTACGTAGTTTCCTTCCTTCCTTCTCTGTTAGTCCCTTACACTGAGCTTTTCAAGGGTTTACAAGGGGTTCACAGGAGAAGGCCTTCAGTCAAGAAGTGCAATTGCTAGCCTGCTCATAATTTAGTTAGCTACCATGGGTTAAGACCCTCAGCCAGAAGGGTTGACTGCTGGGCTTGCTAGCTATAATGCCTATAGGCACTGCCAGCCAGACAAAAAATATCCAGTCTCAGAAAGGAAAAAGAAAGTGATTTGGACATCTGCTTCAAGAGGAACAATTTCACATCCTCAGCACTGATGTTGTCGAAGTGAAAAGCTCCTGTGTCATGAGTATACATTCTATCAGTCCCAGTTAAGGGTTCAACTAGTAAGTTACTAACCCGGTTACATACCTTGGAGTACAAGGGTTTCATCTATAATTCAGCCTGCTCATAAAAACATCATTGCATGAAGGAAGAAAGTAAGTTTATGTTTTCTTGGCCCAAAATAGCAGACACATTGTGGATACCTGCGAGAGGAAACAGAGACCAAGGAACCCTCAGGCTCGGCCAGATGGGATGCTTGCTGGGCTAGCTGGCCACCTAGCCTGTAGTCATTTTGATGCATTCTTCTCGTTTCTCCCAGTGGAAAAGCAGTGTGAACTTTGAGGGTTACAAATTGTAACAGATGTGGTGGGGGCCAGAATTAAAAAATGCTTTGTTCACATGTCATGTCAAACCCAGAGTTTAAAGTTTACTGAGAAAGTAAACTAGAAGAAAAAAAATCGATTGAAAGTTTACGAGGAGTTACATGGCTCTAAAATCTACACTGAAATAAGTCCATCAGCCAGATGGGTTGACTGCTGGGCTTGCTGGGCATTGCCAGCCTCCAAAATGTCCATGACGAAGTAAAGAGAACAAATGTGTCTGTTTGTATGGAAAGGATCCTAGTAGGCTGGACCCTCCACGCAAAGGGTCAGGGGTGGAGGTGCAGAAGTCCACGTGTAGGGATAGAGGACATACGCGGAGGTTTCAACAGCCTGTTCAACAGCCTGAGGTGCTTTACAAAAGCAAAACACAGCTTATTTCCCTTGTTCTGCATACTATCCAGAATTGCATCGGATGCAAAAGGGTATAATTATTGCTTCTCAAAGGCATTAGAATGTTTGGGGGCAGGGTTACTTAAGCTTGCATCATGAACCGTTTGCATACCAATTTAAACATGCACTTGCAAGAGCCAGATAGATCTTATGCATGCCAAGTTAAGTCCAATTATACTTTCGCCTAAAATCAAGTAATTGCGCAGGTTGGTAATTTTATGCATAATGTAATGTAGATGCCGCATAAGGCGGCTTGATTCCACATCACGCGTAGGTTTTCGTTCCTTTTTTCTTCACAGTGACTCATGTCCATGTGACTGTCAAAGATAGTTCCCATCACTCCAAATAGGATTGAGTGCAGTTTGCTCTTAAGAGTTGAAAGCTTCCTTAGGCCGAGGTCACACTGGGCCAATTGACCCCCCGGATATTCAACTTTTCAGAAATTGTCCAGGTATCCAATTTCAAGCGTTAAGCTTGCAGGGCAATCAAAGAAGCTTGCTGTCTTCCCTTGGGTGAAAATTCCATGTGCTTGATTTGCTACGGGATGTTGACTACGGAAATGCAGGGAAGAATGGAAGCTGAATTGGCTCGGCCTTGCTTCCCCTCAGGGGCTAGGCTAGCAAAACCCACATTACCACAGCTCAACTTCGTGCAAGATTCTCCATAGTCATTACCATACGCAAAATAGCACTCAACAGACTGGCCGCCCTTGCTAACCTACCCCAAGCAGAACTCACCTCCTGTAAAATTCACAAGCTTTTGGCATGCAAAAACATTTAAGCCAGCACCCTGCCGTATACTGAGAAATAACAATACAAACATCAGCGGACTAGTTGACACCCACTTTAGTGTAACACTCATCTCATCCGCTACCAGTGTCCAACCTCTGACAGAAAATTTACCAACCACACAAGCAGTGCCTCCACCACAGCCTCGCTCTGCTACCCACTACAGACATGAAGTTACCGGACGCCGTAATCCTCGTACTTTGATCCCTCCATCTACATCTGCTATCAACCATGGCAATGCATGATGCCGACAACAACGAAAAAGCCAACCTGGAACCTTGCCCCACATGCAAGAAATCCACCCAGAACCCGTAGACATTGCAGATATATCACCCACAATAGTCAACATACACCTCAACCAACCGAACTAGACACAGAGCTCTAGAGCAAAATAGCAATTTAATATCAAGAAGACGGACCCCTCAGCAACAGGACTTGTTCAAACGTCTCTTAATATCCTCTACCCAACGCCAACCATCTAGGTGCAACAGTACCCTTGGCTCACACCTGGTACAGCAGCTACCCCTGTGGGGTAGGTTGGGCCAAGCTGTTTCATCCATAACTCAACTGGCTCATGCTGGCACCCAACAAGCTCCGGTACGCCTGAAAATACACAACAGCATGATAAATCTCCCAGCAATTGAACACGCTCTCAATGTACTTCAAGATGCAACACTTGTCCAGATGATATGGCCCCCCGCCAGCTTCCTGACACCCCCTACACTTACATTGTAACAACTGGCTTGTTCTGCACCTGTTGTCTACACAACCCTGAGCTGCGGTCTGCAATCAAGTACAAGCACAAAAGAAGAAGACCCCTCCAGCTCAACACAACCCTGGAATGCCTAGGCCCCCACACCCAACTTCTAGACCCAGCATCCATGGCTCATGCGCTTTGGAATTATAAGAGAAACAAAGCTCGCTCGTTCATTGCCTCAGATGCTGTCAGCCCCATCTTCTTCAGCATGGAAAAAAATGTCCATAGATGACTGGAGAGTTGTCCCAGCCATGTCTAGAGACAATTCTGGTCGGAACCCCACCAACAAAAGCAATACCATGCCTATTCTGCGCCCATGATCATTGAAAACTGGGCACTTC
>SL_4KL_010_BRINEDRAFT_10001265_pt1 | contig 13934 bp, 13 predicted proteins | sample SodLak_010_BRINE_2_FD_10664 | JGI IMG/M metagenome (IMG submission 10664)
GCAGCCGCAACGAGCGGTCGAGGCCGCTGACGGTTCCGATAGTAATCGTCCCCTCGAGTCGGAGTGGCGAGCCGATCGCGACCGCGTCGGTCCCCTGGCGTGGCTGGCTATCGGCCATCGTGAGCGGGCGGGCGGTGGTGGGCGGATTGTCGATTCCGAGCACCGCGAGATCGGAGCGCGGGTCCGTCCCAACAACCGTCGCCCGCCGCCACTCGCCGCGGGTGCCGAACCGGATCTCGACGACGTCGGCACCGTCGATAACGTGGTGGTTGGTGAGGAGATGGCCCTCGTCGTCGTAGACGAAGCCCGAACCGCTGGAACTGCCACGGTCGCCGGTGACGTAGACCGTCACTACCGAGTCAATGGTCTCGTCGTACAGCGTTTCGGTGTCGACGCCGCCTGCTGTGGGAGTCTCGAATCCGAGACAGCCAGCCAGCCCCGCCGCACCGCTGGCCCCAACACCGGCGACAGCACGGAGGTACGCCCGTCGACTGTGGTGATCCGTCATCTGCCTGCATTCAGAGACAGAGATATATAAGAACTACAGACAGTCCGGCTATCGTAGCGCGCGACGAGGTCGACGGCGAACGGCTGGAGGATTAGGGTTGGCTGGTCTCGCGGCCTTCGAGGAAGCCGCCGACCGCGCCGCCGAGGCCGCCACAGACGAGTGGGTAGACGATACCGGCCAACACTGCCGCCGCCAGCAGATCCGGCCCACCCGTCGCCCCACCGACGCTGATCTCGAAGAGCAAGGTTCCGGCGACAGTCGCAAGGAGATAGCCGGGGATGACGAGCGCGCCGAACGTTGCGCCCTCGGCCGGCGTTTCGGCTCGCCAGTAGCGCGCAAGCGCGAGACCAGCCGCAAACAGGAGGGCCACTGGGATGAGGTACAACACGAGCGTAAAGCCGTCTTCGCCGCCGATGTAGCTCGTCGACTGTGTGCCAATCACTGGGATGTCTTCGACCACAGTATCGACCATGTGAGCATTGTAGAACACCCAACCGACGAGTTCGTAGGTTGCGGGCCCGCCGTCAAGTGCTTCGATGAGGCGGTTGAGCCCGGAGTCTCTGACGTTCGGTGCAACAACGAGATACGTAGACAGGTAGCCACCAATCCATGCGGCGAGTCCGGCGGCGGTGGCTGCGGGGAGAGAATCACCAATCTGTGTCATCGTTGATTGGTCGAACCCCATGCATAAAAGCCACCGCTCTCGGTCATACAGCCAAGCGCCGCCATAGCTCCCAGCAGTTGTTGCCGCTGTGGCTGAGTCTCGACAGTCTCGCCCGTGGCCATAAACACTATATTCCATCTAATGAGATGTAATTATACGATGTCAATCGCGTTTCCAGACTATCTCGAGGTCGACTACACCGATGGCGAAGGCGAAGATCCAATCGACTATCCATCGATTCCTGCCAAAATCGAAAAGGCAATCGAGGTCACCAAAGCTGGTCTCGAGCAGTACGAAAATCCGGCGGTGATGTGGACCGGCGGCAAGGATTCGACGCTGACGCTGTATTTCATCAACGAGGTCGCCGAGCAGTTCGGCTACGACAAGCCCACTGCGGTCTTTATCGACCACTACCAGCATTTCGACGAGATCACTGACTTTACCGACCACTGGGCAGACGAGTGGGATATCGAACTCGTGTATGCCCGCAACGAGGATGTAGGACAGTATGTCGACAAAGCCGGCCTCGAGCCGGGTGACAACATCCCCGTCTCGGAGCTTTCGGAACACAACCAACACCACGTCCGTGAAATCCTCGAATACGACGAAGATACGTTCCCGTTCCTCTTGGATACCTACGTCGGCAACCACCTGCTGAAAACGGTCGCGCTCAACGATGCCCTCGAGGAGTACGAAATTGACGGCGTCATTTCGGGCGTTCGCTGGGACGAACAGGAGGCTCGAGCCGACGAGACGTTCTTTAGCCCGCGGCACGACCCTGAGATCTACCCACCACACGACCGCATCCAGCCCATTCTCCAGTTCGACGAAAGCGATGTGTGGGATGTCTTTTGGAACTACGTCGTGCCTGACACCGTTGAGGCCTTCCCCGAGGAGGGCTACGTCCCCGAGTCGACCGACGATCTACCGGAGGGCGTCGACCAGTCTGACGTCCCGATCTCGCCGAAATACTTCGCCGGTTTCCGAAGCTTGGGGAGCGAAGTCAGCACCGAAAAAACGACCGACGAGCCGGCCTGGCTCCAAGATCTCGACAACACGACCGAGCGTGCGGGCCGCGCCCAGGACAAAGAGGATCTAATGGAGCGGCTGCGAAACCTCGGCTACATGTAACCCATCGATAGCAGTGCTGCGAACCGCCAACGGAACCTTCTTTTTTGTTCTCGGAAAGAGTGACTGAATGGCAGATTCCACGCTAACGCAACGCCATGAACTGTACATAGACGGCACGTGGCAGACAGGGGGCGGAACGATCACCGTCCGCGACCTTGCGGACGGAGGGACAGTCGGTGAGATCGCCGCCGCCGAACCCCAGCAGGCCGAGGCGGCACTGGCGGCAGCCAAACGCGCCCAGTCGGCTATGCGCGAGTCAACGCCGGTCGAACGCGCCGGGTGGCTCGAGTCAATCGCAGAGGGGATTGAAGCCCGAAGCGACGAACTCATCGAGACGATCGTCCGCGAGGCCGGTAAACCGATTTCTTCGGCGTCAGGCGCGCCCGCCGCCGCCGCCGAGCGGTGTCGACGAGCCGCCGCCGAAGCGCGGGATCTCGCGGTCACTCACGGCGAGTACCGCGAGGGTTCGACCGCCGGTCACGAAGGCTGGCAGGCGATCGTCAAACCCGAACCGATGGGAACGGTACTCTGTATCTCGCCGTACAACTATCCACTCCAGACGACCGTCTTGCAGATCGCCCCCGCGCTGGCAGCGGGCAACAGCATCGTGCTCAAACCCTCTTCGAAAACACCGCTGACCGCAGCGATTCTCACCGAGATCATCACGGCCGCCGTCGATCTGCCGACTGGCGCGTTCAACTTCGTGCCCGGCCGCGGCAGCGAGATCGGCGACACCCTAGCCGGCGACAGCCGGGTCGACACCATCGCAATGACCGGCTCGTCGGGTGCTGGGGTTCACGTCGCCCGTGAGTCCGAAATGGTGAATCTCGTGATGGAACTCGGCGGCAATGCGCCTGCAATCCTCTTCGAGGATGCAGATCTCGAGGCAGCCGCCGACGCCTGTACCGCAGGCGCGTTCAAGTTTGCTGGCCAGCGGTGTTCGGCCGTCTCGCGCGTGTTGGCCCACGAGTCAGTCCACGACGAGGTGGTCGAACGAATCGACGAGGCAGCCGACTCGTGGGTCGTTGGCGATCTGTTCGACGAACAGACAGATATGGGGCCGCTTATCGATGAGGCTCACGCAAAACAGGTCGAAACGCTAGTTGAGCAAGCCATCGAGTCGGGCGCAGAACTCGTCCGTGGCGGCAGTCGCAACGGCGCGTTTTTCGAGCCGACGCTGTTGGCGAACGTCCCAGCCGACGCCCGAATCATCCACGAAGAGCAGTTCGGCCCGGTCGCCGCCGTGACGACGTTCAGCGAGAAAGCCGAGGCCATCGAGCTAGCCAATGCCGGCGAACTCGCGCTTGATGCGGCCGTCTTTACGGCCGACCACGACCGTGCGATGGGAGTCGCCAACGCCGTCGAGGCTGGTTCGGTTCGCCTCAACGGCGCGCCCTCCCACGGACTGGGCGATGTGCCGTTCGGCGGTAACAACGCCTCCGGAATTAATCGTGAAGGAATTCACTCGACGATCAAACAGATGCTCCGGACGAAATCAATTATTCTCTGAGTTGTCACTCGCCGCCGCAGCGCCGACCGAACTGGGCTGGCTGCGGTAACCAAAGCCCGTAATACCGCGCGGCATATCCATGCAGATATGACTGGATCGTGGGTCGGGCTGTTTTCCGGTGGCAAAGACTCTTCGTGGGCCGTCTATCGTGCCCTCGAGGAGGGATTGAACGTAACGCGGCTGTTGACGGTTCATCCCTCGGCGGACTCATACATGTATCACGTCCCCGAGACACAACTGGCCGAGTTGGCCGCCAAGAGCATGGGGATCGAACACCTCTCGGTTGAGCCTGGTGATCTGGGAGCCACTGAGGCCGACGACGCCGGCACACAGGGTGATGCCGAACTCGAGCCGCTGGAGGCCGCTGTTCGAGACCTCAAAGACGAACTCGATATCGAAGGCGTCACCGCGGGAGCTATCGAAAGTGAGTTTCAGACCAGCCGGATTCAGGCGATGTGCGAGCGTCTCGACATTGAGCTCTTTGCGCCACTCTGGCAGCGTGATCCCGAAGACCTGGCCGCCGAGATGCTCGAGGCTGGCTTCAAAATCACGGTTCTTCAGGTTGCGGCCTACGGGCTTGATGACTCCTGGCTCGGCCGCACGCTGGATTCAGAGGCTATTGACGACCTCAGGACGCTCAACGAGGAGTACGGCGTTCACCTGCTTGGAGAAGGCGGCGAGTTCGAGACGTTCGTCACCGATGGCCCACACATGTCCAAGCGGATTGCCCTCGAGTATGACACCGAATGGAACGACAACAGCGGGCGGATTCGGATTACTGACGCACGGTTGGCCGACGAGTAAACTGTCCAGTGGCGGTGTTTTTGTCTCCGGAGCCCCCACAGCAGATATGGACGACGCAACACGCCGCGAGCAACTCGCTGAAGTGCTTGGCGACAGACAAGCGACTGCCAGCGAACTCGCTGGCGAACTCGAGACACCCGTTTCGACCGTTTATCAGGATCTCAAACACGTCGCGCGGTCGATGCGATACAAAGACAACACACAGTTTCTGGTCGCCCCACCGGAGTGTACCAACTGTGGCTTCAGCAACTACGACGATCCAGTCAACTACCCCTCGCGGTGTCCCGAGTGCCGAAGCGAATCAATCGCGGAGGCTGTTTTCAAAGTCGAAGCCCAGGGCTGACCGAGGCCTCGAGTGGTGATTGCTGTTTTCACCCACCGACATCCCTCTTGGTAGTGACTCGTTTCACTGTGCCGTACAATCGCGTAAACCGGCTGTTTATATTTCTCCGATACTGATAGGTACTGAATCAATGACTGCAGCGTGGATGACGCCGCTTGGCGTCGCGTATATGGGCGTGTTTTTGCTCAGCGGGCTTGCCTGTTTTGCGGCGGTTCCACGTGTGCGGACGTTCGACGACGCTGAACTCCGCTATGGGCTAATCGGACTGCTTGTGACTAGCGGTCTTTGGGCAGTGCTCAAAGCGGTGTTTTTTGTTGTCCCGGATCCGCTCCGAGAGCCCATCTACACCATTGGGCTGGTATTCGGCTTTGCGACGGTGTGGGCGTGGCTCTATTTTGCCTCGGCGTACTCCGGCCGACGGCTGCACATGAACCGGCGACTCCGGCAACTCTCCGTTGGCGTAGTTCTGGCTGTCGTGACAATCAAACTCACAAACCCAATACACGAACTGTATTTTACGACCGCAGAAGCCACCACGCCGTTTCAACATCTGGCAATCAATCACGGCGTGATACATTGGGCCTCGACTGGCCTGGCGTACGTGCTTGCCGCCGTTGGGCTGTTCATGATCTTCGAGTTGTTCGTCGACTCGGAGTACAGTACGCGCGCGCTGACGGGATTCACCGCTCTTTTGGGGTTGCCTGTCATGCTTGATATTGTTGCGGTTGCGATACCGGAGCTGATTGATTTCATCTATGCACCGCTCGGCGTCGCAGCGTTCGCCATTGGGGCCGTGTTTCTGTTTGGCGAGCAGTTGCTGACAGTCCAAACGACGGCCCAAACCGGGGCGGCAACCGTCGTCCTTGACCGCAACGGCCAGATTCGAGAGTTCTCAGCAGATGCCAGACGGGCGTTTCCGGAACTCGAGGGAGCTGTCGGCGAGAAACTCGACAGCGTGCTCCCGGCGGTGGCAGCCACACGAGACGGAGATGGCGGCATTGTCGAACGCAACAACGAAACTGACCGCCAGAGTACGTACTATTTCGCTTCGTTCAGGTCGGTTCCAGTCGGAGATTCGGCCCTCACAGTGCTTGCACTCGCCGACGTTACTGAGAACGAACGCCAACGCCGACGACTCGTCCAACGGGAACGCGAACTCGCCCAACGAAACGAACTGTATCGGGCCGTTATGGCGGCGAGTTTTGCGTTCATCTTCCGGATTGATTTAGACATGAAGTTCAGTTTCGTCTCACCGACGGTCGAATCATTCCTCGGATACACGCCTGCAGAACTCACCGGCGAGCCGATTTCGATTCTTGCCTCGGATCAAGAGACGTTCAACGAGGCCTCGAGGTATATCAAGGACGTCACACAGGGAAACTCCCTCGAGATGCGCGATCACCCGGTTGCAACCCGATCCGGCCGCACTGTGTACGTCGACATGCGGATGGTACCGATATACGAACCAAGCGTCGAGTTGGCTGACCGGACGCCCGAGGACATCGTTGGGCTACAAGTAATGGTGCGAGACGCAAGCGAGCGACGCCAGCGCGAAGGGTTGATCAGCGTGATCAACCGCGTGTTGCGGCACAACGTTCGCAACAAGATGACCGTAATCGGCGGGCGGGCGGAACTGCTGGCGGCCGCACTCGAGGGTGATGCCAAATCGAACGCTGATGCAATCGTTCAGGCGTCACAGCAGCTTTTGAACCTCACTGAATCGGCCCAGCACATCGAAGCGAACCGCGAACTGTCGCCGACGCTGGAGACTATCGACCTTGCACCGATTATCACCGAGTCGGTCGGCCAACTCGAAAAACAGTATCCGAACGTCACAGTGACAGCCGAGATTCCGGAGACTGCACTCGCCGAGACGTTGCCACGAATCGAGACCGCACTGTGGGAACTACTCGAGAACGCTGCAGTACACACCGGCGCAGAACCAACAGTGGACGTCACTGTCAGCAGCACCGACCAACAGATACGTATTGCAATCTCCGACGATGGCCCCGGTTTCCCCGAAGACGAACGGCAGGTGCTGGCCGAGGGGAAAGAAGAACCACTGGTTCACGGCCAGAGTCTCGGGTTGTATCTGACCTACTGGATCATTACGACGCTCGAGGGCGAAATCGACGTGCCAAAATCACAGTCCGGAACCACAGTCGAAATCCGGCTTCCGGCCGCTTCGTCCTCCTGACCTACTACGTGAACGCGCTTGTGTTCGGTTCTCGCGTCTGGATTATCTCACAGCTACAGTCGGCTGCTCGTCGAAGCCACCACATCTAACCCGGGACTGTAGTAGTACACCGGCTCAGTGTCGGGCACAGCAAACCCGTTAGCGCTGAGAAGCGTGTTCGTCTCGATGTCTGCGTCCGCCGGATACAACGTCCACGGCTCGTGGCCGACGTCCGTATACCGAATCGAGCCATCCGGTGTCTGGGTATAGAACCGATACCGCTCGACGAGAAACTCTGCAAACGGATCTTCGGGAGCCGCAAACGGCTTGCCGGCCGGCCAGTAGCTGGCGTCGTAGTGAGCGGGCCGCTCGCCGGGATGCAGCCGCCGACTCCGAAACTGAATACGCCCGTTGGCCCACGCCAAGGAGGTTCGAGCATAGTAGTACGGCAGATGCTGAAACAGCCGTGCGCCGATCACGCTGGCGAGTCCCTGGGCATCGAGGCTGAAAAAGTAGACACTCGAGACGCCGTCGCGTTCGACGTAGGTTCGTAAGTTGAGTTCAGGAAGCCGAATGCCCATCCCGGCAGGCAACCCCTTCGGTCGCACCGAAACGTTGGTGTACGGCACCACCGACAGCCACGCCGAGCCGTCGAACGTGTCGGCCTCCAGTTCATCCGGCAGGTGAGCATTCATCAACTCAGGTGCTATCGGCCAGCTTTGAAACAACAGATGCCGCCAGCCCATCTCCAAGGACAGAACCATACGGACATTCGGTGTGCCGCAAAAAAAGACCTTTCGCGGAAACACACCGTTCGCTGAAAACGAATTCTCACAAAACGCTTCGTATCGAAACAGACCACTCGAGACGAGCGGGGCGTCCTCCCTGATCAGGCGGCATGCTCGAGGCCGACGACCTCGAGTAGCCGCTCGGCGGCCGCTGTTGAGGATTCCGGGCCGCGGGCTGTGATTAGATCACCGTCGACAGTCACGCTGGTATCCGAGTTGAGTTCGGCATCCCACTGGCCGCCGGCAGCGATGACTTCGTCTTCGACAAGGTATGGGAGTTTTCGGCCGTTTTCCATCACGTGGTGGTCGTCGATAATTCCATCCTCCCACTCGTTGGGAAAGCCGGTGACCTGGCGGCCGTCGACGAGATACTCGCCCTCGGCAGTGTGTGTAAAGCCAAGCAATCCAACGGCGTGACAGACGACGAGCGCGACACCCTCGTCGCCCGCGACAGCATCTGCCAACAGTTGTCGGGCATGCCGATCCGTATTGACATCCCACATTGTGCCGTGGCCGCCGGGGAAGACGACGATATCGTACGCATCAGCCTCGACGGTTGCAATCGGTTCGGGAGTGGCGAGTCGGTCGTCGTTCGCGTCGTACTCGCGGACGCGCTCGGCGGTCTCCTCGCCGACCGTTTCGGGATCGACTGACTGTTCGTCGACGACCGGTGGGTCTCCACTCGGCGTGGCGACGGTGATCTCGACATCTGCCTGATCAAGTGTGACCAGCGGCTCAATACATTCTTCGCCCCAGTATCCCTCTTGGCTGACTACGAATAGTGCGTTCGTCATGCAAGCTACTGTGGGGCCGCTGACCCAAAAGAGGCCGTGTTGACAGGCGGAACTGTTCAGAAAACGACGCGCTGAGCGAGGCGCTTAGGCACTCGGCACTGCCGCGTCAAGGGCAGTTCGAGCTTTGTCAATCTCGGTTTGGACGATGAAGGTGTCGTCGGCTCCGTGGTCGACGACCGCCTCGAGGGCGCGTTTGGTTCCGATCTGTCGTAGTGCCCAGGCGGCCTGGGCCCGAACGTTGGGGTCTTCGTCAGCTTTGAGTGCCTCCGAGAGGGGTTTGATTGCGCGGGTGTCTCCGATCAATCCGAGTGCGCGGGCCGCACGTGGGCGGACGGTGTCGTTTTCCATCAGGAGTTTGTTGGCCAGCGGCTGGACGGCCCGCTCGTCGCCGATCTCACCGAGCGCGCGGAACGTTACTTTCTGGAGGGCGGCGTCTTTGTCTGCATCAACGTACTCGATGAGCGTCTCGACAGCTTCAGTTGCGCCCATCTTGCCGAGAATCTCGATGGCATTTTTGTCGCGCTTGCCCGCCAGCGGCAGCAGCGTTTCGATTGCCTCGTTGGTGGCCGCAACCGGCCCCATTCGCGACAGCGACTCGAGACAGTGTTCTTCCATAAACTCCGAATCGAGCAGCTCGAAGGCCAAAATCACCATCTCGGTGTTGCCGCGTTTCTCGTGTTCTTTGAGCGCAGCCCACTCCGGTGGGTAGTCTTTGGTGTGGCCCAACACGTCGTAGTAGCCTTCGGCCTGCAGCGTCTCGCGGACAGTGAGATCGCTCCACTCTTGGGCAGCCTCGAGTGCTTCGGAAAGCGAGTCGGTAGCCTCGAGGAGCGCTGTCAGCGTCTCGCTGTCGTCGTCGGGATCTAATTCGGCCTCCTCGACGGCCTCGCTGGCTGCGGTGAGCACTACCGTGGTGTCGTCTTCGCCAGCGCTGCCAAGCGTCTCATCGAGCGTCTCATCGAGCGTCTCGACGAACCCCGAGACGGCCTCGTCGACCTCGCCTGTGCCCTGTTCGGTCCACTCGCCGTTCTCGATTGTTTCGGTTGCTGCACCGATGGCTGCGGTCACGTCCTCGGCGTATGGGCCGCGTTTGTCGGCTAGTTGTTCGCGAAGATCTTCGAGTTGTGATTCGAGGTCGTCGTCGGACGCTTCGTCCTCGTCGAGTGCTGGAAGCTCGCTTGCTTCGAGTTCCGCTTCGATCTCCTCGAGGTCTGCCTCGATGGTATCAAGTTCGGCCTCGGTCTCGGCGGCTTCAAGTGCGTCGGCAGCCGCCGCCACCCGCTCGGTGAGGCTGTCGACGGTCGTCTCGTCGTCGTCGCCGTTGCTCATATGTCTCTTAGTGGGTGTGAGACTCAAAAGAGCGTTTCCATTCGCCTACACCGGTTGGCTCTCCGCGTCTCACTGCTCGAGGATTACCTGACAGCAGCCAACGGCCGCTGCAATGTGTCGATCCGCGAGTTCATCGCCGGTTTCGTCGGCCGAGGCCAACAGCTGTTCGACCTGTTTGACGCGTTTGTTGCGTGTTTCGGGCTCGAGGCCGTCAGTTGCGGCATCGCGTGCGACCGCTTCGGCCTCGCCAAGCCAGCGGTTCGTAGCCGGCGGCACTGGTCGTTCAGCGGTTGCGATCAGATGTTCAGCCAGCCTGTCGACTGCAGCCGTAGGGTCGTCCGGAACCTGTATTTCATCGCTCATATGCATACGTTCTCCCGTAGACCTGTAGCCGTTTCGTCGGCTGCATCAATGGTCGTCAACTGCGCGAGAGTGACCCGATAGTAATCGACGCTCAACTCATTGTTCGATAAACCTGTAGACGACAACAGGTGGATTTGATTGGACGAAAATCAGCGCAAAGACGCATAAAACACCCGAATTCGAACGAATCATCATACCGGGTTAACTGATAGTACTCCTACGGATCAGTTGCAGTCAACTGCCTCGGGGTCAAGTGGTTCGAGACGCTTTGCGTCTCGTCATTGCCAGACGCAGTCTGGTAGGCAGCCAGTAATCTCTGATTTCTGGCCACATCACGGAAATCTTTGATTTCCTTCGATTTGTCCCCGAGGTACTTCACTACTCAGAGACCAGCCAATTTTCTCGGCCTGAAACGTGTATCACCGTCTTTTTACCTCTCTACTCAAATATCTCAGTGCTTCATGACAAATCAGCCGACGTTCAACCGTCGACGCGTACTCGAGCTTTCCGGTGTCGGAACAACACTCGCTGTTGCTGGCTGTACAAGCCAGCTCAACGACTCCGATCTCGAGGGAGACCACGGTGAACTCGAAGATGACGAACGCCGGGCTACCCTTGCGATCCAACCGGATCAAGAGGAACTCCAACAGCAGCAGCTAGAGATTCAACAGCAAATTGAAGAAGGCGAGATAGACGAACAAGAGGCTCAAGCAGAAATACAACAACTCCAAGAGGAACTCATCGGAGAGGCACTCGAGGCTGCCGCATCCGAACTCGAAGCGTTTGATCTCACCATCGAAGACACACTCGACAGTGGGGCCGTTCTTGTTGCTGGCCCAGCAACAGATCTGATCGATACGCTTGATATCGACGTTGTACAAGCACTACTGTCCCAACAAGAGTTCGAACGAGCCCAAGAGGCCGAACAACAGCCGGCACCCGAAGACGGCGAAGAGGAACCTGTTCCTGAAGACGGCGAAGAGGAACCTGTTCCTGAAGAATAACCGACGTTCGGTTGTTTTATTCAGTGTCGACGACGTGTCGACACCGATCTTTTTTACACTGTCCAGTCTGACTAGGCGCAATGAGTAACCCGCTTGCCCGCAATCGTCTGGACAGTGAGGCCAGTCCGTATCTCCAGCAGCACGCTGATAATCCGGTCAACTGGCAGCCGTGGGACGATACCGCCCTCGAGGCAGCCCGCGAACAGAACAAACCGATCTTTCTGTCAATTGGCTACTCGGCGTGTCACTGGTGTCACGTCATGGAAGAAGAGAGCTTCGCTGACGACACAATCGCCCAGCAGCTCAACGAGCAGTTCGTTCCGATCAAAGTCGACCGCGAGGAGCGACCCGACCTCGATAGTATCTATATGACCGTCTGTCAGTTGGTGACTGGCCGGGGCGGCTGGCCGCTTTCGGCGTGGCTTACCCCAGAGGGCAAACCGTTCTACGTTGGAACCTACTTTCCGCCGGAACCACGCGGACAGATGCCCGGGTTTGGGAGCCTCTTGGATCAGATTAGCAACTCGTGGGCTGACCCCGAACAGCGTGCTGAGATGGAATCCCGCGCCGACCAGTGGACTGACGGCGCGCGCGACCAACTCGAGTCGACGCCCGATACAGCCACCGAACCGGACAGCGACACTCTCGACGATGCCGTTCGGGCAGCCCTTCGTTCTGCTGACCGCGAATACGGTGGGTTCGGTTCCGATGGCCCCAAATTCCCTCAGCCGGGACGGATCGATCTTCTCCTCCGGGTGTATGCACGCAGTGGCATGACCGACGCACTGGATGTCGCAACCACGACGCTCGAGGGAATGGCAACCGGTGGCGTCTACGACCAACTCGGCGGCGGCTTTCATCGGTACGCCGTCGATCGTGAGTGGACTGTCCCACACTTCGAGAAAATGCTGTACGACAACGCCAGCCTGCCACCGTTGTATCTGGCTGCCTTTCAGCTTACCGGCCGCCAGCAGTATGCAGACCTCGTTAGCGAAACACTCGGCTTTGTCGACCGAGAGCTTACTCATCCCGAGGGCGGTTTTTACAGTACGTTGGATGCTCGCAGTGGCGACAAGGAAGGAACGTTCTATGTCTGGACGCCCTCGCAGGTACACGAACACCTCGAGGAGACCGACGCAGCCCTGTTTTGTGATCGGTACGGCGTTACCGATTCAGGAAACTTCGAAGCCAAAACAACTGTGTTGACGATTGCAACCTCGGTCGAGACGCTTGCCGAAACACACGGGCTCTCGACCGACGAGGTCGAAAGCCGGCTTGCTGAGGCCAAAGCCACGTTGTGTGCGGCCCGCGAGAACCGAACCCGTCCACCGCGTGATGAAAAGATCCTGGCTGGCTGGAACGGACTGATGATCTCGGCGTACGCACAGGCCGCTCAGGTGCTCGATGCGACGTACCTCGAGCAGGCGACCGAGGCACTCGCGTTTATACGCGAACAGTTGTGGGACGCAGAGACGGGACGGCTCACTCGCCGATACATCGACGGCGACACTCAGGGAACAGGGTATCTCGAGGACTATGCCTTCCTGGCACGCGGGGCATTCGACACATATCAAGCCAGTGGCGAACTCGAGCATCTTGCGTTTGCTCTCGAGCTTGTCGACACCGTTGTCAAGGCCTTCTGGGATGCCGACGATGGGACGATTTACTTTACCCCACAGGACGGCGAGCAGTTGGTTGCCCGTCCCCAGGAGCTTGATGACCGCTCGACGCCCTCGAGTCTCGGAGTGATAACGGATCTACTGGTTGTACTTGATGGGTTCGTTCCTGATACCGAGTACCGTGAAATCGCGGTGAGCGTACTCGAGACCCATGGCAACCGGATTCGTGGCAATCCTCTCCAGCACGTCTCGTTGACGCTGGCGGCCGACCGCTATGCCCACGGCAGCGCAGAACTGACGATTGCAGCCGAAAAGATACCCGACGCATGGACAGACGAGATCGCTTCCCGGTTCCTGCCGGGCGTTGTGGTCGCACGCAGACCGCCAACCGAGGAGGGACTACAGACGTGGCTCGAGCACCTCGGATTCGAAACAACACCGCCAGTGTGGGCCGACCGGTCGGCCAGCGGCGGCGAGCCGACGGTGTATGCCTGCCAGGGCTTTTCATGCTCACCGCCTGAAACAGAGATCGATGCTGCCGTTGAGTGGCTTGCTGAGAATCGGTGACAACAGTACTGCAACTAAATATCGGTGTGTTTTTCTCCGGAAAAATCCCACCAGATAGCGGATCAGATGGCAGAAACCGTATGGTCTGTGTTCCAGTATGTCGGTTTCCTCTCCGGCCTACTCGCTTCGCGCCTCGAAAGATGCTGAGTTGCCCGCAAACGTCGTCGGCTGTATTGGTGTGGTAGATTATTTCACACCCAGCGGTCGGTATTCGGGCCGTCTGCGGTCGGAGTCGGTCGAATCGATGGGGCCGAAACACTACCCTTTTGACCCTCCTGCTGGTAGCACCCTGTATAATGGGCCGACGAAAAAAGATCGTTCAAGAATGTGAACG
>SL_4KL_010_BRINEDRAFT_10001267_pt1 | contig 13926 bp, 13 predicted proteins | sample SodLak_010_BRINE_2_FD_10664 | JGI IMG/M metagenome (IMG submission 10664)
TTGTCTTTAGAGCTCATAACGTGACACACTTAATTTGAATATTTACAAACTTATAAAATTATAAAACACTTATCTGTACTCTTCGTTAGGCCAGTCCCTCATACTGAAGCCTTGATCCATCGCCGCACGGCTAGACCACGTGTGATCGAAGTCTTCAGACTGTAACAAACCTTTTAGTGGATCGAAAGCATGTTCTTCTATTTTAGCCCATTCCATTTCATAACTCGCATCATCCATCCTAAAGAATCTTGCTATCAATGCTTCTCGTTCATCTTTGTAATTTTCTTTACCTGGATCAACATTTTCAGGATCTACTTCTTCTGGCGTAATACCTAATTGAATCATGTCCATAGATATTCTAGCCATGTATGTTGTTTCTGCTTTTTCATCGGCTTGTTCATACATTATGTATGCTGTTTCTCCATCTTCACCGGTTTGCGTGAATCCTGCTTCTACCATCATATACAACCATCTGTAAAGTGTTTTTTCTCCTCTCATAAATGGTCCGTGACGTGTACCTTGCTGGCTTTCAACACCAGCTTTCATAAGGTGAACCATACGTAAAATATCTGCAAGAGGCTTTTCTTTATCTATACCTAGATCATAGTCTGAATCAGCTAACTCCTCTTCTTGCTTAATGAATAAGTTCATTTCTTGTTCTGGATCAGCTCCTAAACTGGCAACGTGCTCCATGTCAATTGTGAACTTGGCGATAGCTCCATATAGTTCATCATTCCATTCTATTCCTTTTTCTTCAAACATTCTGTCTGCAGTCATGTTAATGGCACGTGCTGCTACCGCAATATCTTTAGGCCTCCATAGTTTAAACAACTCTTGAGGCGATCCAGCCATAGCCTCCATGTTAACGCCAATACCAAATCTGTTCATCCATTCTGCCCACGTGCAAATTTCGTCGAGATCTCCTAAAAACTTGTCGTTACGAATTCTAAATTCTGAATCTTTCTGTGTGAAATGCCCCCACATGTAACAAGCTGCTGAGGCTGCAGCAACATCCATTTTGAATTCTCTACTATTTTCTAATTTTTTGAGATATTCTTCAGGGTTTTCCAGGTCTATGTCTACCTTATCTCCCCATCTTCTTTCAACTATGGCCCACCAAATAAACTTAGGTGCATCCCATCCTTTGTGATCTTCACTTTCATAATCGGAGCTGCTCATCCAGCAAGGTAAGATTCGATAGAATAGGTTAGATTCTCTCCAAAGAGCTTGTTCAAATTGGCTGGTGAATCTTTGCATAAAATTGAACCATCTGTTTTTCCATTCTTCCTCATCTTCATCACTAGGTTCGACGAAATATTCTTTTTTTCTACCAAACATCTCAGCGATATTATCTCTTATCTGATCTTTATTTCTTTCAAAAGCTAATTCTTGTATTTTATTTTGGGGTATTTCTAACTGGTTAACTAAAGCACCAATTTTAGATTGTACCGGAATCATCGATACTTTAACATCTTCAGAATCCTCAGGATCATCGGTCCAAAGATCGTCTAGTGCGTCTCCAAGTACGCCTTTGAAGCTGCTTTTTACTGCAGTTTGGAATTCTTCCTCTTGTTGTATAGCTTCTTTAATTTGTCCTGCTGATGCAGCTCTGTGAATTTGTTGATTATCTATAAAGTAAAATAATTCAGGCAAGCTTCGTAGTTGTGATATTCTGTATCTACCTTGGCTTATATTAGAAAATACATTATCTAATTCTTCCAGATTATTTATTTGTTCTTCATTTAAGATTTCCTGCAGTGTAGGAGGAACGTCTATCGGTTCAAACTGTTCATCTATATCTGCTATTATTTCTAACCATGTGGTTATTATGGCTGAGTCTCCTCTACTTGCTACAGATATTACTTCTGCTTTTTCCTGTAATTGCGAACCGCTATTTGTTCCGGTTCTATTGTAGTATATTTCGTTAGCTATCTCATTTTGCTGTTTTCTCCATGCTTTATCAAATTTTCTGGAGAATGATGCGTAAAAACCGTCAAAGTATCTGTATTCGTCCGCACCTAGTTCATCAGCAACAAATACTTTGTAGAACTTCTTGAGAAATTCCGGATTTTTGTATATATTTCTTCTAGCGTCTGACCTATTTTGGAAAGCTTGATAGTCTAAGTCGGCAATTTCTAATCCAAAGGGATCTAATCCTACGTCTCCTGCCCTTCTTTCGTTTAATGAAGGCAGTATGCTTGTGGACGCATGAGGATTTATTCTTTTAATATTGAATGTTAAGTCGTCTCTTTGATCAACTTCGTTCTTAAAGCGTGCTAGTTCCTGTAGGTATCTTGTGAAATAGTCGTGTGTTGGTTCGAAACCTCGACCTCTGGCGCCTCCTGTTTTGTATGGAGAACAGTATCCTGTATTAGGATCGCTGTGTAGAGATATGTCTATGCCAAGTTGTTCTATTACGCTTACAAGTTCTGGTTTCTCTATTTGGAATGTGGAAGGATTGGCTATTTTCACTTCCATTACGCTTCCTCCTAGTTGGGCTTGACTTCCTACTCGGCGGTCTAGAGGCGTAGGTATTTGTCCTACATCTAGTCCTGAAGTATTTCCAACTTCGTAATTCATTCCTTGGAAACCATCTTCTTCCTCTTCTTCTCTGCCTAGTTCTTTTTTAATTTTATCGATTATGAAGCTCATGAAAACACCATTCTTTCTTTTTTTAATTCATTGTGTAATATCCTTTACCCTTCTTATAACTAATGTAGTAACTGAACTTGAATTCCGTTTCTAAATCCTTTTTAGCTCCCGTTTGCTGTCCTGAATCTAAATAAAACGGATTACTTTGTGCAACACCTACAAATTCATTTATTTTCTTTCTAGCGCTACTCAAAACATTTTCGTCACTCTCCTCTTCTTCCCAGTCTAGCTCTAACAGCTCACACATCTTATCGAATACCTCTTTATTGAAGTTCATTTCGATTTTTTCAGGATGATCAATACCGTCTTCAACTCGTCTGAAAACCGAAGAAAATTCCAAAGGAAGATTTTGATCTAATTCTTCATCCAATTTGGATCTGAAATCTCTTACGCTGCCGAACTTATCTTTTCTTGCTTGTTTTATTTCATCTCCTTTACGCGAATCAATATTACCTTGGTAATCATCTAGTAAGCTCAAGTATTGTTCTTTGTTCCAGTCAATCTTTTCTTGGAATATATTATCAAAAACGTGTTTACAAACTACCATAGGATGCCACATAACTACTCCTGTAGCTGGGCCATTACCCGGACTAGTAGGTTGTGAGGGATCTGCTAAATTGACCTGAACTCCATGAATGTATACGACCCTGTAATGAGTAGGATTTTCTTCCTCAACAATTAAATCCCCGGTATCAGGATCTTTTTTAAGCCCCTTATGACAGATAAATTCTAAAGATCTTTCCATCGAAGAATAACCTTCAAAAGTATAGTATTTATTATACTCTGCTGCCAAATCAGAGCTGTCTTTATCATGTATTCTTATAATATCTTTAACGTAAGGTTCTAACCACTCTTTAGTTTCATCAATAGATCTTTCAATACTTTTTAATTGAGACTGAATGTCTTGAAGTTTTCTTCGTACTTCTGAACCGTAAAGATCTTTCCACTTTTCATACATCACGTATTTCTTCTTCAATATGGCCTTGACATTTTCTGGTAAATCAGCTAGATGTCCATCGCCCTCCAAATCTTCTACACCGCTCATTTCGTTAAAATCAGCTACTAGAGACGGGTAAATATTCTGATCTCTGTAAAATTTGAGTGAGGCTTCGTCTCCGCCTTGTTGGGCTCCAGCACCATCTACTAATTCGATGAAATCTGCTTTTAATGCTGTTTCGTCGTCTGTAGTAAAGTTTTCAACTCTAGATCTAAGTTTTCTAATATCATGCTCCAACATGTGTTTTTGCTTTCTCAATTCAGACAAATTTTGTAGCGTTCCCTTAATTCTTTGCTCTGCTTGTTGCTGTCTCTGCATAAATTCATCATGGAGATTGCTCATGGGCGATACGAATATTTTTTCTTCAGTTCTAGAAACATCATAACCCAGGTCTTCGTCAAATTTATCTGCAGCAGTCATGACTACAACAAAAGCATTTCCTTGACTACCGGCAGAAATTTTCATATGTTTCCATGGCTTAGGCATCATTTTTGCTAAAAATCTGGTTCCTGTCTCTTGGTAATAATCGTCTAAACTACTAATTTCACCACTCTGTATCTTCTTTATGACAGGTGTTTTCCCTTGCAAGGGTTCGAAAGTATGACCATAGTCGCAGTCATAATCTTGATTATCTTCTGACACGGTTACAAGTAAGAACTTAGTTTTCATTCTACTTAATAATTTAACACCGAGAGAAAAACAAACAAGATTCGTGTGATTGTTTTAAGCATGTAAGATCTAATTAGAATTAAGCGAATATGAGTACCAGATTATTGAAAAGAAAGTTGAACCCCTTTCTACTAGTATCGCTAGTGATTCTAATATCCTTGCTAGCTGGAGTTTCAGTAGTATATCAAGCTAATTTATCAGAAATTAACGAGGAGCGAATAGAAGTTGAGGAAGAACGAGACGAAATAAATAACAGCCTGATAGAAGCTGTAAATAATTACGAGGAATTAGAGGCAGATTATGAGCTCCTTAATGAAGAATTAGAACAAGAAGAAAACCGGACTAGTTCATTACAAGGTGCTATTGCAGATCAAGAATCAGATATTGAAGAGCTTCAAGACACGACTGAAACTCTCAATAACCATATTGAAACATTATGCAGCTCTGAAAACAACCTAACAAGAGGTAGCGAGATTTGTGAAAGCAGAGGATTAAGATGAGAATCGAGCAGCTCATAAAAACACTAAAACGAGAATTTTACAAGGTAAACTTTTTACAATCCACACTAGATTCAGTTATATTATTTTTAATACTAAACACTCTACAAATATTTGTACAATTACCTTTACCTACAGCATTAGCCGACTATAAAGTTATAGCAGCTTTCTCAGGGATTTTTCTATTACTAAACTTTTTTTATCGTTCTAGAAACTACAATATAGAAATATATGAAAACGAAAATCCTGAGCTTAACGAATTATTACGTACTGCAAAAGATAACGTAGATAAGAACAACACTGCTTCAAGAGCATTATTTAATGAAATCAAAGAAATTTCTAGAAACGTCAGCTCCGAAAGCATAATTCCTAACAACCAAATACTAGGCAAAACACTTCTAATAGGAGTACTTTCCATAGGAGTTGTGATGACAGGTACAATAGACACAGAATTGAATTCTGAAACGTTAGAAACATTATGGGATGAACCCGATGAAGAAACCACGGAAAATACTAGCGAATTTGATTACGAATTACTAGATGGAGAAGAAATATTAGGAGACCATAACGAACTCAATCCCGAAGACATGGATATTAATTATGACACGAGCCCTCAAGAAGATACAGCTCAAACCGCTCCTTTCGCATCTCAGCAAGAAGTAGACTCTCTCCAACAGTTTGAAGAAGATCCCAGCTTCGAACTATCCAAAGAATATTTGCAAAGAATTAGAGAAGATTAAATCCAAAAAAACAAACTAACTTTTTTCCCTTAGGAAAAAACCGGTCTTTTTCTTAGATTTAAATTTTTGTATTACGCATAATTATCTATTATGAATATTAAAGGTAGAGACTCTGATAAATACAAGAAAGCAAACAAAAAGATAGCAGAAATAAAAGAAGAGATAAGTAAAGTCATAGTTGGTCAGGAAAAAATAGTTGAACAGACCTTAATAGCAATATTATCCGATGGTAACCTGTTACTAGAGTCAAACCCGGGATTAGGTAAAACAAAATTAACAGAAACTATTTCCAAAGTGATAGGCTTAGAGTTCTCAAGAATTCAAAACACTCCCGACCTCATGCCTTCTGATATTACAGGAACACATATAATAAATGAATCTGGAGATAAAACCGAGTTTGAATTCCAAGAAGGACCGATTTTTGCCAATATGGTGTTAGCTGACGAAATCAATCGAGCAACTCCTAAGACTCAATCAGCACTACTAGAAGCGATGCAAGAAAAGCAAGTCACTGTAGGAAATCGCACATACAGCCTGGATAATCCTTTTTTCCTCATAGCAACCCAAAACCCGCTAGAACATGAAGGAACCTACCCGTTACCAGAAGCTCAAAGAGACAGATTCATGATGAAACTAGAGCTCGATTATCCTGAAGAACAGGAAGAACAAGAAATAGTTGAAAGATTTACCACAGAACTTGAATTTGCTGCAGACTTAAAGCAAGTGGTCTCTAAGCCTTCATTGATTAAACTACAAGAATTTACACGACAAATGCCTGTCGCTAACGATATAAGAAACTATGCAGTAAGCATTGTTAAGGAAACCAGAAGCATTGAAGAGTTAAAATACGGAGCCTCGCCAAGAGCCAGCATAAATCTAGTGATAGCCGGTAAAGCAAGAGCTCTAATGGAAGGTAGAAACCATGTTTCTAAGAACGATATAGACGAGATGGTTAAACCTATTCTGAGACATAGAATCGCATTAAGCTTTGAAGCAGAGAAGAAAGGCAAAAACAAAGACGAAATAATAGAAGGATTAATACACTGAAAGAGCAAACAAATGATCGAACATAAATTTTTACAAGAACTAGAGAACTTTAGATTCGCACTGAAAAGACATTCAAAAGAATCTGGAGAGGGAGAACATGCTAGTTCCGAAAAAGGAGAAGGTATGATTTTCAAAGATCATAAAATATACACTCCTGGAGACGACATAAGGCGGATGGACTGGAAAGCATATGCCAGAACAAAAGACCTTTACATAAAGCGTTTTGAAGAGGAAAAAAGCATTACTATCCATATTCTGGTAGATCGTAGTAGCTCCATGGATTTTGGCGAAAACAACAAATACGACTTCGCTGCTAAATTAGGTTTAGCATTATCCTATATGGCTTCAAACACTGATGACCGGTATCGTTATTCTGTTTTTTCGGAAACTCTAACGCAAATTTCTAAAGGTAGACGTAAATCAGAACTAATGTCCTTGCTAAATACCCTTAATTCCATAAACAAAACTCCTGAAAGCCGTATTGAGAGCTGTGTTTCACAATACACCGAAGAAATAAAACACGAATCTACAATAATAATTATCTCTGACTTTTTAACAGATTTAAGTAAAATAAAAGAAACCATAAATCGTCTAGAAGGAAAAAACGCTTTCTTAATAAATACATTAAGTGAAGAAGAATTAAATCCTCAAGAAACAGGGGACACAATTCTAAAAGATCCTGAATCAAAAACAAAACTCAGAACTTACTTATCCAAAAAAACCAAAAGTAAATACCAGAAAAACCTAGAACATCATCTTTCTGAAATAGAGGAAACTTGCCGAAAAAACAATGTCTATTATAGCAAAGTTTCTACAGATAACGAACCCGTTGATATACTCCAAGACATATGGAGAGAAATTAACAGTCAATAAAAAGTAAAATGAATAATGAAAAAATTTTCAATTTCGAAATAATAAACAATTTGCCTGCGCTTTATAACAAAAAAGATGACTTAATTGTAATTTCTGACTTACATCTAGGTTTAGAAGGTTCAATGACTTACAAAGGCAGTTATGTTCCTGAATTTCAGTTGGACGAAATTAAAAGAGATATTAAAAAATGTAAGGTAGAAACTAACGCCAGCAGAATAATAATCAACGGAGATCTGAAAACAGAATTTAGAGGCAGCATGTATTCGGAAAAAAAGGAAATAGAAGAATTATATGACCTACTAGAAGAACTTTTTAAAGAAGTAATAGTAATCAAAGGAAATCATGACACATTTATAGAAGGATTAACAGATGACAGAGACATTAAGCTGAAGGAAAAATATTATCTTGAAAATGAAATACTGTACACCCATGGCCACATCGACTTAGAAACTCTTGATATACAAAAAGAGTTTAAAACCATCCTAATAGGTCATGAACATCCTGCAATAGTGATGAGAGACGATATAGGAATTAAAGAGAAACTAGACTGCTTCCTTTATGGAAAAACACATCAAAACAAAGAAATAATAGTCCTGCCCGCATTTTCGAAAATATCTAACGGAACCAACATTAACGAAACTCCTCAAAGCAAACTTCTTTCACCAATACTCAGAAAAAACACAAATAAAGGAAAGCTAAAAGCAATAGGGATTTTAAGAGGAGAAAAAACATATGCATTTCCAGAACTTAGAAAGATTTAGCTTCTCAATTCCGTGAAAGATATTAAGAAAATAACAAATGCAACTAAAGAAGCTACAACAAACGCCCATTCTAATCCGCCTACTGCAGCAATAGCACCCGCCATTAGAGGTCCTATAAATTGTCCTACGTGCTTAAATAATTCGTTGAATCCGTTCAACTCTCCTTCTATGTTATCTGGCGCTCTCTCATCAAAAATTGCATGAATTGCAGGAGACATACCGTCAGAAATAAGCCTTGCAAAAAAGAATAATGCTCCTAGTAAAATAACATTAGATGTCAAAGCCATACCTAACAGGAAAGGAATTATTGCTAGACTAAGCACAGTCAGTGTCTTGATTCTACCTAGTCTATCCTCGATATCGGCAAAAACAAACTGAAAAGCTGAAGGTAAGGCTGCTGCGCCAAATATTATTCCCATTGTTATATAGTCCGCACCAGACTCTTCCAGCAACAAAGGTACGGCAAGCCAGAAAAATGAAAATATTATGGAATAGAAAAATATCAGGCTAAAAGGTAATCTAAGATTAGTTCTGTTTTCTTTAAGGTGCGTCCAATCATCAAAATATGTTCTACGTTCAGTAATAGTCGTTAAATTATCTTCCAAACTCTTGAAATCTCCAGACCCAATGTATGTGTAAAATACAAAGATCGATAGAATGCTTGTGAATATCCATAGATACAAAGGTATTTGAAATCCATAAGCCGCTATTAGGAAACCTCCTATTACAGGACCAACTATGGCCGCTATATTAGCTCCAAGTAAGAACACTGAGACTGTTTCTGCTTCAACAGAGTCCTCGGAACTTTGTAAAGAAATACTCCATCCGCCATTCCATATCATGACTTTATTTAACCCTTCAAAGAATTTCCCGGCAAATAGTGCTATAGGTGTTGCCAACAAATAGAACAAGCCCGGAAATATAGCCATTATAAGCCCTATGAAAATTATAACTTTTCCTCCTGCTCTTTGAACCATGTTTCCTGTAGGAATATCTAAAAGTATGGCAATAAGCGGAGGTAAAGACGTTAAAAGACCTATCAGAAACACGTTAGAAATATTTTGTTCGAAATATACGGGCAAGAAATACCATATAGTATTCATGCCTAGAAAGGCTACCAAATAAACTGTCGAAATATACTTCGCAATATCAGGTACCTTGTCAAATTGCAATTCTTTGTTTTTTACACCTTAATTGAAGGAAAAAATAATGATTATAGATAGAATATCCTAATAAGTTACGAAAGAGTCCTTTTCATCTTGCTCTTCTTTTTCTTCTTCATTTTCTTTTTCTAACTTTCTCTTTCTTTCTTGAGCTATCAATTCGGCAGTGGCTTCTTCTTTTATTTCTTCATATCGTTTTTTAGCAGGATTTTGCTCTCCTGCTTCTTTCTTTTTAAGCCGATCATACCTATCTTTACTTGACTCTTCAGTCTTTTCATCTTTTTTACTATTTTTTGCCGCATCTAGTAAATCATTCATATATTAGCCTCTTTTCACCCTTCAGTAAACTATACTTAAGCAATAGAAAAACCTTCAATTTATACTTTACCACCGTAGCTTCAGAATAAAAAACAAGTTAAAACCATCGTAATACTTTTGAAAACGCTTAAAAGATTAGATAACCAATATTTTTTTGATAACAATGGTAAAAGTACCCGAAGATATTGAAGTTTCAGAACTACCCTTCACACATGCAAGAATCAAAAGAATGGTAAGAGAAAAAGCGAGCGACGGACAGTACGTAAGATCAAATGTATACTATGGGCTAAATCTTCTCTTAGGCGAAATAGCCGAAGAAATAATAGACAACATGATGGAAACAGAAGCTGCATACGTAGAAAAACATGATTTAGACAGAGCAGCCAGAAAATACGAAAAGGTAGAGAACATAATCAAAGAGAAAGAAAGAGTAAGTCGTAAATTAGAAGCATTGAGCGCAGATATAGAAAAACTAAGTAGAGATGTGCAACAAGCAGACTACTAAAAAATTTTCTTTCTTCTTATCTTCTACAGAAGTTTTCTGAAAGAAATCACACTTATACTTTGACATCAAGACTGACTACATGAGCTTCTTAGGTCTCGAAAATTATACCGACCAGTTTGAAGGAAAGAACAAAACAGTATTCCGAGATCCAGAATTAATCTATACAACTAATCCCGAAGATATGATGAAAGTGATAATGGATGATGACTGGTATGATCAATCTAAGCTACAACTAGAAGTTTGGGATCACAACCTACAGCAAATAAAAGATGCAGGAATTCCACTATCATACGAAGAATACGTGAAAGATACGATGATTTGCGAAATAACTGATGAGCGTATAGATGGACACATTGCTTCCCCAGCTCTAGTCATCTCAGATTATGATGAAATACAGCCGTACAATACAAGAACAACTTTCGATGACTTAACAAGAAAACAAACATACGATATAGAATGGATGCAGGAAGAACTTTCAGAATTAATAGAAAACGGCGAAATAGCAGTGCAAGAAAGAGAATTAGCTAAAACAGACTATCACGGTGCCGGATGTTTACGACAATGGGGCGAAAATCAGGAAGGAGAGGCTATACTCTTAGAATTCGGAGAGTATCATCACCAGATAGAAGGTCCTTATACGGGACAAGAATTTTTAGAAGAACACAATCTTACTGCAGAAAGTTCTCACAACTATCAGCACATAATTCTGGATTAAGAGTTTTCTCCTATCACAATGTGAGAATTTAGATAAAAGTTTAGAACATATAACAGTGTTATGAAGTTTGAGCTAGAAGTTATCAACAACGAAGTGCTACCTGCTATAAGAAGCATAATAGCCAAAGAACTAAAAAACGAATATGGTCTAAAACAAAGAGAAATAGCACAAAAACTAGATCTAACACAACCTGCAGTAAGTCAATACCTTAACAAAACAAGAGCAGATTCTGAAACAATTGAAAAAATAGAACAAGACCCTCAAACATACTTACTTCTAAGAGAAGCCTCTGAAAAAGCACTAGAAAACGAAAATTACACTTCCGAAATATCACAAGCCCTACAAAATATAAGAGATAAAGGCTTGCTTAGAAAAAAATTCAAAGACACAGAAAAAATAATATAGACAATAAAAAAAGAAATTAATTCCAACTTATATCTTCATAACTGGTTGCCGCTTCTTCCTCTTCCTCTAAAAACTCTTCAAATTGTTCTAAAATATTACCTGGAATTTCAGTTACGCTTGCCAAATTCAATTCATTTACAAAACCTAAATCAAACTCTAGTCCTTGTAAATCAAACTCGTCCATATCCAGTTCATAATCGCTACGGTATAATGCAAAAATCCCGGTTCCTCCGCCTAAGACCATTAAAAGAGCAAACATTTGAACATAAAATACTCTTTGCTCTCTAGATCTAGCTTCAATAACTTCTTCTTGAGCTTCTTCGACAGAATTAGAATAATTTTCTAAATCGGCCATCAAGCTAGCAACTTCATGGTAATTTTCTTCCTCCACATCACTTTGTGCTTCCCTGTAAACAGAGTCCAATTGATTTTGCTCTTCTCTAAGTTCTTCCAGCATTTCTTCTGAAGCACCTTCTTCCTCAAGCTGGGATATGTTACCTTCGACATAGTCCAAAACAATTCCAACATTATCTAGCCTTTCATCTACTTCGCTTTTTTCTCCATCACTTGCTATTATATTGACTTGGAATTCATGATCTAAATCCACCATAGTAGATTCCAAAGTTAAATTCTCTTGGTAGACTCCAAATTCTTCATCACTAGTAAGATTAAGTCTTATGCTCGATTCTTCTCCGCCGAAAACATCAAACTGCTCGCTTTCACCTTCAACAACTCCATCAACCTTCAAGACTGTGGAAACTAATGGTACGTCTCCTTCATTACTAACATCTACTCTTGCCATTTCAGAACCGTCTTCTATTTCTACTTCGTCAAAATCTATGACCGGATCAGGAAGAGCTTCACGATCTAAAGTGAAATTATTTCCTTCAAGATCAGACCATTTTCCTGATTGATCTCGAACTCTTACAAAAAGATCATATTCTCCTCCTTCACGATTAGCTAAATCAGGTTGGAATTCAAAATCAACACTTCTACCATTAGATGCAAAATCTATATTACGGCCATCTCCTTCGTCAACATTTTCTGAAAAGACGTATTCTGCATCTGTAATATCGCTTCCGGTATCAGAAGCTTCTACAGTAACATTAGGTTCTTCATTAGTATAACGTGGAGTAATATCAAAACTATCTATTTCTGGATTCTCAGTATCAAAAATAAAAGCACCTAAATTCTTCGTTTCACGATTTCCTGCTTTATCTTCAAAACGCACATAAATATCGTTACTTCCCTCACTATAATCTCTAGGATCTAAACGCCCGCAATCAAATTCATCATCTTCTAAATCAGCACTTCCAAAGTCAGCACCGTGAGGTACGTCATTTACATAACATCTGGCACGAATTGCTGAGTCAGAATCTTCAACCTCTACAATGAAACTGGTTCTACCTGTGATAAATTCTGTGTCTTCCGGGTTAGGAACTAAGCTTACATTAGGTTCAGGATTTTCAGTATCAACTACAAAACTCCATTCGTAAGTCTCTTGATTATTTTCATCTATTTCCTCATGTTCTCCTGCATGATCTTCTACATCTAGTCTTAAGTCGTATTCTCCGTCTTCTAGATTATCTAAACTTATATCTAGTTCAACAGACTCATTTGGTTCTTCTTCATATTCAAAACTATCAAATATGCTTTCGTTATTTTCAAAAGTTAGATTAGCTTGACTAACACCTGATAAAGAATCTACGACCTCTACACTAACTTCTGTAGAATCTTCATTTATATGTTCAACATAGCTTAAGTCATCTGAGTCTCCTAAACTTGTGTAGCTAAATTCTGGAGATAATCCGTCTAAAGGATAGTATTCGCCAGTATCAAGCGTCTTTTCATCATCTCCTTCTCCTGTTACACCTACTGCTCTTAAAGTATATCCTATAGATTCGTAAGTTCTGTTGTCATTAGGATCTGTTAGATTTGCTTCACCGCTGCTTCCTGGGAAACTACTATCTACAACCGTATCATCAGTTTCTAGTTCAAATTCAATATCCGAATAACTTGCGTAATCAACATTATCGTCATCTTCTTCTAGGGACCATTCTATGCTTATTGACCCATCAGAATGTTTGACGACTTCGTAATCGCCATCGATTTCCGGTAATTCTTCACCATAATAAAATTCAACAGAATCTGTTTCTTCATCGTCCACATACACGTTCAGCTCATATTCTCCTTTTTCAGAATAATCGTCTTCCCAGTCTTCGAAGACTTCGGAAAAATGTTCTTCGTAATCCGAACTAAATTCGCTACCGTCCAGTTCATCCTCTACCACTGTCTCTTCATCATCTTTAGTGTATTCGAATCGGACTTCTGCATCCTCGTCTAAGTCTTCAGTCTCAAGGTCTACGAGAAAGTCCTCTGTATAGTATTCATTTTCTTCGGGGTTGTCAAAAGTTATTTCCTGTGCTGTTGTTAGTGTGATTACTAGTGTTAGAACGGTGAGGAGAATAAGTGTTTTTTTAGTAAGGGTTGCAGGTCTCACTGTGTTTCTTTTTGTTTTGAATATTTATATATCACTATTTTCTTGGTTTTTAGTGGCTTGACGGTAGGTTTTTTAGTTTTTTTG
>SL_4KL_010_BRINEDRAFT_10001268_pt1 | contig 13921 bp, 4 predicted proteins | sample SodLak_010_BRINE_2_FD_10664 | JGI IMG/M metagenome (IMG submission 10664)
CAATGCGACGACTGTCTTCCCGGTTCCGGGACCACCCTCAACAATCAGCACGTGTTTTGTGTCGGTAGTATTGGCTTGTTCGGCGAGTTCGACAGCACGTTCAAAGACGACTTTTTGCGAATCAATGAGTGTGAACTCATCGTTCGATTCCAGCATCTCGCCCAACGAATCCTGCAACTTTCGATTTGGTCTCAATTCCGCGCTCGCTACATCTCGAATTGACGTCTCACTCTCATGAGCTTGGATTTTCGATTCAAGATATGTCGAGAGGCTCCCTACGTCCTGTCGAAGAAATACTGGTGCTCGCGTTGTATACGGCTGGTAGGTCTCATTGTCAATCCGGTCTCGATACTGGGTATCAAAATTATGGAGGTATGCAAGCGGACACAGATTGATATCGTCTTGCTCAACTTTTGTATTAAAATCCTCAATTAGTTTTGAATATGACCACGCCTGATAGCTCGGATGTGTCGTCTCACGAATTCCGCCCCCAAGTAGTGTCTTGATGATTCCATCTTTATTCCGTACTGCTTCTGTTGTTGTCCCCTCCCACTGTTTTAATTCAATCACGCCGAGATTTTTGTGTCCTGCATTATCCCGTCCTAAAATCATGAAATCAACACGCCGGGAGGTTAGTGGAATCTGGAACTCGATCGCAACCTCAGTTTGATCCGGAATCTCAGAGTCGTAGAGGACGTTCATCATGTACTGCAGGGAGTTCTTCCACGATCGGATCTCGTTGGGACTCGCACCACCGACGCCCTGCCGTTGAAATCCAGACTGAATTCGATCGGTGATCTCATTCCGAGCGACATCATTCATGAATCCCTGCGCCGTATTTTCGTAAATAATCATTGAGGGGACACATACTAACGTGTCATCCACACCAAATTAATTGTTAGCTCACTCAGCTCCAAGTATCAGTTCACTCGCGAGGTCGATCTAGTCATTTTGTAAGTGACATTGCATTAGAAATATCAAAATATTTGATTGTATGATTGTATCGGTTCATGAGTTTTGAACGCAATCTCCGATCGAATTCTTGTTGCTATAAATATCAAATATTTATATCACCCGGATATATGTGGATTTATTATTTATACACTGATTATTCAAATTCCAATACGTTGCCAAGATTTATGACTTGAAAATCAGACATGAACACATCCCAAAACAGNATGACATACGAAACTAAACAAATCGACTGGAAGGGCTGGATTGACGATCGTAATGAACGGAGGAAACAAGAATACACTTCAGAGCCGGGACGGTTGATATCCGATTACAACCGAGAGCAATCGGGGACAAAAGGTTATTTTGGGCGTATACTTCTGGAGATGCTACAAAATGCCGACGACGCAGGGCTCGATCAAACAGAGCCGGTCGAGATCTTAATTCGACAAGCCGGAGATCAGTTACACATTGCAAATACTGGTGCCCCATTCGATGAGTCAGGGATCGAATCTTTGATAATAAGTGACAACAGTCCAAAACAATTCAGAAGTGATAGCATCGGGTACAAAGGACTCGGTTTTAGATCTGTATTAAATTGGACATCGAGTGTTGCGATCTTGAGTGGAGACCTTTCCATCGGTTTTTCCGATCTGTTTGCAAAGGAGTTTCTTGCTAACATCAGAAAAGAAAGCAATAAATTAGACACCAAAGTCACTAAGTTAGAAAACAATGGCATATCGAATCCAATTGCGACTTTGAGTGTTCCAAAATTGATAGATTCGGAGGCGATCACTGATCCAAATCTGAAAGAATCGTACAAAATCGGGAAGCAGCTCAGAAAGGACGGTTACGACACAGTCATCTGTATTCCGTTAGATAATCAAGAAGAAGAGGAATCAATTCAAAAAGAGATTGATAAATTATACCCTGAAATTATTCTTTTCTTGCAGAATATTTCCGAGGTGAGAATTGACACGCCGACCTATACAGATGTTTGGGAACGGACCCCCAATAATAATCAAGAAACGGTTACGGTGAATTCCGAAAATCGACCGTCTACAACGTGGAACATTACCGAGGAAAAAGGTACTCTCCCAGATAGGCTTGTAGACAGAGGTCCACAAAAGAAAAAATATGAAATTAAAGTGGCTGTGCCTATAGATGGAGATTTACAAGAAGCCACAAAACGAAACCTATCTGTATTTTTCCCGACCAAAGTCTCTTTCCCTTTTCCAGTATTGGCTCATGGTACATTCGAGGTGACTGACGATCGGAATCACCTGTTGACAACACCTGTAAACCAATTTGTAACCGAACAACTGGCAGATGTTATGGTGGGGGCCATAGACGATCTTCGACTGGTACACGAAGATCCTTGGCTCCCGCTTAAAATCATATCTGCAGAAAGACGGGTAGACAAAAACCTGAACGATCTTTCTCCGGGTGGCGATATGGCGGCGTTCGAAGCATTGCTTCGTTCAAAAATAGAACATATGCCAATCGTGCCTATCCAAGGGGGTGGATTAAAAACACCTAGTGACGTGTACTGTATTCCTACTGATCTAAATAATCTATTGAACTCACAAGCTTTCGGAGATGTCGCATTATATCCGAGTAATAAAAAGCTACGTGACCAACTAGAAGCGTTGGGTGTAAAAGAACTAGATATCGACGAATTCTGCGATCGGCTGAACCAAATCTCACCGAACTTATCTACCGAGGACCGAACAGAAATCATATATCGACTCATTAGTGAGGATATTGTTGAATCCGAATCAATCCCTAATTTATTGCTCGATGGTGATGGGAATATCATTTCGGCGGATTCGAAGGCGTTTATTCCACCGCGTGGGGAACAGATTACGCTCCCGGATTGGGTTCCACAGCAAATTCTGGATGATAATCTTGTATCGATGTTACAGGAACGCTTTGAATTAACTAGCAACCGAGACTTAGTAAATGCGTTAGATCCGCTCCCAGTAAACCAGTACAACCTCCGTCGTCTGATCGAATCAACCATAGCAGAGGCGAACAGACGAATAGAGAGCGATACCGAAAACGAAACGTATTGGTTACAGCAGATGTTGCAGGCAGTTTGGGACCTTCGCTGTTCAACTGAGAGTAGTATCACACTTAGTGATGAAATAAAAGTGCAGCTACCGACGAGGACAGAGAATTCTCGATCGGCTGATGAGCTCTATATTGGAAAAGAATACCCAGGTGGACACCTCTTAGAACGTCTGTATCAACCGATAAGCGAGGAGTGTTTCATTGCCGATCCTGAAACTCTTGATATAGGAGGCGACATAGAAGAATTTCAGGAGTTTCTCTGTTGGTTAGGTGTCGCTAAGAGACCACGAATCGTCGAGATAGACGACCCCGATTTGGAATACGCTGAATACATTTTAGAGGGTGAGGGCTTTCCTGTCCGCTTCAGCGGTACGACAGTCAGATCTATGGATGAGTTCCGTAGATTGAGGTCGCGACACCGTCTCAAGGGAGTTTCAACTATTGATAGGCTAGACGACATTTTGCAAAAAGCAGATCCGCATGCAGTCATCGGATTATTGCATGAGATGGGATCGGAATTCGATACGTGGAGACGGAACGGTGATAACTCGGCAGTCTTTGAAATCAAACCAAAAGGTAAGCACGTCCCGAGACAACTCTCCAAGATGTCTCTTCCTGCATACCCGATCTGGACCATTCAAAATACAGAATGGCTACCTGTAGAACGTGGAGGAATACTACAGCCGATAAGATGCAATCTCTCTGCAAATGAGATCAATCTGCTTCCGGTCATTGGATATCCAGCTCTTGATACGGAAGATGTGTTGTTCGATCGGGTGAGTATGGACAAACTATCGATTAAAATGGCATTACAAAGAGCGGGCGTCACACAGTCTTTGGAGGATCTTTCTTGGGATGTCTTTTATGAGATCATTTTGGAACTACCCGAAATAGATCCAAATGGCGAAGTTGCTGCACGCCTGTACTCGTTAATGGTCTCAAAAAAGGGGGAACCAGACACAAATCAATGTGATAAGTTTCGAGAATGTGGGCACATGTTGGGTAAACAGGAAGGGGAAGTCGATTACTTCCCTGTAAATGAACTCCGATTAGCAAAAAATGGTTCACTACCTGAAGCAATCGTGAAAAAATATCCAACTCTGCAGATTAATAAAAAATCCAAAACTCCGAAAGTTGAGAAACTCTTTGGAATCAAGAGGCTCTCCATTGAGGACATTGAAATTACACCAATAGAGTCCGATTGTCACGGAAGAAATAACGAGTTTCAAAAAGAAATTGAAAGATTGAAGCCATCTATTCTCGCCCTTCGCATGGGTACTACTCAGGAAACACAAGCCCGAGATACAATTAGAGATTTAGAATTCAAACTTTGTGAATTCTTCCAAGCGACTGCATCAGTGGATGGAAAAAATATTGAACTCGAACTCGAACCAGGTACGTTTCTGACAGTGAATTCGACTGTTTATTTGGTTCCCAAACCAATCCGAACTTCACAACTGCTCGACGACGAGAATTTAGTGAGTTTGATTGGCGATGTCTTTTCCACAGCTCTTGAAATAAACGTAAGAAAAGACACATATATATTGTCTATGGCATCTGATAGGGAAAAAACGTTCTCGATTTTGTCCGGACAAGATCCCGAAGTACTTGCAAAAGCACGCAAGCTTCTTGATGTAGGGGAAGGTAGTGGTCGCCCCTTCGATCCACCTGAATTAGATTTAAATAGCACCAAACAAACAGATTCATCTTCAAGTGAAAGCCGCGAAGAAACAACAACAGAGCGTCAAGGAATCCACGATCCTGACAAAAAAGTCGATATCGGCTCTATCAATGTCGATCAAGGGGAGTTCGAGATAGATGACAAGACAAATATTCGTATACGACGAATAGAAGGCCCTCCGAGCAACTCTTCGCGACAATCATCATACAGAGTTGCTGATGGGTACCGAGCGGAGGATGTATGTATGAAATTTGAAAAGAAAGCAGGTAGAGTTCCAATAAAAGTATCTCAAATCCATGGATCAAATTCGTATGGCTGTGACATTATCAGCTTCAGCTCCGAAGATCGGAGAAAAGAGTTCAGTGAACGGAAAGATCCAACGCTCATCGATAGATACATCGAAGTAAAGGCGAGCATTAGTGATACAGGTTCGATTCTTCTGAAAGGCAACCAATTGGAAGCTGCCAAAGAGCATGAAGATCGGTTCTTTTTGTATCGGGCCTACGAGCAGACTGAAGATGGTCGATCGTACGAACTGATTACTCTGAATGATCCCACAGCTGTTTCCCGAGCAGTTGAACCAAGAATCAGCATCAACCCGTTTCGGACGGAACAATCGGAGCTTTATGAGCTTGAGATACAACCAGACAGAGACTCAAAAAGCTGAAATCAAACGAGTCAAGTAGCTCTTCTATATCATGTCGCTCTGTATGATTTGTTATCGCCAAAATGACTTCATCTACCAAGAAGACGTGAAATGATCCCGGACGATTCAGAAGTATTACTCTTTTTGGGATCTACTTCTTTCGATGTAGATATTTGATCGACATCGCTTCCATTTTTTGTGATCCCATCTAATAGCTCTTCGATGGGATATCCGATCCACTTTGCAAATTCATTTGGTGCCCCAATATAGACGCTTGTGCCCGATTTATCCGACATAAACCGCTTTGGGAGCCGCTTTTCATAGTCATACACTTCGTACCCTTCACGATCGAAGTTTGCAGTGATTGCTCCCGGCTCGGATTCGAATGTAATTCGGCCACCTTGGATATCACGTTGCCATTTAATTCGGCCTGTATCATACGTTTTCTCAGCTGGTTCAGCAGCCGGGAAGTACTCTGGTTGGTCTCGATCGGCTTCGTCGTAGAAATCTCGGATAATACGACGAACGTCTTCGATCGTTCCGGTTCCTTCGGTCCAAGGTTGCTCTGTGACCATGCGTTGAGCGACGTAACTGAAGATCGGATTTTGTCGCTCCAATACGTCTGCAAGATCATCTTGCGCATCACGGAAGCCGGGGTCTTCGGGATTCGATGGGAAAGAGACGTCCATACTCAGAATCTTCATCCGATTTCTGAATTCAGATTTTGGGAGCGCGTCGTTCGTTGTGAATATTAAGCATGGTTGGTCAACACTAGTTGGTGTCCAATCACCCCAGTAATTCCGAATTGGACTCCAATTCTGTATTTTTCTCTTTTCAGCATCGATGATCGCATATGGGAAACAGGTGTCCCATTCGCGGATACCTCTGATCTCTGCGACACCGACATCATCCGCATCAACACCCGAAATGACGGTATTATCCGAAATAAGCCGGAGAATGTATTCGGTGAGTTTGTCCTTCCCAGCATCACTTTTCCCTTCGATGTAGAGATGTTGTAAGACGTTATCCAGTGTTCGTGACGGAGAAGACCGCTCTTCTGCATATTGATTTGCAAATGGTGCCCAGAACCCATAGAGGAACGCTTCGTACATCTGAGCCATTACCGCGGTCTCAGATTGTGTATAGCCGTGATTCTTGACAGTCTCAATGTAATCTTCGATCGTCGCTAAGCAATGATCTAAGACCTCTGGTGTCGGCTCATCAGTGGCTACCAAAATCATCTCATTATCCTCACCAATAATGACTTGCTCTGCTTCTGGCAGGATCGACATCGTAGGGATTGCAGTCGATTCTTTGACCAAGTTATTGTACGCACTCATTGGTGCCGTGATACTGTGGTCCTCAATAGTGGCACCTTTATTTCGGAGGTTAACTCCAAACCTGTTTGAGATATCCTTGTCTACTTTGGTGGTGCCCATTCGGATCTTTTCATCAGGTGCTGCAATTCGTGGCCGGTCGAGCGTCTCTGTAAGACTTGTTTCATGCTCGGATTCAACGAGCCCGAAGCCGGGCGATTTATCCGAATTTTCTGTCTCCGCGGCGCTGTCTTCGGCAGATGATCCCTCGGAGTTGACCACTTCTCGATCGGCGTTCTCAGGGTCATCAATGAACGCGATCGTTTCGTCAGCTTCGTCAGGGTTACTCACAACTGCAGTGACTCGGTCTGCAACATCTTTGAGGTCTTCTACAGCATCTTGATTCAGTGCAGCCGAGTCACTTACGTCAAGATCTCCAACTCCAACCCAATACTCAATTCTATTTTCTTTTTCTTCTTGTGAATCAGCGTCTTCAAGCGCTTCTATTAGCCCTTCAAGGAGCGTTTGATCACTATACGTGTCTCGATATTGGTTGATAAATCGCTCAAACTCTTCATCCAACTGAGTTCCCACCTCAGTTGTAAGAACGGAGATCTGGTTCGTATGATATTCCCACGAATTCCGGGAGAGATTTGCAGAGCCATGAACAAGTTTGACCGTCTTATCTGGCATTACAATCCGATAGATTTTCGAGTGAACCGTTTTCTGGTTTTTTAATCGAACAGTGAGGCGACCATCTTGGCGAAGCTGTACCAGTGACCTAGCTGTTGGAACCTCGTTGACTCTGTCAGCGTAATCAGCGGCGTTCCCAATGAGAACGTCTAATGATCCAATATCGTATTCAGTTAGCATTTTCACCATCAAATCAGGTGTTTCAGCATACGTTACTGCATCAACGTGATCTGCACCTTCAAATAAATCAAGAAAATCACTACGCTCTTTCACCATCGCTAATCGATACGTTGCAGCACCAGACCCGTAGAATTCAGGCATATCGACGAACCGATCGAACGCAATGTTCGCCGTGATTTCATCCATATGTCATATTTCGACTAGTTGGAAATAAATTCGACCCAACGTTCCAACTATCGTTAAATATGATTTGTCCAAAATATTTTCATACTTAATTTGGAGGGAAGCTGTTTGATTCAAAAATCTGAGATAGAATTGGGATCACAACACCACACGTTTCAACAATATCTCCAATTCCTCCTCCAGTTCAGAGGCTTGCAAAATCTTGATTTCACTCGCAGACTGTTCGTCTAAATCCTGGGTTTTGTCTTGTAGATCCTGAACCACAAGCAGTCCATTCCATCCATTTCCGAAGTAGCCTCCACCAGAACCATTCTCGAACACAAACTCATCATCAACACGAAGAAATGCCAGATACTCAAGCGTCTCTTTGATCCCCTGTCGAATTGTATCCGTTCGCGTGCTGTTCTTTACCTCAGTAATCAAGTACTCTGACCGATCGCTCTCGGGATGATTCACCTCCAAGACGATGATATCCGGCCGTCCAGTATGGTTCGTGAACGTCTTTTCGGTGAAGTACTGATTTGCCACACTTTTTGCGGTCGTCTGGACTGTCTCCGTTCGAGAGAGTGTATCAGACTTTTCATCTGGGTACGCAAGGAATGACAAATTCCGATCGGCAGCGGAGTTGTCGTGATACAGGATAATCTCGGTCTCACCGTCAATCCGGGCAACCTCTTGTCGCCCCGATCGGATCGTGCTGAACACAACGTTCCCATCAGAGAGCTGTTCAAGCGTGTCGACAAACCGGAACAGCACAAAGAGCTCAAAGAGGGTATCTTGATCATCTGGCGTGATTGCAGTTTTATCAAGCAAGTTTCGAATTTCTTCTGGATGGCCATTGTGGAGCCGTTGATATATCTGTAGTATGGATGCAGCCTCCCGATACAACACTTGGCGTGAGTGTGTAGCTTCGGTTACCATCCGATCGGTTGGCTCGTATGCTTTCGGCTCTCTGATCCGTCGAATGTGCACGTTCCGCTCGACAATCTGCTGGAGTCGATCGATCAGGGTCTCATCCCACGTCTCTTGCACCCAGTCATAATTCTGCGAGAGATACGAGTCCGCCTCTCGAAGCGTTGCATGAACGACAGACAAGAGCCGCTTCAGTACAAGGTTCTCACCGGTGTCATAATCAAGCGTCCGATTACTGCAGACGAATATCGAGGTGTCTCGTGGGTTCTGGCTGTACCGTCGCTTGATTGTCCCACCCCAATCGATTTTTCCGTCAATCGTTCCACGACGGACCCGGGAAACTGACGCCGTTTCAGTCCGAATCGTCCGGATTCGCTTTGGTAACTGCTCGATGAATTCGATTACCTCTGGGAGCAACACAAAGTGGAGATCCAAGAGCAGATCATACTCTTCGAACCGTTCATCTAGTTCGTTCGATTTAAGCGATCGGGCGAGCTCACGCTCTGGGAACGTCCCGTGCATTACGTATGCAAGGATGTCGTCTGTCACCTGATCAAGAAGCTGTTCTCTATTCATTTGTGAGCGAAACCTGTAGCATATCCCGGGCAGCTCGATCGAGTATCTCGTGATCGACAAGGTGGACATCCGAAATCTGTCGGAGAATCGTTGCACGCTTTGGAACACCCTCCAACTGCGGACAGATAAAGCTAACAATTGCTTGTGTCAACGACACAGATGTTGATTCACCGCTATATGATTCAACAAATGAGAGGATGTCTTTGATTACGGCAGGTCCTATCGATCGGTCCTCGACAGCAGTATTGGTGGCTCGCCAGACCTCACCAACCGCATAGAGGTCCCGCTCTGAAACAGAGATATTCCATCCATCGGCATACATCTCCATAACCGCTGTAAGCTCGGCACGATCGGTTGGGAGCGTTGGCGCTGGGACCCGAATGAAAGCAAACCGACGCATGAACGCGTAACTCATCTCGTACAACGATGTCTTATCATACGTATTGAGTGTCGCAAAGAGACGCCATGATTTTGGAATGACGTACTCATGTGTTTCGGGTGTGTTGATTTTTGTTGACGCTGGCGAGAGTGTGATCTCAGTCCCATCAACAGTATATGGTAGTTGCACCGGTTGACCTGATAGAACTGTGAATAGTTGCCCAAATGCTTTGTCTATATCTGCTCGGTTTAATTCGTCGATCACGAGCGGTTCATTCAACTGTCTGTTATCATGGCGGTCTTTCAGCCGATTGAGGAGTATCCCGGACGAAAACGCGAGGCGATCGCCAGAGTCANTCTCTGAATCAGGCATATACCCACCAACAGTATCAAACGTTGACCAATCAGCTGTCGCAGTCGTCATCTGCGAGCCTGAAAATAGGTATGGATACTCCGCTTCAAGATACTTGGATACTCGATGAGCAATCTCCGTCTTCCCCGTTCCGGGCGGCCCGGTTAGAATCAGGTGTTTCCCAGTTCGGAGTGCTACCTCAATCTGTTTAAGAATCTCAACACCTTCGCCATCAGGGAAGTACAGCCCATCAATAATTGAGTCTGGAAGCGTTCCAGTGAACGATTTGTGCATTGCGATCGGCGGAATCTCGGTGACTCGATCGGCAATCGCATCAGTCAATGCAATTCCTCTTGCAGTGTCACCGCTTGGATCAAGTGACTGTATAACGTGATATCGTGGGAATCCATTGTCGCTCACACGTCGACAGATCTCATCTGCGTTCTCAAACGGAAGCATATTCAACGTGAGTGCAGACAACTCAGCGGAGACCGTTTCTGGATCTTTTTCGGCTACATGTCTTGTCACGTCGATCTGGCTTAGATCGCCAGTTGCGAAAAGTCGCTCAAACGTAATCAGAAGCGGGAATGAATCACCTTTCGGCCCACCCTCATATTCGTCATACCACCACGACTCATCTTTCGGCTTTGTTGTCCGCTTCCGGACGATCCCTGCTCCCACAATCCCACTGCCTTGTGACTCAAGCGCCTCCCAACTTGGCTTCGATCGAGAATGAAATAGAATGACATCACCTGCTTCTACCTCTGACCATGCAGTGCGATCGGCCTCTCTGAATGAAATCGCGGCGTATTCAAACGCTGTGAGCCAGTAATCCGGTGGCGCTGTGAATTTGTGTACAGAACTCGATGTGGTGTGCTCTTCAATCTGTTTAATAAGTGGATGTTCTGGGTTGTTTGGCGGTTGATCGTCTTCACCAGGCTCACCAACATCTGGGCCATTGGGCTCATACTCTTTGCTGAGGATCTGTCTGAGATCTATTTGACTCGCATTGGGCTGCTCACCAGCCTGCTCTTGCAAATCTCGTATAAATACCATAAATAAGGTCTCAGGTGGAGTTAGTTGATTAAGAGAGCCTGAGTGGAGCGTTTTTGCTTGTCTCTCAAGCCGATCGGATGCATTGGTGTATAGTTGCCGAATCTGAGTGAACTTTGTTGCTTGCTCAATGGAAACAACAGATCCTAAACCAAATCCACGTAATGCGTTGGTCCAATCATGGATAATCGTCTCTCCAAGTTGATTGAGCAACCAATTTGATTCACCCGGAACCGCATCTAGACGCTTTGAGATATCTGTAACTGCTTCTTCAACAGTATTATATTCATCAGCGGGATCTAGGTCGTTCGAAGGAAGCGTCTCTACTGGGTATCCAACATTTTCCAGCAATGTCGATAGTTCATCTGACGTATTGATAAATATTTCAAGTAGTTCAGACGGGCATTGAGTCAAATATCCCCCTTGCACGAAGCCCATATTCTTGTTATAGAACAGTTTGTCGTACTTAGCCCGTATTTTGTCAAGTCTATTTTCGAACGTTCTGTTGTCCAAGATGTCCTCACGGATGTCGATCGGCTCACTCAATTCCTGATAGTTCGTTAGCCATCTTCGGTATCCTTGTTGCTCCTCTGTCCATTCAAATTCCGGTAGCCCTTCAAAATCGATTTCAAGCTCACTTTCAATCTGAGAAATACCAACAATGTTCTCCTCATCTTGGAGTAAGTGAATCACAAAATCTCCGACGGACGCCTCTCGCATTGTTGCATATCGATCGTTCCCACCTCGATCGATTGCTGGCGAGTAGATCGCATTACCAAGCCGTAATTCTCCTTCTTGTTTGTAGCCCCGCCCCCCAATTGAGGTCTTTTCGATCCAAACTCGTGGCGGTTCCTTTTGATTTAGTTCATCCATCTTTGATTGATTTGTGCCCAGATCAACTCGTTCAATTAGCTTCTCGCCATACTCCGTCAATTCATATGCGTCTCCGTTTTTAACGACCGCGTCAAGTGCTTGTAGCCATTCGACGTGACGCACTATTACATCCCACGGCAATTTATAATCTGGATGCTGTGTTTGCAGTGCATCTTGGATTTCACTGCCTGTTTGTGGGCCGTGACGGAGCTCCCCAAGAATTGTCTCAAACCCTTTGACGTTTGCAACAAGTGCATCAAACAAATAGTGGGCCTCCCCCGCCTCAACAAATTTCTTCCCACGAAATGAGAGATGATATCTGTCCGATCGTTCTTCGAGCATCCCAATCGATCGTTGAAATCGTACGTATGTCTCAATCGTTGAGTCCGTCTCTGCGTTTGTATTCGATCGTATCCAGTCTTTGAACTCAGATTCGGTGGGTGTCTCCTGATCAACAAAATTGTACATCGATCGAAGTAGGTCTACACGCTCATCGACGCTTCCAAAGAACCGGTCTGCAGTCATTCTTCGATCATCTTCCAAAGACAAAATTCGATACTCCCCATTGCCAAGAAATTCGATCTCGCCGTGATCTCGAAACTCCTGTAAATTTCGTATAATGGTTGCTTCGATCGTGTTGTTGTTGTTTGGAAACTGAGTTTCGAGCCGTTCAATTGCAAATTCTCGAAATTGAGCTAATGTAAACGTAGATGTTCCATTGCGTCCACGATAATTTCGTAGTTCAGAGCGGAGGGCAGTCTCCCAATCGGGCATATATTCTCCTTTATTTCCAGATATTTATCATCTAGTGTGCTACCCCAAATGTTTGAGAATAGCGGTTCTGCCAAGATATGGTTAGCAATTGAGGTTGGAAATCCGGTTATAGACGTTAATTACATCTCACGACTAGTTTGACAATAAGTATAATTTCAATACCGTATTGGGCTTTCTGGCTTCTGCAACTCCTCCGCGATCGACTGAGTGATCTAAAACTCAAGGGATTCCTTACAGTGACTCGCGACAACAGGGGAAGGAGGGTGCACGATACGATTTATATTATCTCGGAAATATCGAACCAAAAACAATCAAGTCTGTTCTTCACTCGTTTGACCGCCTCGACACCCTGAACGAGGGCCAATCACCTCTTAATTCCTACTAAGTTGGGTATCACAGATATTCAACAAAATCGGTATTTTTGCTCTCTATTGTTAGTTAGTAAACACCCACCGAGAAGTCTTGCACGACCACAGGTACTTGTAGGAGGGATAAAAACTAATTATCAGCATCTTGTGGCCGATCGTGAAGTGGCAGATTGTTTCCTGAAGTGATAAGTGATAACTGGGGTCTCGTTTTGTGGTAATTCACCGATTTTTATCAGTATTCGCAAGATGTGTGCCGGATTGGACGCTGACCCACTCCACTGCTTCTGCTGTTAGGATAGGGCGGCTCTGTTGAAATCCTTAGAGAGTTACATATTCAGCCTCCAATTCCACACGAGGTGAAGGCTCTCCCGAAGTCGAAGATTTCCCCATTTTATTGAGAGAGATCAACCTGCCCCGTTGTGCGGTTTCTCAGTACTCCTCAAAAATCTCTAGACACCGCTTACACTCCCGCAGCACGTTGTTCTGCTCTGTATCAAAGCTCGGGAAAACACGACCTATCGTGGTCTGCTTGATGAGTTGATCTAAATGTCATATATCCGTCGTGTTCTCGGCCTAACCGAACTTCATACGTCATCGACATTTATTAGCCATGAGCGCCATTTACAATCGAGTCTACGGTGAAGTACCGTAAATGAAAGCTAATCCTTCAAAAGATAGGGTCCGAGATCATCGAAGAAGTTTCGAACATTGTACTGGAACTTCTCTGATGGAGTGAATGCTGTTTTTACCTGCTCTGATTGCCCATTCGCATCTTTCTTACCCAATTCCAAAAGATAGCCATTGTCAGGAGTGGAAACGACTTTTAGCCAAGCCGTNACAGGGTCNTCGTANGCTTTGAGCCAGCAGACNTCTANATCNTGCCACTCGCCCTCAGTTTGCTCCTTTTCCAGA
>SL_4KL_010_BRINEDRAFT_10001269_pt1 | contig 13917 bp, 15 predicted proteins | sample SodLak_010_BRINE_2_FD_10664 | JGI IMG/M metagenome (IMG submission 10664)
ACTGTTATAATTGAGACAACCCATGCAAAGCCGCCAAAACCATCAGGTAAATCCTCCGTACGTTCATGATGAGGTCTATCAATACGCTCCTCAAAAGTATCATAGCCCATAGCCAGAAAATTCTTGATCAGGAAATAGTATCCTATCAAGGGCGCAATTACAAACAATACAACTTCAGAAGGAGAATCTAGATCGAAAGTTGTGTATGTGTTTACAAATTCCACTAAGCTCTCGCCAATGGTCATCTGGGATCCGAGTAAATCGCTGGCTGATTGAGCTGAAACTCCAGAAACTAGTCCCAGCACAGCTAAAAACAAAACTAACTTCCTAAACTTCATAAATTAACACAATGTACTCCACGTTTATTACTCTTAGCTTAATTGAGCATTTTTCAACCTCTCAAAAACTTATAGATCAAGAACAGGAAAACTAGCACAATTGCTCCCGCAGCAATGACTCCCAATGAAGCCGCCATTGTTTGAATCCAAAGCCAATATGGGGAAGCAACAACCATCAGAGTAATAGCTGCTGCCATCACTGTAGCTTCCCTATTAACACTGTCTTCTGACTCGTTACCTGCAAAAGTAAACTCTAAAACATTCTTCAGAGAAAACTGCATCAAAATAAACACAAATAGGAAAGGCGCAACAAAATCAGTCAAAATTTCTTCTTGAGATTCAAACTCTGGTAAATCCCCCCAACCATCTAAAGAAGAGCTATCCGAATTGTAATAATAGTCGGCAGAAACAAAACTAGCCATCAATAATGCTGTGAAAATCAAATAGCTTAATTTCAAGAAGGCTTCATTAGAAATCGAAGTCTCCTCCTCCATCACCGAAGTCACCTCCTACATCATCATTTCCAAAGTCTCCAGCTCCACCAGCATTACCTTCTCTAACATCATGGATGTATGTCGGAATAACTTCATCGACCAAAAAACCTACAACAAGCCCTGAAACAGCCAAAACAATAACAGTATTCAACCAAGGATCTAAACCTAAAGCTGCTTCAGCAGCATCTTCAGTAAACAGTGCTATAAAATAGCCTGCAATAGCCGCAGTAGGATAAGAGGCAATTGTCCACAAATTCTTCATAAGGTAAAATTAGAAGTAATAAAATATAAAGGAAACGAATTGTGTTTAGGTAAGGTAGCCAGACTCAAGTCCGAGATCTTCGTCTAGGATCTTCTTAAGGTCTTCAAACTTCTTTTGTAGATGTTCTTGATGTTGTAATTGTTCTAAGTCAGCTTGTTCTTCTTGTAGAAGTTTTTCTATAAGCTGTTTCTTTTGTTGTTCTATGTCTTCAATTTGATTGAAGTCTCTTCTTATCTCTTCTATGTCGTTATTCATTTGTGCAAATGTTTCTTGATGCTCATGAGCCCAGTTAACTATGTCTCCTACGCTTGCTCCTTGTTTAAGCATGTTATGAAGCTTATTTAGCGGTCCTAGAATTTGTTTTATATCTTTTGCTATTTCTGTCTGTCTTTGAGCTTCTTTCTGAATCAACTCATTGAGTTTTTGTGTCTGTTGAGACTCTTGAGACTCTCTTTGCACTTCCTCTTGTGCTTCTTTTTCTTCTTCTTGTTCAATTTGTTCAGCTTGTTCAAGCACTTGTTCCATTCCGGGTCGTTGTCGTCCTGCCATATCATTATAGTTTGTTCTATCACTTATATTGTTTGGGTTATTGAATGGACCGGTACTTGGACTATCTGTTGTATTTCTAGTCATTCTGTTTGATATGTCTTCATCAGAGTTTTTTCTTAGTCCTGGTATCGCTGAAGAGATTATAGATCCAATATTGACTGATGTAAATGATCTGATTGCCAGGACAGCGACCAGCCCTATTATCAAAATTGTTAATAGTGCCCCTCCTGAAACTGCTAGTGCTACTCCTAATAAGCCGGTTAAAATATTCGAGAGGCCTCCTGTAGCCCACAAGATTACAATAGATAATCCCGCGAGTAAAAGTAATACTCCTGGCGTATTTACAGAGGTTTCATTACTCATCAATATAGGTACATTTACTCATGAATGTTAATTAACTTTCGCTCTCAAACATGTTGAGCCTTTCTAGAGTTTCTAGTATCCCCCATGCGTAGATTACGGATTCCCAAGCTCTGATAAAATCATTTTGCTCTAAAAAATGATATGTGTCGCTCCGGTAGGCCTCGACATTCTCCATCTGTTCAACGCTAGAATCTCTATCCTCAATCCTAGACTCCAGCTTCTTCAGCCATTTCTCGGTCTCAGACTTTAACTTTTCATCAGTCTCATTCATAGCGCTTCCGTAAACTCTTCTTCTTTAAAGGATTTGTCGCCGCTCAAAATAATCGAGTGAGGGGGTCGCCCTAGATCAGTACCTGAAATTTGTCCGAGCGTTGAAACGGTGATATTCATATCTTCGTGATTGGCTCGCTCAATTAGAATAGCTTCTCGATCTCTATCGATGCCGATTTCAACTAGTTTATTGGCTGCTTCAGAGCCATCATAATCAATATCTAGTAAAATAAGTGAGTGAAGCCCTATAGAATCATTATTTTCAATATACTTTTTGATTGAGCTCGGCTTTCCTTCTCTGGGCAGCGTTACTGTTCTGCCAAACTTGTAAACATTCAATCCGGTTTCAGCAATGGATGTAAATATTGAAGGCGCATGAATAATTTTTACTTCGATGTTTTTTTGTTCGGCCCGGTGTTTGATATCATAATGGGTAGTTGCGGTTAATGGGTCTCCTGAGACAAGAAAAGCGGTTTCTCGTTCTTCCGCAGATTCTAATATTTTATCTTCTTGCTCAACGTCTTCTCTTCCAAGTATTTCAATGTCTGCAGGCAAATCTTCCAGGTTTATATTGGCTGTATTTGTGTAGAATTCTGCGTAGGCCTTATCAACTTGTTTTAGGGCATCAAGTCCTTTTTGTGTTATTTCCTTGTTGTCTAGTCCGAGGCCAATCATGTAGAGCATACCTACAAGATTAATAGGATTGTTTTTAAAACTCCAAATATATGGAGCAAGAAAATCTTGAAAGAAAAGTTAGAGAAATATTTGAAAGACAAAACTTTGAACTAAAAGATGGGGTGGCTGTTAAACCAGAAGTTAGTCTGACTTTAGGCATCTATTCGTCTGAGAAACACACTGAAAAAGATATAGACTACTCCAAAGATAAGATATTCGTAGACGAAGGATTAGATGCTGACGAAGACCAAGTATATGTGATAGAGAGGGAAAAAGAATATGATCTACCATCTTTTGAGATAATAGGGGACATAGCGATAATCAACGACTTGGCTGGAAGAAGTCGAGAGGATGTGATAGAGGGGATACTTACACATCACAATTTGAAGACAATTCTGCTTAAGAGTAAAAAGCTATCAGGAGAGTTCAGAGTAGCAGAATATGAAAAACTCTATGGAGATGAAACAGAGACAATTCATAAGGAGCACGGTAAGAAGATTAAAGTAGACCCAACTAAAGCTTATTACAGTGAAAGATTTTCAACAGAACGAAAAAGAATACTCAAACAAATAAATCAAGATGAGAGTGTTCTTGTAATGTTTGCGGGAGTAGGGCCTTTTGCAATGCTTGCGGCAGAAAAAACATCAAATGTAGTCGCAGTAGAGAAAAATCCTGAGGCGTGTAAATATTTGGAGCAAAATATTAGTCTTAACAATTTTGAAGGCAGGATTAAACCGGCTTGTGGCGATGTGGACAAGATAGTTCCAGGGTTGGAGGAAGAATTTGATCGGGTTGTTATGCCTCTCCCAGGCTCTGCGATCGAGTTTTTAGATATAGCATTTCGATCTTTGAAGCCTGATGGAGTTGTCCATCTCTATTCTTTTGTCGAGGAGGAAGATTTTGGACATATTGAAGAAAGCATCCATAAAGTTGCTGAGAGAGAAGGTATTTCTGCCGATATTTTGGATAAGGTGCGCTGTGGGGTAAAGTCTCCATCTGAGGATAGGTATTGTTTTGACATCCAAAAATCTTCTTAATTAGAAAGTAGTGACAATTACAATGATTTATAACAATAACGCGATAGTAGTTATCTGAAAGTGGCCACAACCAAATAAGACTTAGTGACAGATATCGATTAGTCAAAAATCAAAAGGACTTGGCCATATTCAAGGTGTGAATAAGAATGTCAACATGGAGCAACCCGTTCGAACAATCAGAATTTATGTTAGAGGCAATAAAAGAAGTAAGATCAGAAAAACAAGCCTCAGAATACGAATTTCTTGACAAAATAGAAAAAATCCACTCTGCGCCAAACAAAAAAGGCAATAGCGGGTTAGCAAACGCTTATGCGGAACTAGCAATATACAAAGAAAACGGAGAGATTAAAATCGATCATGGTCTTATAGAGGAACTGGACAAAAGATTAGCAGAAGATCACGAAGTCAAAGAACGCCAAAGATTCAAAGGTATTGTAGCCGATTCACAAAAAAGACCTGGGAAAAACAAAAATAGCCTTTTAGAAAACCAGGTTGATGGCCACAAGAGAATAACAGATAAAATAGAAGACTTCTACGATGCCACAGGCAATACAGAACAACTTGAACAGTTATATAGACAAAAGGGGCTGAAGCTAGGGAAAGCCACTGATGGAGGCCCACAAAAATCAAATAATACTATTTCAGTAAAACCTATCAACCAACAACAAGGAGGTGGAAAAATGTCAACAAAGATAGAAGAAATTGCAGAGCCTATAGAAGAAACTCTCTCAAGTGTAGAAAGCAGAGCTGATCATGACGAAGCAGTAGTAGACCTTAGAGAATATACTGAACAAAATATAAGGTGGGCTGACTTCAGAGCACTAGCAGAAGAATATGAAAGCCTAACTGAGGATTTAGTAAATACAATAACTTATTCAGAAGATAGGCTTGATAGTTTCGAAGGATTCATGAATAGTTACTTCGATGATGTAGATGAAGCTCTTGAAGATTTCAGAGACTATGTAGATTTCATGAATAATGAGGCTCGTGATGCTGCTGCTAGAATCTCTGCAGCCAACGACCGTCTCGGAAGAGAAGATGGATCTGGAATAAAAGATATCCTAGAAAAGTATAAGGAATAAGCCTCATTCCATATTTTATTATTTCTTAGTCTACCGAAACAAAAAAGATATTTAAGTGTTACTATTGAATGGTGATATATGAGCGACAAGTTGAGCGAGTTCTATGAAGAGCTAGACACAATCTTAGAAGATATAGAACAAGAAGCAGAAGAGTCAATTTATAATATAGAAGACAGTCTAAACGAAGTCAGAAATATATTTGAAGACCAAGAAGCAATACAAAAAGAGCTCTCAGACCAAGATTACAGAATAGGCGTACATTTTCTTGCTAGATACTACAACACAGAATTCGAAGATGAAGAACAAAAAGAATCTGCAGAAGCACATATAGATACTTTATTCATCAGAAACGGCCGAGAAGCACCTTTCCAAGACTTAAACTTGCCCAGAGCAGAAGTACAAAAACAATATACTCGGCCAAGTTTTTTCAGCGAAAATCTAGCAGAAGGTTTAGGAGGACTACTATACGGGGATAAAAAATAGGTGACAAAAATGGGGAATAAAAAAGAAATTAATGAGAACAGAAGAAGGATAAACAAACTTACAGGAGCAGGAGTATTAGCAGCAGCAGCAGGAGGTGTAACTGGAATAGCTGCATGGGTTGATGCTAGAACAAATCCTGGTGATACAGGGAGAGAAATATATAGAGATAGTTATACGGGTGAAGAATTTCGAGATGTAAGAGATTGCCTAGAGGAAGACGAGATTAGAGGTTTAGGTAATAAAATTGATGAACTGCTAGACTTTGATGAAGGAAGAAATCTAAAAGAAGTTGAATTCATATACCACCAAAAAGGCTCGTCAGAAGATACTGGCTCATCATTAAGATACACTATAGAACTCCAAGGCGGAGAGGAACATAGATCGCCATGGGATGAAATTGGAAATAAGTATATCAAACCATTTGCTGAGGCCAAACAAAGCAGCGATATTTCAGGTTATGCGGAGGACAATTGCTGATGAAAACAGCAAAAATCCTGCTAATATTAACTTTACTAACTCTAATAACAGGATTAGTCTCAGGATCAGAAGAAATAGAAATAACAGAATTTGAACTGCCAGAAACAGCAGAAACTGGAGAAGAGATAAATGCTGAAGTCAGAGCTGACGTAGATGACAAACACGTAGAAATAATGGGTCTAGACTGGGAAGAAGGAACAGAAGAAAAAAGCTGTACAGAACTAGCATACTGCGAACGAGAATGGAGCTTCGAAATAGAAAATCCTGGTACAATCGAAGTAACTGCTAACGCCGAAGATGAAACAGGATACACTGATCAAAAAACAAGAGAAATATCTGTAGAAGAACATAATATAGACTTAAATTTAGAACAGCCGTTAGATGAAGCAGAGATATCTTCTCCATACAGTTTTGAGTGGAGTTCATCACACCCTTCTGAAGACGTAACACATAGTATATACATCAAGAAAGAAAATGATGAAGGTTCGCTATGGGATTCCGAGAATAAGGAGGCTGAGGTTGGAAAAGCAAAATCCTACTGGCTAGATAGAACACTTTCTCCTGAAGTCTACAGCTGGGGTATCGAGGCTGAGACAGAATCTAAGACTGAAAGAAAGAGAGATACTTTCAAATACAAAGAAGAAGATAAAACTGGTGAAATAAAGGCCAATGTCAAAGATGATCAACAAAAACCGGTTGAAAATGCTAAAGTAACTGCTATGGACTTAAATACTTCAAATTTCGCTGTAAAAACAACAGATAAACGAGAAAGTTCTGAAAGCAGCAACCTCCGAAATGTTGGAGATTCTAAAATTGGCTTTGAACTAAATGAAAATAATTTGAGAACCTATGCGGAATATCACTCTGGATATACTCAACATGATTGGAACAACTTTGCTTTAAAATCGGAAGATCAAGATCAAATAGTATTTCGATACGATCTTTCTGCTGACAATAGGCAAAGTACGTACACAAAATATGCTGCTGAACAAAATATCGGCTTAGAGTCTGGAGACAAAGAAGTAACAATAATTCTGACACATAATGGTGAAACAGTAGATTCTGTAACATCTAAAATAAGCGTCCCTGATGAACACGCTTTCTCAAAGACCAAAGACTCATCAGGAACATCTTTTCAAGGAAGAGACAGAAGAACAGGAAACTCTCCATCAATACCAACAGAAACTAAATATACTGATGAGTCAGGAAAAGCAGACTTTACTGTGTCACCTGGTAGATACGCAGTAACCGGATCTAAAAAAGGTTATAGATCAGATAGAAAGAATGTAAAAGTTGAGAGCAGTGAAAAGACCCAAGCAGATCTACAACTTCAAAAAATTAAACCAGAAGATAAGGAACCAAAAGACCCTGGAGATGAAGAAAGGGAAAAAATAGAAATAAATTCTGTAGAAATGCCTACATCAGTCTGTAGAGGAGATGAAGTCCATGCCAGAATCAGGCTATCTAATACAGGTACGGAAGACTTAGACTTCCAACTATCAGCTTCAGGGGCTTCATCTGATATAGATAGACAATACTTTTTGGAGAGAGGCCAAACTAATACAGTTGTACTGGCTTTCCCAACGGATGATGTGTCTGGTAATCAAAGATTTAGTTTTAATACTGGGTTTGATTCAACTGAGAGAACAGTCCAAGTTAGGAACTGTGAAAGAGCTCAGGAAAAAACTTCACTATCAGCAAGTATAAAACCATCTTCGCAAATCAGAATAGGCCAGTCAATAAGAGTAACAGGTATAGCAGAAGGCAGTTGGCCACAGGAAGTAGATATATCAATAGATAATACTCTAAAACAATCTGTATCTACGGGAAGAGATGGACGTTTTAGAAGCTATATCGTTCCTGACAGCGTGGGCAAAAAAGATGTAGTTATTGAAACTGAAAAAGAAAGTCTGACCAGAAAAATAGAGGTTCTTCCTACAGTGAATGTACATAGCTTGACGGCTCCTGAGAAGGAATTTGAAGATCAGAGATTTGAAGTATGTGCTGATGTGGAGTCCCAAACTACGCCCAAAGTAATCTTAAAGAAAAACGGAGATGTAATTGACTCAAAAGATGCTTCAGGAGAAGTTTGCTTCGAACGAACTGAATCTCCAGGGAAGTATACTTACACTGTTCAAGGGTTGAATAGAGGGGCTTCAAGCTCAAAATCCGCTACTGTCAGGGTTCTGGAAGCTGGTGATGAAGCTGATAGTTTCCCTGACCGTATCGCATCTGTTCAATCAGGATCAGGCATGGTGAAAACCGAATTGTATAACATCCGTGACCGGCGGACTACCTATGATGTAAGTTTAGAAGGTTTACCTGAGGATTGGACTGATCAGTCTAGAGAATCGGTATCCTTGGCAAAGGGGCAAAGAGATACTAACTATATTTACGTTAGCCCTAATTCAACCGGGAGTTTTGATGCTACTCTGAGAGTTGAGGCTAATGATGAACTTGTTTACAGTGAAGAAATTGAGGTCTGGGCTGGTGGTAAGGATCGGAGAGAGCCTCTCTTGGATAGGATTTGGCTCTGGTTAAAGAATAGGTTCAGGTAGTTACTGTGGAAGGGTGGTCACGGAAACCCTGTCTTTATTTAAAATTTTTCAACTGTATTTATCAATAGGTGACAATAAAACTAAATGGACTTATCCAAAACAATAATACTAATAATCACAACACTACTACTAACTGGTTTAGGAGCAGCAAGCCAAGCAGATCTAACAATTTTTCCTGAAGAGTCCAGCACTAAAATAAACTCTTTCACATCATATGAAGTCGAAGTCCAAAACACAGGCACTGTAAAAGATGTATACGAAATAAAGCACAACTATCCAGGAGAAATCTCCGTAGCACCTAACAAAGTAGAACTTGAACCATCACAGTCTAAAAACGTCAACGTATGGTTTAACCCCAAATCCACAAGAAATGAAGGAACATACACATTCAAAATAGACGCAAAATCAAGAGCGGATGGCAACACATACTCAACAGAAGGCAGAGTAAACGTAATCAAAGACTACAACGTCCAACTATCCCAACCATCATCTCAAACAGTCTGCCGAGGGGAAACAGCAAGATATCAAGTAGATGTAACTAACACAGGAATTCAAGATGACGAGCTAGCATTATCTACAGAATTCGGAGAACTATCACAAAGAACCATCAAACTTTCTCCTGGCCAAACTGAAACCGTCACAGTAACAGCTAGCTCTGAAGAAGAAATAACACGAAACTTCAATGTAAAGGCATCTTCAAAAAACGTAAACTATGCCTCAGATACCAGAAATCTACAATTTGAGGCTGAAACTTGCTACCAATCCCAAGTTGACGCAAATCCGACAACACAGGAGACTGCAGCATTTACACCAGCAGAATTCGACATAACTGTAGCAAATCAAGGAGTAAGAAGAGATCAGTTCACATTAAGCTCACAGAAAGGAAGACTAGAAACAACAACACTAGACATATCCCCTCAATCTACAGAAACAACAACTCTCAGATATACTCCTGAAGAGCTAGGAGATCAAGAAATCGAAATACAAGCAACAGGCCAATCACAGGCATCAGAAACCGTAACTGTTGAATCATACAATGGGATGGACTCCGAAATCAGCTTTGACCAGCCTAGAACAGTATGTAGAGATGAATCAACAGTATATACAGCAACAATAGAAAACACTGGTGAAGCCACCGAAACATTCTCTTTCCTAACACCAGAAATAGGAACAGTATCCGACAATCAAATAGAACTTGATCCTGGAGAAACAGAGGATGTCAATGTAGGAGTAAACGCAACTGGACTAGAAGATGGAGAACACACAGTCAAACTTGAATCACAAGCCACAACATTCGAAGAACCAGTTAGCTCAGCAGAAACAACTTTGACAGTAGAAAACTGCTGGGATTTAGAAATGAACGTAGCCCGGGAAGTTGAGTCAGCGGGTGAAAACATGTCAACAATATATAGAATCCAGCTAGACAACACAGGTACCAAAGAGAATACCTATAGAATGACACACCAAGGACCTGAATGGGTGGATATAAGGCCGAGAGAACTTACAATACCTGCGGGCGAGCAAGATGAAGCATACATCTACGTAGGAGCTCCATTTGAAAAGAAAGGAGAAGTCCAAATCACTGCCATCGCAGAAGGTACTGAAGTCAGAAGATCACAAACTCTTGACCTAGTTATTGGAGAAGAAATTCAAGATGCGATTCGAAGCACAGAAGGAGAAGGAATAACAGGAAGATTTACAGCATCAACAACAAACATCATGGATGCGATTACAGAATCTTCTGACCAACAAAGAGGAACAGCAGCAATAATCATAGGCATCCTACTTGCGATGCTTATACTCTACAGATCACAGTAACTCGTAGCCCTTCCCCCCTTCTTTACTACTTACTAATTAGATTGATTATCAGGAGATTAAGAAGAAAAAAATTATTTATTATGATAAGAATAGAGAAGTTTAGTTTCTTCTACCCTCTACAGTTACACTAGTTGAAGTCTCTTCTTCATAACCATATTTAACTTCTATTGGTATATCTGTAGTTTGTTCTAAATCAGTAACAGTGCCTAAACCTTCCAATTCCATATCAAAGCACTGGAAGCCTTGATCGCCTACCATATCTACTATAATAGTTTCTTCATCTGATCCCTGAGGGCTAAACTGAACGTTACCTACATCCTCTATCTGCAGCTCCACTTTATCTTCAGATTCTTCATCTATATCATAACCTGAATCGCCATGGGACGCGCTACTATCCGTTGAAACAAGGAAAGGATCTCCTGAACCTTGGTTTGTAAGAGTTATACAAAGTTCATCTTCTGCATCTCCATCGTCATAGAATATATGAGGTGTTGTTCCTTGTACTTCTAATTGAATAGGCCCGTCTGAGGTTTCAGTATCAGGTCTTCTCTGAGAAGTATCACTATCTTCGTACCGGTCATCACTCATAACCTCAATAGACGTACTTCCGGTAGTTTGGTACTCGTATTGTAGTCTTGCATTGAACGTGTACGGAACGATACGTCCTTCGTCAATCGAGGGGCTTCTGAGCGTAATAGTATCTCTTCCAGGGACTGCTGGAGAGGTATCTGAACCAGCTGATAAATCATTTAATTCCATAGTCCTCAACTCTGAAGAAACTTCTCCGCCGCTGTCATCTCTCCATGTTCTTTGTTCATCCTCTCCTGATGCGAATGTTGGTCCAAAGATTGTAGCGTAAACGTTCTCAGCATCATTATCTCCTGTATTTTCAGCCTCCATCTGGACATTAACTGTTTGATCCCCCGGAGCAGGATCAGGGGTTATACTAAAATCATTTATTGAAATTGGAGAAGTGTTTGATTCATTTTCCTCGTCGTCTACACAGCCTGATGTAATCAGAACTGCTGTTATCAGAACTACAAGTATTTTCGAGTTTCTATTCATCGTCGATTCACGAGAGTTATGTCCAAGTTTGGTTCTTTGATGTATTTATAATGTGTGGTAAAGAAAAGGTTTTGAGCCCCAGAGGATTCAGCCGATAGTGTACAAACTGTACTCCACTCAGAATCAATGACTTGTTCTCCTTCATCATCACAATCTTCAAAAACGCCTTCAGGAGTATATTCAAAACTGTAATCTCCTTCAACTCTTCCTGGCCCCGCATCATCTACTTTGAGTTCAATACTATTTCCAGAGTGTGTTATTGGGCTTTCGGCGATCATATCTACTGATAACTCATCGTTTGAAAACGATAATGACTCTGTACTAGTATGCTCTATGTCTCCAACGTCTCTGAATTCGACTTGTAGAGGTTCCTGATTTTCAATAGAGCCTTCATATTCAACTCTAAGCTTTAAAGGCTCTCTCCGCTCTGAAAAACCTCTTAGGGCCTCTTCTTCTGGAGCTTCGACAGTCCAAGTACATTCCATTTCTGGATATAAATCTTCTCTAGCACCAGATAGTTCATCAATTGAAGGATTACATCCCTCTTTATCAACGTTCAAATGAGCGCCTTCATTAAAAACCTCTAAAGTCTGAATGTCGATATCAGTATGATAGTTTTTGAATCTGGCTGTCATCAGAGCATTTTGCTCAGGCCGCAATTCATCATCAGTTATACTAAATTCTTCAATTTCTAGTCCTTTGTTAGGCATTTCCTGGCTTTGACTATCGTTATTTTGTATTTCATCGACACATCCAGAAGTGATGATTATAATTCCTAAAATAAAGATTGTTTTTTTAGCTTCCACGATATTCTACCTCGATTGTTTGAGATCCAAGGTTTTGAACATATGTATAATCTGCCTCGGCTGTTATTTCTCCACGAGTTGAACCGATGAATTCCTCATTTTCTAATTTGATATCGCATCTAATCTCTTGAGATTCACCTTCATGCATAGTCAATGAACCTTCCGTATCTTCACATTCATCTCCGAGCTCAATATCTTCTCCATCAACCTCTATCTCTGGTTTATCTGCTTCAATGAAACCAGTAAAAGAAGTTCCTTCTTCAGCCTGATTACGCATAGTAATTCTAGCCTCAGCCTGATCCCCTGCAATAAATGTTGAAGACTCTCCAGCTGTTGAACCTAGAATATCAACATTTAGCATCATAGGACCTCTTGATGACTGAGATTGAAGTCCCTCAGAACCCTCAGCATCTCTAGACTCCTTGAACTGAATTTGCCTAAACGCGTTAACCGAATAGTCAAAAGGCACCTCGAATCTCAAGTTACAACTCCGTCCATCTAAAGGAATATTACTAGAACTAGGATTCTCTAGTTGCCAACTAAACCTTAAATCAGTTCTAGGCTCTAATGTATAAGAATTCTGATTCTGCTCGCCGGGTCCTATAACGTCATGATTAGTTACATCTAAGGTATCCCTACATCTATCTGTCAGAATTCTATCTGAGTATTCTCCTCCGTCAGTGTTTAAAGTGATATCGGCAGGCAGTTCTCCTTCATTGCTTATATCTAAAATTACGTTTGCTGAAGACCCTGAATAAATCTGAGAGGGTTCGACTCTCAAATCATTAACGCTTATTGCTTGATCTCCTTCAGACTCGGTATCTCCGCCGTTCATACAACCAGAAGTTAATATAATCAAAACTACTAAGATTAATATTTCTGAAGAGATATCCATTATATACTATTAATGAATTCTCTGAATAAAAAACTTACAGAATCGAAAAAAGAAATCTGGAACTCATTATTAAATCAAAAATTATCCACACAGGCAATTCACATTCTAATATTCATAATGATAGAATCGATTCTGACTATAAATGTCGTATGGCTAATATTAGCATATATCCCTGCTATAGGAATAAGCTTGTTTATGAGTCAAAAATACATGTATATACAACTTATAATATCCTTATTGATTCTATCTATTTTAGCACAAAGAACTACAGTATTAATAATAACAGCCGCTTTACTAGTTACATTATTTATTTACAGATTTTTACAGCTTAGATATAGTGAAAATATCAGTTTATTAATATTAGCCAACTTAGCTCATTTAGGAGACGCCATAACAACCTATAAAGGACTCAAACTTGGTTTTTCAGAACAAAATCCATTTGTACTAGTAATTCTAGAGAATTTAGGTTACGTATACATATTTATAATAAAATTTGTAGTATTGCCTATAACGGCTTACATTTATCTGACTATGCCAAATAAAACAACAAATATCACGTTGAAAGCCATATTCTTGATAGGATTTTATTTAACAATCAGTAATCTTGTAGTTATTGTGTAGGACAACTCGAATAGAGAGGTACATAATCATCAATCCATGATTCATCTCTTATAGGAACACTAGCAGCAATAATCTGGCTTCTGTCTCTGTCAAGCTCTTCAAACATATCATCTGTGTCTGCCCC
>SL_4KL_010_BRINEDRAFT_10001270_pt1 | contig 13900 bp, 24 predicted proteins | sample SodLak_010_BRINE_2_FD_10664 | JGI IMG/M metagenome (IMG submission 10664)
TGCTGCACACCACAGCATGCTGACTCCGTGCTCAAGCTCTGAAACCGCAGAATGCTCAGCCATACCGAGCCAGCCAATGCCTTCCCCCCTCCCTTCCACCAAACTTCCCTCTGCCATACTCCCTTCTTTGCGAGTACCCCATGCACCAGCAGCCTCGCACCGTCTCTTCTGTCTCCTGGCACAGAGGCGTGCCTGCTCTTGATCTCGCCCTCTCTACGTGTCTATCCCCACTTCTCACCACAAGCCTCACTTGACCTCAAGGAGTCTCAAGAACCCATGGATACGTTCATCCAAATACAACCATGTACACACCAGCCACGCGGAGTGAGTCTGCCCTTTCAAGTCAGTCACGCAGAGTGAGTCAGCCACGCAGAGTGAGTCAGCCATGCAGAGTGAGTCAGCCACGCAGAGTGAGTCAGCCATGCAGAGCGAGTCCGCCCTTCAAACCCCCCCCCTCCACGTTGAGATCTGTTCCTTACCATGGGCCAGCAATGTTGAGCAGGACGAGGGCAACAAAGCACACAGCACGCACACACGCACGCAGTGGAAGCGCTTGATTTCCTGGCCTCCCCCCCTGGCTGCCCCTCTTCCATTTTGTGTGCCTGCCCCCCTTTCCAGGTGTTGCTCCTCACCATGAGTTCCATCCGGGGCAGCTGCAACGGCAGTGTTGACAGTAGGGCAAGCAAGGCCGTGTAGCTGTGCCGCGCCTCCTGCTCTGCAACGCCAGGGCTGCCATCATGGCTGTCCGCCCCTGCAGCGCCGCCCAGACCACTCCTGCCCAGACCCGCACCGCTGATCGGGCTGGCGCTCAAGCCAGCGCTACTGCCGTTGCTGCGATCACTGATACCTTGTCTCTTGCCAACACTGCTGCATCTTTCAGAGCCGCCCATATTGCCCCACCCTGAGCCCTCCATATCTTGGCCCCCGCCATTGCTGTTGGCACCTCCGCTGCAGCTGCTGCTGCTGCTTGCAGCTGCGCCATCGCTCCTGCTGCTGCATGCTTCATCATCAGGCGGGTACAAGCTGCCTCCTTCTGTCTCACCCTGTCCACGCAAGCCCCCTCCATCACCCCCGCCATAGCTGCTGCCGTCTCCACGAGATACTAGCTGACCTGCCTGCTCTGTGCCTGCTGCCCTTCTTTGGTCCCAGGCCTGTGCTGCGGCTGCCACACCACCCTCGTCACCACCATCACAGCTATGGGTGATGCAGGTGCTATCATGCGTTTGTTGGCCGCTGTCTGCAGCCCCAGGCGCCTTGTCGCTCCGTCTATGGATGGCTGTGCGTCTCCTGACGCCGCCCAGACCACCCAAGCCTGCGCCCATGCCTCCCTCCAGCTCTTGCACCACCCTCCCGCCCCGCTGCATCACATTCCACAGCAGCAGCGACAGCTGCGCTGGGCTGAGCTCCTGCCTGGCAGCCGCAGCTGCTGCTCTCTGCAGCACGTGCGTCCACAGCTGTGGGGGACTGTGGGTCAAAAAGGGCAGGCATATCAGGCGAGGGTGTGCAACCAAGCGTGTGCATTCTGGAGACCATGCTCAGCTGCGCTTTCCGCCTGCCTGCCTCAGACTGTCTGCTCGTGAAGTGGAAGTGTTCCCTCGAGCTGGAACGGCCCCTCAACCAAGCTGCACGCCTTGCTCACAGTGTATCAGTGCAGATGCAAAGGAGGCAGGCTCAGGAGGCAATGTGCCCCCCCAACCCTCTCAAGGCAGGTGCAAAAAGGCGTGCAGGCAGGCACGAGGGTGCACAAATCGGTGCCGCCCACACCCAATGCCCTGACGCCGCCGCCTGCAAACACTTTGTGCGCGGAATATTTTTGCGGGCTTGCGTCAAGGCCTGCGAGAAGGCCTCACTGCAGTGCTGGAAGCCCTTTTGAGGCACGCACGATGTAGATAGAGCCTTTGGATCCTCATTGGGGCACTAAATGATGCTGGGCAGATGAGTGAGTGACCCAAGAAGACTGACGAGTCACCCTTCACCCAAGGCCCCGGTGCTTCTCGCGAGGGGCCATGCTGTCACACACGCAGCCTTGAGGACAGTGACCTCACTAGAGCGCACTGCGCGCCCAGAAGCCGGCGCCTGCTCCTATCCATTGTCTCCCGAGCCGCACCAACCCAAGGCGACATGTAAGTGCGTTTTTGCAGGGGATGATCAGCAACGTAAGGGCCAAGCCGCGCAAGGACTTAAAGCCATTCGTGTGGCTCATGAGGCATGGGGCAGGTGAGCCACTTAAGGAGGGAATGGGCCACTCAAGGGGCGGATGGGTCACTCAAGGGCCCCCGGTGTGTCATGCAAGGAGCGCACAAGTCACCGTTATCCCAAGGGCCCGATAAGTCCTGCAAGTCGCCGATGGGTCACACTTACCTCGAGGGGCAAATGAGTGACCTAGGAGGCCAGCATGTCTCACTTCACCCAAAAGGGGCAAATGGCCACCTGATACGCCATCACCCTTCATCTAAGGGACAAATGGCCACCTGATACGCCATCACCCTTCATCCAAGGGGCAAATGGCCACCTGATACGCCATCACCCTTCATCCAAGGGGCAAATGGCCACCTGATACGCCATCACCCTTCACCCAAGGGGCAAATGGCCACCTGATACGCCATCACCCAAAAGGGGCAAATGGCCACCTGATACGCCATCACCCTTCACCCAAAAGGGGCAAACGAGCCACAGCAGTTGCCCCCACGCACCCTGCCTTAAGGCTCGCAAGCCCCGCGGACAGCTCCACTAGCTGCTGCACGTCCATGGCTTCCAGCAGTCCAGGAGCCAAGCCAGAGTTGGGCTCGGACACTGGCCCAAACCCTGCCATCCCTCTCCCTGCCTCACGTGGGGGCCTCAGTTGGGGGTCAGCGTGGCCCATCAGGCGCTCAACCAGGGCTGCCCACACCTCTGGCGGGGGGTGCTGCCTGTTGAGAACAGGGGATGAGGGGGATAACAAATTCAGACAGTTTTGCATACCATGGCCAGCTGTCGTGCCGGCAGGCATTGCGGGCAGTAGGATTTGTGCGCCCTGACACGCTCAACGCCGTGTCACATGGCCCATGTACCTTGCCAAACCAGCTTTAGCATCGTTGTGGGATGCCCAGCAAACTTGCATGTCCTGGTGCGCACACCCTGGACGGCAGTGCTGCCAAGGCCCAACAAGGGGGCGCATGGTGCATATGGATGCAAGGGCCCTATTACGCATGCAGTTGCTCGCAGAGAAAGCGCGGGGTATGCCTGCCAGGCACCTGAGGAAGCCCAGCGCCCTGATGATGGTGCTGGCTCCTCTGGCATCCAGCACGGGGACCGTGCTCAATAGATGGGAGAACATCCTGCGTGAGATGGCGTCGGGTGGTCAGGAGTGAGATAGCGTGAGATAGCGTCGGTTGTAAAGGTGCATGTGACAGCCACATTTGTGAGGCACTCGCAGGCGCCCAAAGAGCCTGTGGGACAGACTGCAGTGCCCCTTGGTGCCCGTGCAAACTTGCGACATGGGCCTGTGTACCATGCCCAGGAACCTTCAGGCAAGTAAGGCCCTTAAGTTTTCAGCCAAGCAAGGATCTGAAAGCCAACCCACACTAAGAAAATGTTGATTCGAGGCAAGCAAGGATTCAAAATCTGAAGGAAAGCGAGCCAAGCACATATGTGGATCATAACCTATTTTATAACCTATGTTAAATTATTCTTGTTTGTAACCTATTTCAAAATATTCTTCCTTTTCTCTCATACTGTCTCAGACAGCGCTGCTGTGCAATCACGCACGCCTGCCCTAGCTAGTGCAGGAAGTCACCTGAGTGCTGAACTGGAACGCGCAAATCCCCCTCCCCTCTGGCAGCTCATTCCCCCATAAGGAACTGGACTTCCAAAAGGCAACAGACTTGTTGCCAAAATTGTTGAGCTTCTGCCCACTCACCCGTGGCCTCTGCTCACTCACCCACCTGCTTGTGGCCACTGCCCACTCATTTACCCCAAAATGCGTCGTAAGGGGTCAGTCTAGGTCAGCGTGCACGGAGCTCTCCATCGCCTTCCTGAGTCCCTCGAATTCCCCAGCACCTTCCTGAGTCCCCCAGCGCCTTCCCGAGTATTTCAGCACCTTCCTGTCTTCCCCAGCTCCTCCCCGAGTCCCCCAGCACCTCCCCAAGTTCCCCAGCACCTCCCCAAGCTCCCCAGCACCTTGAGCCCTGCACCTTGAGACAGGAGGGATGGCGGGAACGGGTGCAGGGCCCATACCAGCCCAGGGTCTGGGCCAGTTGCCCTTGACCTGACCTTGGGCAGAAGCCTTCTGCAAGCCCAATATGCAGCTCAGGAATTAGACCCCATGAAGTCTCATGCAAGCCTTGCGTCCACCTACCACTGCAGCAGTGCCCGGTACAGCGCTCCATCAGATTGGGGGCTCTGGGCATCCATGCCCCGCCCCCGTGAGGCCCTTGAGTTGTGGGATTGGAGCCACGCCAGCTGATTGAATGCCGCAGTAAGGATGATGGGGAGGCTACTGCGTCTGCGCATGGGGCGGCCTGCATGCAGGGGCGCAGCAGGAAGGCAGGAGCAGGTCAAATGGTGAGGGGAGGCAGCCGTGTCCACACAAGATAAAGGTCTAGTGTGTGCATGCGCGTGCTTACTTGTGTGTGTGTGTGCTTTTGTTTGATTATGTGTGCATGTGCTCGCGTGCGCTTTTGAGTGCTTGCGCGTGTGTGCTTTCGTATGCTTGTATGTGTGTGCGTGCACGCGCGAGTCTGCATGATAATGGAGAGTTCAGCGGTTTATGTATGTTCGCGGAAAGTCCACGAGAGACCGCAGCGGATGGCGTGCCAATTGTACTGCACCTCCCGGCCAGCCATACACTGCTGCACCTATGTTGCACCTCCCGGCCAGCCACACGATGCTGCACCTACGCTGCACCTCCCGGCTAGCCACGCGATGCCCACACGTCCCAAACGGCCACATGATGCGGTGGTTTGGCTGCTGCCTCATCTCATGCGTGCAGAAGCTTCATTGCAGTCACCAGGGCAAGATGCATGCATGACCCGTGAGCCTCAAGTCCAATTGAGGGTAGGGGCCAGGAGGGAGAGTCCCACTATTTGAGGCGTAGCTGCGGGAGTGAGGATGACTGATAAGGCGCAACCCACCGACCGTAACCACGGGAGGCTTACAAGAATTGGTTGCCATGGTTCTCAAACCGTTGACCCCACCAGTTTTGAAGCAGGGTGGGTCACGGGCGACCTGTCTGCAATCCTTGCTGCCAGCTGTCTAGTCTGCGCAGGCCTGGGAAGGCCACGGCCTCCACTCACCCTCTGCTGCTGCATTCAAGGCGCGCGCCTCACACTGCAGAGCCAAGTGAGCCGCGCGCAGCCGCAGCCCTGGGACGGGTGCCTGACGGCACAGCAATCAAGAGCACAATACAGCTATTGATGGAGCAGCTTCAGAAGGATGGATGGATGGTGATGAGAGCCTATAACGTTCATAAGCAGGGATGGAGCTTGCGGCCGTCAAGAAATGGGGGCGGGCAGGAGGAGAGTTGCTAGAGTGCGGCAGGCCCCATCTATGGAGATGGAGCTTGCAGCAGTGAGGAATGAGGGGAAAACACTCCATGGTGCTGGAGTGAGCCTGTGGCCCAGATGTGCTGGCGTGGACATGTGGCCTATTTCGTGGGCCAAACAGCTCTCTGGTCAGCCATGGCTAGCACCAGGGGCATTGATGGAGCCCGAGGTAGCTCGGCAACAAGGCTGACTGCCTGCTTAATGCCTCACTTGGCAGGTGCGTGTTTGCATGCTTGTGCGCAACATGACATGGCCGCCGTGCATACTAGGGGAGGACACGCATGCGCATGAGGCTGGGGCCGCGAGCGGGCGGCTTGGAGCACAGGGTACACCATCAGGGCGAATTATCAGGGCACACCATCAAGGCACGCCAGGGCACACCATCAGGGGCGGCTCAGAGTATAACGCATACCATCAGGGGCGGCTCAGAGCACAAGGCATATCATCAGGGGCGGCTCAGAGCACAAGGCACACCATCAGGGGTGTTAAAGGATTGGATGCCTGTGTCCCAGCGCCACCTTTTGGCACAGAGACAGTGCACTGTGAGACCGTGCACGGCTGCACCCGCCTGTGTGCATGGGTATGAGCCTTCCAAAGCCTTGTTAGAGATACCTGTTTTGAGGAGGCTGCGGAAATCAGAGGCGCGTCGTCAGCCACGTTGAGGATGTTGGCCAGACCTGTGAAAAAGGAGCATGCCGGCATGGACTGCCTTTTGGCATATACGAGCACAGAAGCATCTGCCCACCATCTGCGTAAGGCGCACCACAAGCTCCTTGCGCTGATGGTGGCACCGTGTAAGTTGCTCACCAACTAACTAGCCACGGAGCGCCATGTCTGCCGCTTGGTCGGCTGCGTGCGCCCTGCCTCCAAGACACGCCCCTCTCACACATGGCATTGCCCTCAGAAGGCAATTGATGGCTTGTGTTGCTGGCCTGGATCTCTGCCCTGAGTACAGCGCCCTGTGCTGGACGCTGGATACATTCTAGCCTAGGGTGCCTGCTCCTACATGCAGCACCTTTTGAGTGCCCCATGCAGTGGAGTGCCATGCAGTGGAGTGCCATGCAGAGCCCCATGAAGTGGAGCCCCATGCAGTGGAGTGCCATGCAGTGGAGTGCCATGCAGAGCCACATGCAGCGCCCCATGAAGTGGAGCCCCATGCAGTGGAGCCCCATGCAGTGGAGTGCCATGCAGTGGAGCGCCATGCAGCGCCTTTTGAGCACCCATCAGTGGAGTACTGCAGCGGCACTGCGTGCCTAACGTAGGACCGCACATGCAAAGCAGGCAACATGCTTGCACATGCTCACACAAACGCAAACACACAACACACACACGACAGGTAAGCATGTTCTAACAGACGTGCGCACACGCATGCAAACACACATGTGCACACAAACCAAGGCAGAGTCTCCCTCTGGCCCTTTTGGGTACCTTCAACAAAGGTCGGCGCACCTTTGAGGTTGGCACAGCGTGAGATGGCCGCTGTGAGCTCTGGTGGGTCCATGGGCCACACCCGGCCACTGCTGCTGCCCCCGCGACCCATGCTGCCCCGTCTGCCGACTGCCCTGGAGACGCTGCTGCTGCTGCTGTTGCTGCTGCTGCTGCTGCTGCTGCTGAGAGCAGCATCTGTATTGCTGCCGCTGACAGGTGCAGTGCCAACGCTGCTGCTGCTGCTGCTGTCCCCAGCAGGCCTACTCAAGGGGTCTGGACGCGCAAGGGAGGGCTGTAGGTGTGGCAGCAGCTGCACCAGGTCAGGGTCAGCAGCGGTGCCAGGTCTGGGCCAGACAGGGGCAACCCTGAGAGCAGTCAGGCTGGTTGCTCTGAGGCCCTTAGGCGTGGCCATGCTGCCGTCGCGCTTGGCACGCCGCACGACCGCCGCCGCCGCGCGCCGCCTCTCCCGCTCACTGCGCGTGGTTGTCCAGGGTGCTGTGCAGGTGTGTGCGTGTACAGGTTTACACAGCATGCTGTGCATAGCATGCCCATATCTGTGTGTGTGCGTGCATGTGTGTGTGTGTGTGTGTGCGCGTGTGTGCAAGGGCGCGCAAGCAAGCGCGACTGCATTCCTATTAAGCTCATGTTCACAGTGTTGTAAGGAGAACTCAGGAACAAATGCATGAATGCCTACTTCTTGCACCATGTGCCGCTGCCTGCCAGTCACAGAGCCTGGAAACACAGGTTTGGTTGTGAGGTGACAAGCTCACAGTACAAAGACCACCAACACTTCTCCTACTGCATACAAGACAGGTCATCATCACTTTTACTTTACAATGTAAGCACAGGCTGCTTTCGAGACTCACTGGCGCTTGCGTCTGATGATGTGCAGCCAGGTCGGAAAAGGCCTCCTTTCGCTCACCCGGCCCTCAAGCTGTGTGCTGCTGCTGCTGCTGCTGAAGTGACGCAGCTCATAGAGGAAGCTGCAGGACTTGCGCTCAGGCAGCAGCACAACTGGCCTGCCCACGCTGCTGGAGCCGTGCTGTGCTATCAACCCTGACAAATAGTGGGTATGTCTTGGCAGTTGGGCAATTCTTGAGGTTAGGTGTGGCCAGTCTGCTTGATGAGCGAAAGGAGTCATGGCGAAGGCGTTGCCATGTGCAGAGAACAGGGTTGGCCAAGGGGAACCAATCCCAAGTGTTGCTCCCGCCAAGGCTTGTGCTGTCAACGGCGGGCAAATTGATCGAGGTGCTGGCTGAGTGGCAGAGGTCCTTGCAGATTTGAAGAGTTGGAGATGAAGCTGTGGAAGGTGCATCAAATGGAGGTGATGTGGAAAGGGGCTTGGATGACCATTCCTAATTCTTGGGGGAGATGGACAGGTTCGTGGAGACAAACAGTCATTCACAATACAGCAGCATCTTATCCCGTGAGCAGCGGGACTGAATGGAACTTTGGAACGTGGAAACCACCCAAAGTTGTTCAGCCTGGCATAGAAGAGTCGCTGAAATGATCCAGCATGTCTTACAAGCATTCGAAGCTTCAACTACATTGATATAAAAATATAATAATTCATTAAGCAGTGCCGAGATGGATGTCCTATGACCAGCCATGCTTCATTTTGAATTGGCCCAGTAAGTTGTCCTCAATCATGTTCTGGCTCTGTACTTTATGTCACAGTGGGCAAGCACCATGGCATGCTTTGTAACTAGCTTGGTGTCGCACGTTTTGAATGGATTGGAAAGTTGCGAAGATAACCCCTCTGTACAAGAAGGGCCCCATGCTTGACCCCAACAGCTATCGCAAGCTGGCGGTCAGTGGCACCATGTACAAACTATATGCAAATCTTATTCGCTCCCTGCTTACAACTTGGTGCATTTCAAAAAGCAAGACACTGGACACACAGTTTGGATTCTACCCAGGCCGGAACACTCTACAGCCCATGTTCATACTTGGGCACCTGTAGCAAGCTGCACGCACCATTCAGCCAAGCAACTCTTCCAGGCTGCATACTGACTTTACTGACTTTAAACAAGCCTACGACACAATCCCCAGACAGGCTCTATGGTCGTATTTCCATCGCCTATGCATGCCTGCATCTCTCCTCTCTGCTCTTGAAAGCCTGTATGCTGGCGACCAGTACCTCCTACAAGGCGGGCGTGAAGCTGCAAGGGTTAAGCCTTCAGTGGGTGTGAATCAAGGGTGCCCTTTGTCTCCAATGCTCTTTTTGTTGTACATTTATGACTTTGGGATGATTGCTGAGGGAGTCACTGGGTCAGAGGATGTGCTGGTCACGCACACGTTGCATGCGGATGACCTGACACTGCTAGCTAATGCCCCTGATGCCATGCAAACCATGCTTAACAGGCTTGTGGTCTGTGCATGCTCCGAACACCTTACCATCAATACTGCAAAATCAGAGGTGGTCCATTTCAACAAAGCGCGGTGCTCAGGTGCCCATTTTTATGCTAGCCGGAGCTGCTTTACAGTGCTCTGACTCGTTTAGGTACCTCGGTGTGACTTTCCACCGGACACTTAACATGACAGCCTCATCTGAGCATGCAGCCACACAAATGCTTGCAGCAGCTCATCAAATATGTGAATTTGTATAAGACACTGCCCTATGTGACAGACCGTTTGCTTCCCTTTGGCAAGCTAAGGCATGTGAAGTTCTTGCTGGTATGTATGGCTGTCAGGTTTGGAGCTCAGGGATGTTGTGCAAAGGTGATGTATTCAGGCCTACCTTACGTGCATTGCATTTGAATTCTTAAAGGGCACCCTAGGTGTGAAGCGGTCTGTGCCTAACTGGGCTGTACCACGCGAGTGTGGGCACGAACTTCTGCAATCCTATTTGTTTAGAGCCATTGATTTTTACAACGGCTTCTTGTCCTCTAATAGTGCCACTCTTAAGCAGGCCCTTCACGCAGACCTCAAGCTGGTGCCTTGCGCTAAAACATCTTGGGTTTCGGACATTGTGCGCGCCATTAAGGGATTGCGAGGCTGTGACACATGTACACAAGCTTTCTTGCAGGGGCACCTTATTTTTTAACCTTATTTTTTACTCAGATTTCACTCCTGGCCTGAGGTTTAGGATAAGAACAATGTGGACATTGCTGACATGAACCCCCTTGGAAGCGACAACAAACTGGTGTCTTATCATTCTTGATTTGCTTGTCCCCTTCTACATTTTCAAGCTGATTTACGTACTCATGTGCGGAATGGGTGAGCCCCCTTATGCCACCTCACTATCTGTGTCTTGAACTTACTGAGCATGTACTTAGGAATGTGAGCAGGTTTCGTTTGCATGAACATACTCTTGCGTTGGAATCCTCTATCTGGCGCAATTGAAATGGCCACTGTGACAAGTGCTCCTGTGCTGCAGTGCAAAATGAGATGCATGTCCGTTTTCACTGCCAAGGTTAGGTCAGGTTACATAGCTGTATCCACTGAACGAGGGCAGCTGAACTGAAACCTAGAAGGCCTGCACCCTGTACCTACTAGTACTACTACCACTATAGACTAGTAGTCTATAGTGGCGCAAACACAAGAAGAAAGGTAATGTCTGGAAGCTGGCTTTTTCACTGCCAAGACTTGATCGTGCTCTCTCTCAAAAAGAAGTTTTCGTTCCTTTTTCCCTTCTGCCAGTTCTCTGTGGAGGTCTCTTATATTTTGCATGCATGCCTTGCCTAGTCAGACTGTTTAAAATTTCCTTCCTCAACGGCACAATAAACTCTGCCATTTCACCTCGGACATTAGACTTTTTTTTGGCCAGTGAAGACCAGCAACAAAACAAGCAGCCTAATGACCAGGCTGATAGTCAATAACCTGTGACTGGAAAAGACGATGCCAACAACCCCTGTTTGCGCGAATCAAGGAAGAAGCTTCCGTCTGTTGCAAGCACTAGGCAAAATCCCACCATCAAACTAGGGAGGAGGTCATTAATGGGGTAGGAGGGTTCTGAAAAGAGCCATGCACTCTTTCCGCACAATTGATACAAATGGTCTATTTCTATTCCGCCTCCTGCCGGAGCATTTCTGTTGTGAATTTCCTCAACAAGGGCTTACGAAAAGCAGCTCTTCTGGTTGCAACACAGTTTCATACAAGAAAAGCCAGGGCGCAGGTCTTCCTGAGCCATCAGTCACAGTCTTAGAGCCTTCATTACTCTGAAAGGGAACCACGTTCTCCTCACGCTACACCTACAAACGCATAACAGCAATTTCTGCTGCAATCTAAGGATTCCCTGTAGTCCCCAGATCTCACTTCAAAACTTCTTATTCATCATCTTCATAAACTGTGCACTCCATTGGGTAGCCTTGGTACCTACAGGCAACAAGCATCCAGCTCCATCCAGCTCTGTTGGCATCATTGTAGCAGAGTGCAGAAGTTTGTTTTAGGCTCATGGACAATCCCCGAAGGCTGCTTTGCAAAGCAGCACATTCACACCTCATTACCAATGCATTGAGATGACGCAATGTTACAGCAACTTTCCAAACTATTTCTCATGCTTGCATCAACGCATGCCGAGGCAGAACTCTTGCCAGGCCTGTTCACACCTCCATTGTTGGAACCCTCCTTCCATGAACACCATGTTGGAGCTGTTCCATCCGCCCCATCCAGGGGTTCCCTGCATAAACATAAGTCAACTGGTCAAAGATAATCATGATCATTATCATAACCAAGATCATCCCTTTCTTAAAGCGTCCTGGGGTCTACTGATTGGACCACCCGGATTCTAATATGATCACAAGTCATGATGTAACCTGTTGGAGACAACTCTTAACTGTTTCTAGCGGCACAACAAACTTTGCCATGTCATCTCAGATGTCACTTGTGGACTATTTTTGGCTGGCGATAACCAGCTAGAAGCCAATCAACCTAACGGCCAGGCTGGCGGAATCTCTAGCTTGTAACTTGAGCAGTCCAATCAAAATGAAAAGGTGCCATCCAAAGCACGTACCTTATACAACTCATAAGCCGCCTTCAGAGAGCGCGACTCCCGGCCAAAGCTGCGATCCAGGTCGTTGATGCCATCCTGTGTGATAGCCACAAGATGAATGCGAGGTGTGGGATTGCACTGTTGCTTTGAGGCCAGAATGTGGGACCTTTCATTACTGAAGCCAATCTACAAGCACTGCTGCAATGCCAGACTTGCACAGAGCACGTGCCTTGTACTTGTCAGGTCTCAAGCGCAGTTTCGTATCAAGACTTCCACCTGCGTGAATGAAAGAAATTATGGAAGTTGAGCAACAAGACAAGAAGAAAGACCATCGAGGCAGTGGAAACACTCCCTGCATTGATTGAGAAAAGAGGCCACCTGGAACATTTGACAAGAGAGCTTAGGAACCTCGTGCACTGGGTATTGAAAATACATACCAATCGCACAGGTGAGGATGATCTTCTGGCCTTTCTTTAGCTTCTTTAGAGCTGTTTTGACATAGTCAGGATCCCGCTCTGCGCGTTGCAAGAGACAGTCATGGCATTGACATCTCTTCACAAGTCCAATTTTGTCCAGACAAGGAATGATTGCGCAACACCGTCTTAGCTTCTTGAGCTAATCTTAAGGCTCATCTTAAGTCCCACTCCTTGAAGGAAAAGTCAACTCAAGCATTTCATTTCAACTGGAAGCCTGGAGCATGGCACTGTTGATGCTGCACCAAATTTGACAGGCCACTTTCGGTCTAAAAATCATTAGTCAATTTTTAGTCAATTAGTCAGGCACAGCCTACAGGCACACATTCCCCACCTGTTGCCTTCATTGCAAATCCAGCCATTGCAATTTTCTTCACCTGGTCCCAGAAGGCTGTTCCCTGCATGCCAGCAAGGATACGGGCGCATCAGCATCATCATCAGCAGCACAGTCTCTAAGGAAGAACAAGCCGCACAGGTTTTGCTGTGTGATAGCCTTAACACAGCTTTCCTGTACGACAAATCCCTGCACGAGTCTTCTTTTAGAAAGGGCTGCGCTGCTGTTGGCTGGGCTAGGGGTTTGCAGAACACCATGCTGCGCACTGAGCTTGCATGTTGTATTTGAATCTAGCAGAGAAAAAGCATACATCCGTCTGGCCAGGTATACACCTCGACCAAATCTCTGCAAGGCAGGCAGTGTTTTTCATAAGATTTTGCCGAAATCTTCTGGCAAACAAATTTTTTTACAGCAATTTCTTTGCCAAAAAATTCGGCAAGTACTCTCATAAGCTTATTTACAAATAAACTCACTTATAAAATCTACTCCCAATTCTCCACTTAGGGCATGGGCACACGGACTGCGAGATCCCGCCCCTGAAACACTCCCAATTCCCCACCAAGGGCATGGGCACACAAACTGCGAGATCCCGCCCCTGATACACAGGACCCGCATCAATGCAAATGTCCACACAGTCCAGCCTTCAAAGTGGCTTCCATGCAAATGAAACAAAGTATCATGCCTTAGGCTAATTCGTCATCGCTATTAGAGATGGAGATAAGCTGTTGCGGCTGCTGCTGCTGCTGCTGCTGCTGCTGCTGCTGCTTGCCCAGTGGCGCTGGGCGCCGCTTCTTTGCTATTGACCACTTGGCCATTGCCCACTGAAATGGGAACTGCTCAAGGCCCCACACTTGTTGGGTGGCAAGGGTAAGGCAAGCATTTAGGTGCTCCTCTTCCGAGCAGTTGCGCTTCCTAGGCCCAGAAGCCTATCCACGAGTGTCTCCACCTGCTGCAGTCCCTTGCTGCTGCTCCGCCACAAGTGTGCTTGCATGGGCTGAATCAGCTCCTAGGGTTGTCGCTGCAGGGTAAATACACGCTGCTGCTGCTGCTGCTGCTACTGCTGCTGTTGGTGGAGGAGAGGGGGCAGGCTGAGCTGGGGCAGGCTGAGAAGGGGCAGGCTGGGCATTTGGCCAGAACTCTCTTAGACCCTCTCGTTTCATAAATACATAGTAATATTTCATATATTCATGGTACTATTTGGCTACAATGG
>SL_4KL_010_BRINEDRAFT_10001271_pt1 | contig 13874 bp, 10 predicted proteins | sample SodLak_010_BRINE_2_FD_10664 | JGI IMG/M metagenome (IMG submission 10664)
GTTCGTCGACGACCGAGGGAAAACGAACCAGTCGTCGACTAACAGACAGCCAGTGATACAATGAGCAACGACAGACAAACCCTTACAGACCTCAGCCAGCATTACCAGACATCAGTCCCATCAGACCTTCGTGAAGCGAAATCCTTCGACTGGTATCTCGATGAGGTGACCGACGATCCACGGATCGCTCGCAACGCCCACCAGCGCGTTGCCGATATGTTCGACAACTACGGCACCGAGTACGACGACGACGCCGGTGTCGTCGAGTACACCATGGCCTCCGAAGACCCCCTGCACGACGGAGAAAACGTCTTTTACGGCCGGGAAGTCCACGAGTCGATCCACGAGTTCGTCAACAAAGTCAAATCCGGTGCCCGCGGGCTGGGCCCCGAGAAACGAATCAAACTCCTCTTAGGGCCTGTCGGGTCGGGGAAGTCGCACTTCGACTGGCTCGTCCGACGCTATTTCGAGGATTACACCCTTCGGGAGGAGGGTCGTATGTACACCTTCCGCTGGATCAATCTCTGTGATGTCATCCGCGATCAGGACCCCGCTGATGACACAATTGAATCGCCAATGCACCAAGATCCACTCGTCTTGCTGCCACAGGAGCAGCGAGACATGGTTATCGACGATCTCAACGAGATCTTGGCAGCACCGTATACAATCCGGAACGAACAGCATCTCGATCCGGCCAGCGAGTTCTATATGGACACCCTGCTGGCGAAATATGACGACGATCTCAAAGCCGTCATCGACAACCACATCGAAGTCGTCCGACTGGTCGCCAGCGAAAACAAACGCCAGTGTATCGAGACTTTCGAGCCGAAAGACAAAAAAAACCAGGACGAAACCGAACTCACCGGCGACGTCAACTACTCGAAGCTCGCGGTCTACGGCGAAAGCGATCCGCGAGCCTTCGATTACGCTGGGGCGTTCTGTAACGCCAATCGGGGCATCTTCTCGGGCGAAGAGCTCCTGAAACTCCAGCGAGAGTTCCTCTATGACTTCCTGCACGCGAGCCAGGAACAGACGATCAAACCCAAAAACAACCCGCGGATCGATATCGACCAGGTGATCGTCGGACGGACGAACATGCCCGAATACCGAGAAAAGAAGGGCGACGAGAAGATGGAGGCGTTCAACGACCGGACCAAACGGATCGACTACCCGTACGTCCTCGAATACGAACAGGAGGCCGAAATCTACGGCAAGATGCTCCGAAACGCTGATGTGCCGAATATGAACATCGAGCCACACACCCTGCAGATGGCGGGGCTCTTCGGGGTGCTAACGCGTATTGTCGAGCCCAACGACGAGTCGGTGTCGTTGGTCCAGAAGGCCAAAGCCTACAACGGCGAACTCGACGACGACGATATCGATCTGAAAAAGCTCCGTGAAGACGGTGAGGCCCAGTCCGATATTGCCGAGGGGATGGACGGTATCTCCGCACGGTTCATCGGTGATGAGATTGCCGAAGCAATTATGGATTCGACTCACCGTGGCCGCAGCTACCTCAGTCCGCTTTCGACGTTCCGGCATTTCGAGTCGAATCTCGAGACTCACGGCTCGATTCCCGAGGAACACATCGACCGCTACCAGCGGTATCTCGAACTCGTCCGCGAGGAGTACAAAAACCGCGCCATCGAGGATGTCCGTCACGCGCTCGCCTACGATCTCGATGAGATCCAGCGACAGGGCGAAAAGTACATGGACCACGTGATGGCCTACATCGACGACGCGACGGTGGCCGACGAACTAACGGGTCGCGAACAGGAGCCAGACGAGACGTTCCTCCGGTCGGTCGAAGAGAAACTCGACATTCCCGCCGACCGCAAGGACGACTTCCGCCAGGAGGTCTCGAACTGGGTTTCGCGTCGCGCCCGCGAGGGAATCAGCTTCAATCCACAGGACAACGACCGGCTTCGACGCGCCCTCGAACGCAAGCTCTGGGAGGACAAGAAACACAACATCAACTTCTCGGCGCTGGTCTCGGCCAACGAAATGGCCGACGACGAACGAAGCGCCTGGATCGACGCGCTCTGCGAACAGGGTTACTCCGAAGAGGGTGCCCGTGAGGTCCTTGAGTTTGCCGGCGCGGAAGTCGCCAAAAGCGAGCTCGAAGAAGATGTCTGACGAATTCATCCGGAAAGCCGACCGCGAACTCCAGTCAGCCTACGAGGGCCCGATGAGCCTGAGCGAGTACGTCGATGCGGCCTTCGAGTCGCCATCGATCGCTGCACATGCCAGTCGGTACCTGTTGTCGGCTATCGAGTCGATGGCCACCCGTACAGTGATCGAAGAAGGCGAACAGCGCGAGCGGTATCGCTTTTTCGACGATCCACACAACAACGGCGAGCACGCGGTTCTCGGCAACACGGCCGTGCTCAACGCCTTCGTCGATGACCTCCGAACGATTGCGGCCGACCGTGGTAAAGGTGAGAAAATCATCTGGTTCGACGGGCCGACCGCAACTGGAAAGTCCGAACTCAAGCGGTGTCTGGTCAACGGGCTCCGCGAATACTCGAAAACACCCGCTGGCCGCCGATACACCTTAGAGTGGAACATCACCGGAACAGACAACAGCCGCGCGCTGAGCTACGGTGAGGACATCACCGACGACGAGCAGTGGTACGAAAGTCCGGTTCAGGTTCACCCGCTGACGATCTTCCCGAAAGACGTCCGTGAAACCGTACTCACCCAGCTCAACGAGGTCGACTCTGAGGGGCCACCGATCGTTATTCACGGCGAGTTAGATCCCTTTAGCCGCGAAGCCTACGAGTATCTCGAATCGCGGTACCGCAGCACCGGCAGCCGGAAGCTGTTTTCGGCGATTACCGACACCAGTCATCTTCGGGTCAAAAATTACGTTGTCGATGTCGGCCAGGGAATCGGGATTCTGCATTCGGAAGACGACGGTAGCCCGAAAGAACGGCTCGTCGGTTCCTGGATGCCCGGCATGCTGCGCGAACTCGATTCGCGTGGACGAAAGAACCCCCAAGCCTTTAGCTACGATGGGGTACTCTCGCAGGGCAACGGCCTGTTGACAATCGTCGAAGACGCAAGCCAGCACGCAGACCTCCTCCGGAAGCTGCTCAATGTGCCCGATGAGGGTCGCGTGAAGCTCGATAAAGGAATCGGGATGGATATCGACACCCAGTTGGTGATGATCTCGAACCCTGATCTCGATGCCGAACTGGATCAGTTCGCCGACCGCAACGGTCGCGATCCACTGAAAGCACTCAAACGACGGCTTGACCGCCACGAGTTCCGGTATCTGACGAACCGCCGACTGGAGGCTGAACTCATCCGCCGAGAACTCACCAACGAAAGCCGCGTCTGGGCCGATCTCTCCGGTGAGGAAATCGAACGACGGGTTCGCGAACCGCTCGAAATCAGTGTTCGCAACCAGCGGGGGACGACCTGGCAGCGAGAGCTTGCTCCGCATGCAATCGGGGCTGCCGCGATGTACAGCGTCGTCAGCCGACTCGATAGCGAGGATCTACCCGCAGACCTCACGCTCATCGAAAAGGCTCGGCTCTTCGAACAGGGCTATCTCCAAGACGGCGACGAGCGCCTGGATATCGAGGAGTTCGAGTTCGAACTCGAAGCAGATGGCAAACACGGCATTCCGGTGACCTACACCCGCGATATCATTGCCAACCTGCTGCATACCGAAACCGACCGCGTCCACCCCGACTATCCGGTTGCAGACGTCATTATGCCCGAAGACGTGCTGAATGCAATGGCCGGGGAGCTCTCGAGTGCACCGGTATTCTCGCGGGCAGAGGCCGCCGAATACGAGACCCGCCTCGCCATGGTCAAAGACTTCATTCTCGAACAACAGGAGATGGCGGTTCTGCAGGCACTGCTTGCAAACAAAAGCGTCTCGAAAGAAACAGTCGCAGAATACGTCGAGCACGTCTATGCGTGGGATGGCGACGACCAGCTCGAAACCGAACACGGCTTTGTCGACCCCGATCCGCTGTTGATGAAGGTCTTCGAGACTGAGCATCTCGGCCGGTTTAGCTCGGGCGATTACGCCGGCAACACCCCCTCGGCGTCGGTTAAGCAGTTCCGCCGCGAGAAGGTTATTACAGCGCTCAACCGCTATGCGTGGGAACACCGTGACGAGGGATTTTCGATCGACAACGTCGATCTCACGTCGATTCCGGTCATTCGCGCCGTCCTCGAAACCTACGACTGGGACGACGTGCGGCGACTCTATCCCGACTTTGATCCCAAGCAGTGGGACGAACCACCCGTCGGAACCGAAACCGAGCGACTCAAAGAACAGACGATTGCCACACTCTGTGAGGGGCCGTATTCGCCAGCTTCTGCGGAGTTGACGACGCGAGCAGTCATGCGTGAGGTGCAACATACATGGGACTAAGAGACGACCTTGATCGATTCCGTGACGTCGGTGAACAGCGACGCCAAGATCTCAAAGCGTTCATCAGTTACGGTGATCTCGGCGGCTCACGGCCCGACCAAGTCAAAATCCCCGTCAAGATTGTCGATCTTCCGTCCTTCGAGTACGACAAACGGTCGATGGGTGGGGTTGGCCAAGGAAAGGGTGGAACACCCGAACCTGGCCAGCCTGTCGGCCCGCCACAGCCCGGCGAGGGTGACGACGACGGCGAGCCTGGTGAGGAGAGCGCCGACCACGAATACTACGAGATGGATCCCGAAGAGTTCGCCGAAGAACTTGATGAGGAACTCGGGCTTGATCTCGAACCAAAAGGCAAACGCGTCATCGAGGAGATAGAAGGCGACTTCACCGATGTCACGAAAGTCGGCCCGAAAGGAACCCTGGACTTCGAAGAGCTGTTCAAGCGCGGGCTCAAGCGAAAGCTCGCGGTTGATTTCGACGAGGAGTACATCATCGAGGCCCTGAAAATCGAAGGCAAAGACCCCGATGGTATCTTCCAGTGGGCCCGCGAGCAACGGATTCCGGTTTCCTTTGCGTGGGTTGAAGAGGCCTACAAGGAGATTCCAGACCGCGAGCGCAGCACCTGGCCCGACTTCGAGACGTTCGAACAGAACGTCGAACGGACGACCGTCACCCAACGAATCCGCCGTGACGGACTCAAAGAAATCCCGTTCCGCCGTGAGGACGAACGGTACCGTCATCCCGAGATTATCGAAAAGAAGGAACGCAACGTCGTCGTTGTCAACATCCGCGACGTGTCGGGCTCGATGCGCGAACAGAAAAGAGAGCTCGTCGAACGGACATTTACGCCGCTTGATTGGTATCTCACCGGAAAATACGACAACGCTGAGTTCCGGTATATCGCCCACGACGCCGACGCCTGGGAGGTCGACCGCGGTGAGTTCTTCGGGATTCGCTCAGGGGGCGGCACACGAATTTCGTCGGCCTACGAACTGGCTGCCGAGATCTTAGAGGAATATCCCTTCAGTGAATGGAACCGATACGTCTTCGCGGCCGGTGATTCGGAAAACTCCTCGAACGATACCAAAGACCGCGTGATTCCGATGATCCAACAGATCCCGGCCAACCTTCACGCCTACGTCGAGACCCAGCCCGGTGGAACGGCGATCAACGCAACCCACGCCGAGGAAGTCGAGCGGGCACTCAACACTGCTGGAAACGTGGCCGTTACACGCGTCACGAGTCCCGAAGACGTGATCGACGCGATCTACGACATTCTCAGTACGGAGGAGGCTGCCGCAGAATGAATCCCCAATCAGTTCCACCAACAGGTGACACACTATGAAAGACGAACGAATCGACGCCCGCCGAATCGCGGCTGACTTACAGGAGCCCGTCGCTGAGGCGGCTGCGCTCGCCCGAAAACTCGGGCTCGACCCGTATCCGGTCAACTACTGGATCGTCGACTACGACGAAATGAACGAACTGATCGCCTATAGCGGCTTTCAGTCGCGGTATCCACACTGGCGCTGGGGCATGGCCTACGACCGCCAACAGAAAACCGACCAGTTCGGCATGGGCAAGGCCTTCGAGATCGTCAACAACGATAATCCCAGCCACGCCTTCTTACAGGAGTCGAACACGATCGCCGACCAGAAAGCCGTCATCACTCACGTCGAAGCCCACGCGGACTTCTTTGCCAACAACGGCTGGTTCGGCCTCTATAGCAACCGTGGGGCCGCGGGCGGTGCACCTGACGCAGCAGCCATGCTCGAACGGCATGGCCGAGCCATTGGTCAGTATATGGACGACCCGGAAATCGAACGCGCCGAAGTCGAACGCCTGATCGATGCGGTACTCTGTATCGAAGATACGATCGATCAACACCGGCCACTTGCGGCTGCTGACACCGAGGACGACGACGAAGCGTCCGACGATATCCGAGCGAAGCTTGACCAGCTTGGGATCTCTGATGACGTTCGCCAGCAGGTGTTTGACGACCGGTGGCTCGAAGCACGAGACGACGCATTCGACGAGACGGGCCTCGACGAGCCGCGGCTCGATGTGATTGCCTTCCTCAGAGACCACGGCAAGCGGTATGATCATGATGCAGAGAAAGCCGTCGACCGCGAGGAGTGGGAAACCGACGTTATCGAACGGCTCCGCGAGGAATCGTATTACTTTGCCGCCCAGAAAATGACCAAAATCATGAACGAGGGCTGGGCGGCCTACTGGGAGTCGTTGATGATGGGTGACGAACGGTTTGCAGGCACCGATGAGTTCATCACGTACGCTGATCACCAGGCTCGCGTACTGGGCTCACCTGGACTCAACCCGTACAAACTCGGCAAAGAGCTCTGGGAACACATCGAAAATACGACGAACCGGACGGAGGTAGCCGACAAACTGCTTCGCGTCGACGGTATCACGTGGCGAAATGTCCATGAGACGGTTGATTTCGACGAGGTCGAAGCCCTGCTTGAGCCGAATCCAGCGATTGCGGGCGTCTCGAGAGACCGGCTTGATGAACTGGCTGAACTCGCCGCAGCGGGCGATCCGCGGGTTGACGCCGATGCTGTCGAGCGGGCGATCGCGACACAGGACGGTGAACTCGCCGAAGACGACGCCGAAGCCATCGATGCCGACCGCTATCCGTGGAAACTCCTGACCTATGAAGGACTGGCCGAACGACACTTCTCGCTGGCAAAACGGCAAAACCGTGGCTTCCTACGTCGGATCGATCGGTCGGCGCTCGAACGGCTCTCGCGGTATATGTTCGACGATCAGAAGTACGAGACGATCGCCGAAGCTGTCGCCGACATCGACTATGCCGCCGGCTGGGATCGCATGCGCGAAGTCCGAGAAAGCCACAATGATGTGACGTTCATCGACGAGTTCCTGACAGCCGAGTTCGTGCTCAACAATCACTACTTCACCTATGAGTATTCGCACGCCGGGAGCGAGTACCGCGTTGCCAGCACCGCTGCAGACGACGTCCGAAAGAAACTCCTCTTGCAGTTTACGAACTTCGGCAAGCCGTCGATCGCCGTCTACGATGGCAACTTCGACAACCGTGGCGAGTTACTGCTTGGCCACCGATACAACGGTATTGCACTCAACGAATCAAAAGCCAAAGCGGTTCTCGAACGCGTCTTTGACCTCTGGGGCCGCCCGGTGAACCTGATGACGATTCGGACGGAGTACGACGAACACGAACTAGAAGTCGCCCGTCGACGCGGCCGCGAGCCAGAGGGCACCGAAGTCGGGGTTCGGATTCGGTACGATGGCGAGGAGTTCGACGAGTTCAAACTGGAATCGAAGCTCCAGTCGGCGATCGAAGCCACTGACGTTGATTACGACACAAAGCCCGACGAGTGGCTGGCCTAAGGGCAAATCAGGTGCTGTTTGCAGGACGTTCTTACCGTCTCGGCGCGTAGCTGAGACATGTCCGAGACTGCTCTCTGGTGGGTCCGGAAAGACCTTCGATGTCACGACAATCCAGCGCTCGCGTCAGCCGCTGAAGCGGATTCGGTTCTTCCGGTCTACTGTTTTGATCCTGCCGTCTACGGCCAACAGCCCTACGGTGGCCCCGGCTCGTTCGAGTATCAAAAAACCGGCCCCCACCGCAGCCAGTTCATTCACGAAGCCGTTGGGGATCTCCGTGACTCACTCCGTGAGCGTGGGAGTGACCTCCTCGTCTGTCACGGGGACCCCGGCCGTGAGCTCGCCGATATCGCGACTCAGGTCGACGCCGACCGGCTCGTCTGTCAAAGCCTCCCCGACCCGGAAGCAGTCGACGCCGAACAGGCGGTCAGCGACGCCGTTGCCGACACGGCCACGTTCGAAACTCACTGGACGCAGACGCTGTATCACATCGATGATCTGCCGTCGCCACCGACCGAACTCAACGACACCTATACACCGTTTCGGAAATCGGTTGAAGCAGACAGTGAGGTCCGACCGACCGTCGAGACGCCACCGCTGCCACCGCTGCCACCACTTCCCGAGTCCGTCGCTGCTGATCGTTTCGGAGAGATTCCTTCGCTTGAAGCGCTGGACGCGTCACTTTCCGAGCCCACGTTTGACGACCGGGCCGTTCTCCCATTTATCGGCGGCGAGACAGCCGGACGCGAACGACTTGAGACGTACCTCTGGGAGGAGGACCGACTCCGTGAGTACAAAGAGACACGAAACGGGATGCTCGGGGCGGCGTACTCCGCAAAATTCTCGCCGTGGCTCGCACTGGGCTGTCTCTCGCCACGATACCTCTATGCGGAAGTTCAACGCTACGAACGCGAGCGGGTCGCAAACGACTCGACCTACTGGCTGCTTTTCGAGCTGATCTGGCGGGATTTCTTTCAGTTTCAAGTCGTTAAATACGGCCAGCAGTATTTCGCCCAGGGTGGACTGCAAGCCCGCAATAACATTGACTGGCTGGACCCCGACGCAGGAACAACGGAGACGATTCCGTCTGGCCCCGTTAGTGCCGAAGCAGCATTCGAACGCTGGTGTGCAGGCGAGACCGGGATTCCGTTTGTCGATGCCAACATGTGTGAGTTGAACGAAACCGGCTATCTGTCAAACCGTGGCCGACAAAACGTCGCCTCGTTTCTCGTCAACAACCTCCGAATCGACTGGCGACGCGGTGCAGCCTACTTTGAGACGCAACTCGTCGACTACGACCCCTGTTCGAACTACGGCAACTGGGCCTACATTGCGGGCGTCGGCAACGACTCGCGTGACCAGTGGTTCGATATCGCTTGGCAGGCCCAGCGCTACGACAGCGAGGCCGAGTATGTCACCTACTGGCTGCCCGAACTCGAAGACCTCCCGCCGGAATATGCACAAAAGCCATGGACGCTGACGCCCGACGAACAGGCTGCATACGGCGTCGAACTCGGCGTCGACTATCCTGAGCCGATGGTTTCGCTCGCGGCGTCATATGACCACTTATGATACTAGATTTGAGTAGTTAACTAATATGTCAAAAGGTTAATAATTACTGTCTATTCCGAACCTGTCGGTAGAATCATTTTTCCTTAGTGTAGGAGGCTGTCTGTTCAGGAGACAGTACCAATCGTATGTATTTTTACGGGTTGATATCACGTAGAAAAGTATGTCCAAAGAGTGGAACGTACTGCTCCCACCGGTAGTCCATCCGTCGGGGCCGGCCGCAATCGCTGATTTTGCCAACTGCACCGGCATTGATGAATACGATAGTACTGCTGACGCGCTTGACGATATTGGCAGATACGACGCGATGATTCTCCGCGTTACAGAGCTTGATGCTACTGTTCTCGACGGGGCGACTCGAATGAAGGTACTTGCCAAACACGGCACGGGAACCGACAACATCGATTATGCCGCCGCAGCAAGACAAAATATTATCATTTGCAATACGCCTGGGGCAAATGCACAGTCAGTTGGCGAACACGTGATTGGATTGCTCTTGGGTGTCAGGCGACACATCCATACTGCAGACAAGCACGTTCGAGCGGGTGGCTGGGATCGAGCAACCTACACTGGCCGAGAACTTACCGGAGATACGCTCGGACTTTACGGGTTTGGATTTACTGCACGAGCAACCGCCACCCTTGCACGCGGTATCGGGCTTTCGGTGCTCACCTATGCACCACGGAGCACGGATGACTCACTCCCGGACGATGTCCAACGGGTCGATGATCTGACTGCACTGTTTGAGAAATCCGATGCAGTGAGTGCGCATGTTCCACTGACCGATGAAACCCACTATTCGATTTCAACGGAACAGCTTGACGCACTTGGTGAGACTGGTGTTCTCATCAATACTTCACGAGGAGACGTTGTCGACGAACAAGCGATCATTTCAGCACTAGAGAATGGTACCATCGCAGGCGCTGGCCTCGATACCTTCAGTCAGGAACCGCTCGGGGCCGACCACCCGCTCTGTACTCGTGATGATGTGCTACTGACACCGCATCTCGGTGGGGCAACTGAGCAGGCAATGGCACGAATGAGCCAACGGGCCGCAGCAAATATCCGAACCGTCTATGAAGGACAACTCCCCGATACAACACTCAATAGTAGCGACTGCACCATTGGATTACAAAAATAATTCCCAAATAGTGTACTAGTACGCAAAATAATCTCTTAAAACTGAAATTCATTTCCAATTGAGTACACACTTTTGCCATATTATCACAATTATGTATGTATGTCAAAAGAGTGGGACATCCTCCTTCCAAAACAGATCGATCGCTCGGGTCCAGAGTCACTTACCGATTTTGCACAGTGCACACGGATTACCGAGTACGAACGTACGGATGACGCACTCGCTGATATCGACCAATATGATGCGATTATCGTCCGGACGGCCGACCTCTCGGCGGAGGTGCTGGCACGCGCAGAGCGATTGAAAGTCATTGCCAAGCACGGCACCGGGCTCGACAACATCGACATCGAAGCAGCCTCGCGCCACGGCATTGTTGTCTGTAACACACCGGGAGTCAACGCCCGGTCGGTTGCCGAACAGACGATTGCACTCCTGTTTGGGCTTCGCCGCAACCTCCATACTGCCGACAGACACGTCCGAAACGGCGGGTGGGACCGTGCCGCGTTCGTTGGACGGGAACTCCAGGGGGATACACTCGGACTCATGGGCTTTGGCGCAATCGCCCGCGAAACCGCCGCAATTGCACAGGGTGTCGGCCTCGAAATCACCATCTACGACCCCCACCACGCCGACAGTAAGGTTCCAGCCGGGATCGAACGGGTTGACAGCCTGACCGAACTCTGTGCCCAGTCGGATGCCGTCAGTCTCCACGCGCCGCTCACCCCAGAGACTCGCCATGCAATCGGTGCCGAGCAGCTGAACGCACTCGGATCTGACGGTGTCATCATCAATACCGCTCGCGGCGGCATCATCGACGAGTCGGCGCTGGTCGATGCCCTCGATGAGGGCCTCGTTGGTGGGGCTGGTCTCGACAATTTCGAACAGGAGCCACCCGGAGCCGACAATCCACTGTACGACTACGACCGCGTGCTCTTGACACCCCACCTCGGCGGCGTCACCGAGAACGCACTCGAACGGATGAGCCGCCGAGCCGCCGACAACGTCCGCACCGTTTACCACGGAGCGCTGCCGGAGTCGACAGTCAACCGTGAGGACCTCGATCAGGAGGTGCTCCAATGAGCATTCGAAACGGACTTCGACGGACGCTCGAACGCGGCGACACCGTCTTCGGTGCAAGCGCTGATACGTTTTCGCCGACCGTAATCGAAACGCTCGGCGACATCGGCCTCGATTTCGTCTGGCTTGATTTCGAACACAGCGGCCCGAGCCCCTACGATAGCACCGTCTTTGAGGAGCTGACACGTGCGGCCGAAGTCGGTGAGATCGAACTCTTGGTGCGGCTTCCGGCTCCCGAGCCACCGCTCGTCAGAAAAGTCCTCGACGCCGGTGTCCGGACGATTCTGTTGCCTCGAATCGAAACCCCAGCGCAGCTCCAGAGGGCTGTCGAGGCCGCATACTTTTCGTACGATGGCCGTGTCGGCGACCGTGGTGTTGGCATCGGCCGATCGAGTCGGTGGGCCGGCTACGTCGACAGCCACATTGCTGGCGAGGACGACGAAGTTTTGGTTGGGACCATGATCGAAAACGAGCGGGCAGTCGACAACATCGACGAGATTCTCTCCGTCCCACAGCTCGGATTTGCGTTTGTCGGTCCCGCGGATCTCTCGATGTCGATGTCAGGGGGCGAGCCGCTCGATAAGCATCCTGATGCTGTCGAAGAAGCTATCGAACGGACACGATCGGCCTGTCTCGAAGCGGATATCCCGATCGGACAAATCCAAAACGATCCGGCTGACGCCGCCGATGCAGTCGAGGCGGGCTTCCAACTCGTCAGGATCGGCGGTGATATCGGTTCGATGCGCGAAACACTCGGCTCGCGGCTCAACCAGGTTCGATGATCGTCTAAGCGCCTCACTATTCGGGCCGTGGCCTTTTGATTGCAACATGAATCAGATTGATCGCTACGTGTACCAGTGTGCCCAGAGAATCAACACACCCTGAAGTGGGAGTCGTCCCCAGCGAACCGCCTCAGTTGGGTCACCACCGCCAGGCATCCCTTCAATGACAATTCCGTGGGTTGCCATGTAGACGTTCGCCGGAAATATTGCAACGAGCAACGCAATCGTTGCCCACGCTGCGTGCTGTCGCGTCCGGGATATCAAAAGCCCGATTCCGACGGCGATTTCAGCGAGTCCGGACAAATAAACGAGTGCAAGCGGTGCCGGAAAGATCGGTGGGATAATCTGGACATACAGCTCCGGTATAATGAAATGCAGTACCCCTGCAACAACGAACCCCAGCGCCATCACATATAATAATGAGCGCTTGAGTCGGTCGAGAACCACGGTCATTGGTGATACATCCATCTCATAATTTCATTCCGACTGGACAACGGTGTTCCGAAGCGTCCCGATTCCCTCATAAGAGATCGCAATTTCGTCACCAGGCTCGATGAGACCTGGATTCGCCGGGCTCCCAAACGCAATTACATCTCCGGGGTGGAGCGTGAATCGCGCAGAGAGGAATGAGACGACCTCCCGAGGCTTAAAAAGCATGAGGTCGGTGGTTGACTGTTGTCGTTCGTTCCCGTTGATTGTCGTTCTCATATCGAGCCCCACAGGATCCAACTCGGTCTCAATCCACGGGCCAAGCGGGGCTGATCCGTCGAACGCTTTTCGTGCAGTCCGCCCGGGCTGATCGAGGGCATCCAGATCGTTCATGATCGTGTATCCTTGGAGAATTCCATCGAAGTCATCTCTCTCGACATTCTTGCACTGTGTGCCGACGACGGCTGCGAGTTCCCCAGCATACGTTACTTTTTCGGAGAATGTTGGATAGGTAATTGGAGACGCAGGTGGGTGGACGGATACAGACGGTTTGATAAAGAAATCGGGTTCTGCCGGCCGCTCGTAGTCCATCTGATCGAGTGTTGCCGCGTAATTCCGACCGACACAATACATCGTCTTCGGACGGACAGGTGCGAGTAGGTCTCGGTCACTATCAATTGTATACTCGTCTGTCTCTGTTGTGAGAACCCCGTGTTCATGGGTCCCTGTCACGATCCCATCCACTGTTTGAGCGCGAGCCAGTTGCATACTGGGTCGTCACCATGCGGTCATAAGAAAACTTGCACAACGGTCGCGTATCCTCCCCTGTCTGTGAATGAAGGTACTGGACGGACTAAAATAGTCTCTCGCAAGACGGCGGTAGAATGGGATGCTCGATCAGGGATTTGAACCCTGGTCCTCGGCTCGAAAGGGCTCTACGTATCAGCGGACGATAAGCTATTTCGAGTGCATCCAAACTTTCCCGATTGCGATATTCAGACACCTACAATAACCTAAACACACTATACCTATATAAAACTCCTAGCTAATTGTCCACCAGCCAAGTACGGTTCACCGGATTATCTGCGCAAATCCTTTTTTC
>SL_4KL_010_BRINEDRAFT_10001273_pt1 | contig 13867 bp, 10 predicted proteins | sample SodLak_010_BRINE_2_FD_10664 | JGI IMG/M metagenome (IMG submission 10664)
AACATGTTCGTTGGTAACAATATAACCATCTTCTGTGACAATAAAACCGCTGCCGATACCTTCCCGAAGAAGGGGAGGTTCATCCCGGTAGAAATCCCGGAAGAAATCCGGAAAGAAATGCCGAAAGAAGGGGTCATCCAGAAAGGAATGATCTGACTGGGACCGAACCCGCTCAACCTCCCTTTCAGTATGAACATTGACCACCCCGTATTCAACCTCCTGAGCTATATCAGCAATAATGTTAGCCGACCGTCTGAACATCTCAGCAGCATCATTTTCAGCCTGAACTTCGGTAAGGCCTGCAAAAAACAGCATCAGCAAAACCAAAACCAAAAAAACCCCAGCACCTGCAGCTTTGAAGTTTTTTCTTTCCACTTCAATCACTCTCTTTCTCAAATTTGATCTGAAAAATTTCCCTGAAATCTGTCTCAGAAAAATTTGTTCTGGCATTTCTTCTCTTCCTTACTATATCATACTATATTGTAGTTTTATTGGCAATATCATCAGGAAAAATTTAATAAAAAAACTGCCAGCCAGAAAAAGCTGACAATTTAGCAGGCCTGTCCAGGCAGATAATCAGGCAGATAATATAATATAACCCGGTTAAGCCTGATTATAGACTGCAATTTTAATTAGAAAGATGATTAAAAAAAGTGTTTAGGAAAAATTATCCAGATATTTTAAGGGAATTTTTTGTTACTGGCTGCCGTTCCTGCTGCTGGCTTTTTCAATCAGTTCCTTTATATCTGCCAGGCTCTTCTCTGCCGCCTGGCGTCCTCTGTTTATAATCTCCTCATGAGCTTCAAAATCAAAACCCTGGAGACCGTTAAGGTCAGGTTCAATCAGGATATCATAACCCTCGGGGCGCTGGAGGGCACCTCTTAATATATTATAGGCTCTATTTCCGTATTCAATCCTGCCCTGGGGCCTTCCTGTAAAACTAAAACCTGTAGCCACATCCACAGCTATTATAATATCAGCCCCCAGCACTTTAGCTTCTTCAACCGGGAGATTCCTGACCAGGCCACCATCAGCCAGCCAGTAATCATCAATATCCACGGGGTCGAATAAAACCGGCACGGCAACACTGGCACTGACAATCCTGGCCAGCGGCCCTTCGGTAAAGGTTACAGGCTGCCCGGTATCAATATCTGTAGCGGTAATGGCCAGAGTAAGATTTAGATCTTCAATATTTTCATTTTGATAGAGCTCAGAAAGATAATTTTCTATTCTGTTGGTGGTAAAAAATCCCAGCCCCTTATTGTTCAGGCTGGGAAAAAGAAAATCTGTCCAGCCCAGTTTGTCAATTTCAGTTTTCATATCTCCGGTGCTCATTCCATCAGCATAAAGCGAACCGACAATAGCCCCGGCACTGGTGCCTGTTATTATTTGAATATCTATGTCATGCTCCTCCAGAACCTCAATCACCCCGATATGAGCCAGTCCCCAGGCCGCACCCGAGCTTAAAGCCAGAGCTACCACCGGACTCTCAGGTTTACTGCTCTCAGTATCTTCAGCCCTTAATCCGGGAGCTGCTCCGAAAAAAAACAATCCTGTCAGCAGAACCAGCACCACTAAAACTGCAATTTTCCCGGCAAAATTTTTCATCATACCCCTACCCCATTTTTGTATGATATTTTTAAAAATACCCCTCGCGGCTATTATTAAAATACTCCTCAGAGCTAAACTCCTGTTGTTTTATATTATATCATATTCTTAAACTAAATAACATATTTATTCAAGCACTTAACACTTTTACTGCAGTATTTTTATGCTTATTTACAGTGTTTTTCAGCACCGGCTGGGCCATAAAATTTATCTGGATAAACAATCGGCACAATGATCAATCGGCAAAAAAACAGTCTTGAAATTACCGATATATAGTGTATAATATTAACTGTAGGATAATATTTAATTAAATGAAGAATAATATTAAATTATATGTGGGGCTATAGCTCAGCTGGATAGAGCGACAGATTCCTAATCTGTAGGTCTTGGGTTCGAATCCCGATAGCCCCACCATTTTTATGCTTAAAATACTCTGTGTAAAGTGCAAAAACTTTTTCTCCAACCTTGCTTGAANTGGTAATAACAGTAGNGAATNATCAACTCTGCAGCAGATGTCTGTTTACAATAGCTTCCAGCCTTTCCTGCTGACCGGATTCCAGCNGCAAATCCTCAAAGCGATAATCCAGAGCTTCTTCTGANAGTTCTTTAAGTCCAATTTTGCCTTCCCTGATTTTTTTGCCGACTCCCTCCTGATAACTANGATATCTTCTGTCAATAAAATCTTCAATTTCACCTGAAGCAAGCAGACTGTNAGCTGCTTCCAGCCCTTTAGCAAAGGAGTCCATACCTAAAATATGAGCATAAAAAAGATCTTCCAGCTGAAAAGAAGCTCTTCTGACTTTAGCGTCAAAATTTAATCCTCCCGGCTCCAGACCTCCGGCCTTTAATATTTCATACATGGCTAGAGTGGTGCTGTAGAGATTTGAAGGAAACTGGTCGGTATCCCATCCCAGCAGCAGATCTCCCTGATTGGCATCAACACTTCCCAGCATATCATTTATTCGGGCATAACGCAGCTCATGTTGAAAGGTGTGAGCTGCCAGAGTGGCGTGATTTGCTTCAATATTGAGTTTAAAATATTCTTCCAGTCCATAATTGCGCAAAAAAGCAATAACACTGCTGGAGTCAAAATCATACTGATGCTTGGTAGGCTCTTTGGGTTTGGGCTCTATCAGAAGCTGCCCCTCAAAGTTAATTTCCTCGACATAATTTAAGACCATTTCAAAAAAACGGGCTAAATTATCCTGTTCCAGTTTCATGTCTGTATTCAGCAGGGTTTCATATCCTTCTCTGCCACCCCAGAATACATAATTTTCTCCTCCCAGCCGTTTGGTTGCCTCCAGAGCTTTTTTAACCTTTGCTGCTGCACAGGAAAAAACCCTGGCATCAGGAGAAGTGGCTGCACCATGCATAAATATAGGATGACTGAAAAGATTTGAGGTCCCCCATAGTAATTTGATTCCGGTTTCCTGCATTTTTTCCTCAATTAAATTAATGATCTCATCTAAATTTCTATTGCTTTCTTTCAGGGTTTCACCCTGAGGAGCAACGTCAGCATCATGAAAGCAAAAATAATCTATACCCAGTTTCGTCATAAATTCAAAGGCTGCTTCCACCCTGGCTTTGGCTGCTTCCCTGGGGTCATCAAATCTATCCCAGGGTCTAACCAGAGTGGGGCTGCCAAAGGGATCGCTGCCATCTTCTGTCATGCTGTGCCAGTAAGCCATAGAAAATCTCAGGTGCTCAGCCATTGTTTTGCTGCCTATCTTTTTATCAGCCTGATAATAGTTAAAGGCCAGAGGATTTTTTGAATCAGGCCCCTCATACTTCACTTTTTCAATGAAATCAAAATAATTTTTCATGATGTGCCCTCCTTATTTTCCTTATTACAGATGTTAATTATCCAATAATGCTGACAGATATCACTTTTACTCAGCCAGTTCTTCAAATCTAGCTATTATTTCTAAAGCCGGGTCAATCGGAACCTCTGCAGGTTTTACATTCTCAGGGATACTGATAGTCGGAGTTTTTTTCAATTCTTTATCTGCAAACTGGGGAAGCCAATCCCTTTCTGCTTCTAACATTTCTGCTACCATATCACGAGTTTCTTTTAAAGTCAGCACAGCACCGGTTAGCGGATCCAGGGCACAGGCCTGAACAATTTTTTCTGGATCGCCTGAAATTGCTGCTTCCACTGCAAGGCGCTGAACATTAATGTTGGTCAAATTAACAGCAGCACACTGGGAGGGCAGATCTCCCACGATTGTTTTATTTAAGCCATTCTGGTCTGCATAGATTGGACCCTCTGCACAGCAGTCATCAGGTAAATTTGTTATCATTCCACCGTTCTGAACATTTCCGTTAAACTTAAATATTTTTCCTGTTTCAATGGCTTCTATTATATAGGAACCATATTCATTGCTGCGGGGTGGCAGTTCAGTTGATTCATCAGCCAGGATGTCCTGTTTGTTGTATTTATCAGCCACTCTGGCACACCATTTAAAATATGCTCCTGATTCTCCTCCAAAAGAAGGCTCGTCGCAGTAAAGATCAAGTGCTTTATTATTCTTACGAAACCATGGTAAGTACTCAGAAAGATGTCCGGTAGATTCTGTCATAAAATAGCCAAAATGACGAAAGACTTCACCTCGAACTTTTTCATTTACATAGTACTCTGGCTGTTCAAATTTTTCTCTAAGAATCGGATATAAATCCCGGCCTTCATGTTCCAGCTTGATAAACCAGCCCAGATGATTTATTCCTGCACAAATAAAATCAATTTCTTCTTTGGGGACATCCACATAACCGGAAATAAGATCCATTGTAGTCTGCACTCCATGACATAACCCGACAAAATTTATATCAGTCTTGCTGAGAGCCCAGCAGACCATAGCCATGGGGTTTACATAATTTAGCAGCAGAGCGTCTGGACAGAGATCTTCCATGTTTCTGGCCAGATCAACTGCTACAGGTATGCTTCTTAAGGCTCTAAAGACTCCCCCGGGACCAAGGGTATCACCAATGCATTGATCCACTCCATATTTTTTAGGAATCTTATAATCATACTCAAAGGCTTTAACCCCACCAACCTGAAAGGTGGAAATAACATAATCTGCATCTTTTAAAGCTTCTCTGAGATCTGTGGTAATATAAACTTCAGATGATAGATTGTTCTCATCAATAACCCGCTGGGCAAAATCTCGAACCTGGGGAGTCTTGGATTTACTGGGAGCCATCAAAGCAAACTGGGTATCCTCAAGTCCTTCTGTAGCCATTATATCCAGCATCAGTGTTTTGCAGAAGACAATACTTCCTGCACCAATTATTGCAATTTTTCTCATTATATATTTTCCTCACTTCCTGTTAAAAATTATAAAACCCGGTTGTGATTTTTTTAATGGCACTAAGAATTATTAAAGTTAACCTGCATACCCCTTACCAGCCTGATAAAACATAAGAAAATACCAGTTAATTTTCAAGTTAAGCATTGTTTTTTTATCAGCTTACAAAAATTCCCATTGCCTGCTCATGAAATCATTTAGGAAAGAATAAACCCCGGGCCGCAGAAAAAGCCCGGGGATTTTCTGCTTGATGATAAAGTTATTCTAGATTAAAATGGTGAATCGGGGAAATAAAAGTCTTCAGCATTTTCCGGGGTAATTAGTTCAGAGGCAATTATAAAGTCTCCCAGTATTGGTGAGGGTGAATCAAAATGAAGAACTGTTATTTCGATCCCGGCAGCAATCATATCAGGAGGATAGGATACAGTAACAGGTGTTAACTCATCGCCCTCCATTACTCTTTCAATAATTTCAACCATTCCTGCACCGCCGACAACAAACATTTCGTCTTCCCGGCCTACTTCACGAATAGCTTCTATTACTCCCAGAGAAATATCGTCATCCTGGGCCCAGACAGCATCAATGTGGTCAAACCTTGTTAAATAATCCTGCATTACTTCATAGCCATCATCCCTGTTCCAGTGGGCATATTCCCAGTCCAGTACATTGATATCAGTTTCATCAACCAGTTCCATAAAAGCTTCAAACCTCTGGTCATCTATCAAGGTGGGAATGCCTCGAAGAATTACAATATCTCCAGCTCCATCCAGCCTGTCTATCATATATTCAGCGGAAACTCTTCCCAGTCCGGGGTTATCACCGGCAACATAGATATCCTCGATTCCTTCTTCCGCAAGACCTCTGTCAACAACAGTTACAAAAACCCCCTGTTGCTTTAAAAATCTTACCGGATCAGTAAGAGGATCTGATTCGAAAGGCAGAATGATTAAAGCATCAATATTGTGAATTGCATATAGATCCTCAATATCATTGATCTGTTCCTCAGGTCCCTCAGCAGTCGCCAGTATGAAATTGTAATGAGGATACTTTTCCTGCAATCTTTCTACTGTTCTTTCAGCCCAGTAATTAACTCCACCTGTCCAGCCATGAGTTGCTGCAGGAATTGAAACACCAAAGGTCATTTCTGCTTCTGCCCTAACCGGAGTTCCCATAAATCCAAAGACGGCAATAACGGCCAGAATTAATAAACCAATACCAGCTTTTTTCACTGTGAATCCCCCTTATTTTTTGATGTTATGATCTGAGATCAAAATTATCCAGAATCAAGCTATAAAGAAGCTTATAACCTTTTAGTTCTGACAACCACCTCCTTTATTCAGTAACATTTCAGGAACTGCTTTTGCTTCAAAATAACCAGCATTCCAGTGATTATTTGTTTCCACCTCTTTGAAACATAACTGCTCCAATAATTATTAAACCCTGAACAGTACCGTTCAGATAAGGACTAACAAGATCAGTTAAGTTTAAAATATTACCTATTAAAGTTAATATAATAGCTCCTACTATGGTGCCCCATATTCTACCATAACCTCCCTTAAGGGCTGTACCGCCAATAATTACTGCAGCAATTGCCTCCAGTTCCCACATTAGACCTGTGGAAGAAGATGCTGCCCCCAATCTCGGCACATAAAGAATTGTAGCTATAGCTACACATAAACCCTGAATTATAAAAGTCAGAGTTCTAATCCTGGAAACATTGATCGCAGAATATTTAGCTACTTCATAGTTTGAGCCAATTGCCAGACAGTATCTGCCAAAACTGGTTTTGTTGAGCACAATTGTAGAAATTATAGCTATAAGAGCAAAAACAATAACAGGCACTGGTATCCCAAGAATTAGTTGATAATAGACCGGCCGATAAGTCGCCCTGATTCCAAAATCTAAAGATAGAGTCCCGCCATCAGCCAGATAGGTTACCAGTGATCTGAAAATCCCCATGGTCCCGAGCGTGACAATAAAAGGCTCTATTTTCCCCTTGGTAACAAATAGTCCATTGAAAGACCCGGCCAGAAACCCCAGCCCGACTGAAACAGCCATTCCTACCAGTACAGTCTGAATACCAAAACCTAATTGAGCTGAAATGCTGTTCATTGCAATGATCATTACGCCTGAAATAAAAGCTGCCATTGAGCCGACAGAGAGATCAATGCCTCCAGCTACTATAACAAAAGTAGATCCCACAGCAATAATTCCGATAAAAGCAGTCCTGGCCAGCACATTTCTTAAGTTACCGGCTGATAAAAAAGCCGGATTAATTATCGTAGCTAAAATAAATAAAAATACAAGAGCCACCAGTGGTCCTATGGCCTTAAATGTTGAATAATCCAATTTTAGACCTTCAAGTCCAAATGCCTTTGCTATTTTCATCAGACAACCCCCCTCAAACCAGTAGCATAGTGCATGATGGTTTCTTCATTCATGTCTTCCTCTTCCACTACACCGGTAATTTTCCCGTCACACATTACAACCACTCTGTGGCAGAGCCCGATTATTTCCTGTAATTCAGATGATATTACAATACATGATTTGCCTCTTTCAACAGTAAGTTCTTTAATAAAGGTGTACATCTGCTGTTTGGTCCCCACATCAATCCCGCGGGTTGGTTCGTCAAAAATTATTATTTCCGGTTCAATTTCCATCAGTTTAGCTACTCCCAGCTTTTGCTGATTTCCTCCACTCAACTTGCTAACCAGCATATCGGTCCGGGGGGCTTGAATTTCAAATTTGGCTTCAGCCTCTTTATATGCTCTTAACTCTTTCTCATGATCAATGAAAGGTGAGGTGAATTTTTTTAAAGCCAGTAGAGTCAGATTAAAAATAGTTTTTTTATCTGTGAGCAAAGTTTTCCCTTTGCGATCCTCAGATAAATAGGCAATATTGTGATTAATAGCATCAAGATAATTTTTTATTTTTATTAATTCACCTTTCTGATATACCTCTCCCGATGTTTTTTCTCTTAAGCCCACAACTCCCTCCAAAAGCTCGGTTCTGCCTGCTCCAACCAGTCCGGCAAAACCCAGAATCTCCCTTTCTTTCAGCTGAAAGCTAGCAGATTCCACATAGCCCGGAACGGTGAAATTCTTAACCTCCAGAACAATATTTTCTTTAATACCATCTACTTTATCAGGATACATATCCTTCAAGTCCCGCCCAACCATTAAGTTAGCCATATCAGCTTCACTCAAATTATTGGACTGCTCAGTTGTAACCTGTTTGCCATCTCTTAGGACAGTAACTCTATCGGCAACTTCCTTAACTTCATCTAATTTATGGGAAATAAAAATTATACCCACCTGTTCCTGTTTTAACCTTTCAATCAAATCAAATAATACCTTTACCTCGTCTTGCGTCAAAGACGAAGTTGGCTCATCCATAATAATAATCCGGGCTTCTTTGCGAACTGCTTTAGCAATTTCCACCATCTGCTGATTTGAGATGCTCAAATTCTTTATTCTGTCATCGGGAGAAATTTTACAGTTTAACTCCCTGAGAATGTTTATCGTTTCATTCTTCATCTCCTTTTCATTCAGCAGCAGGCTTTTCTTCTTTTCCTGTCCTAAAAATATATTTTCTTCAACTGTTAAATCTTCAGCAAGGTTTAACTCCTGATAAATCATGGCAATTCCATTTTTTTCTCCTTCAATAATATCACTTAATTCAACTTCCTGGCCCTCTAAAAAGAGCTGTCCTTCTGTGGGCTGATGATAGCCTGAAATAATCTTCATCAGCGTAGATTTACCTGCCCCGTTTTCACCTATTACTGCATGCACTTCTCCAGGGTAGAGATCAAAATTAATTTTATCCAGAACCCTGACCGGACCAAATTCCTTGGCTATATTCTTTGTTTCAAGCAGTTTATCAGCCAATGTTCACCCTCCAGATATTTCATAATAACAGGTTTCATTAATTCCCCATCGAATCATCAAAGGCCATCTCAGATGGTTTAAAATCAATGTTTTTAACAAATTCAACAGCTTCTGTTGCTCCATATATTCTATCCATTCCATCATCTTCCCATTCAACTGAAAGTGGGCCATTATAATTCATTTCATTGAGCTGTCTGATGATTTCTTCAAAGTTAACATCACCATGTCCCAATGATCTAAAATCCCAGCCTCTTCTTAGATCACCAAAGGGCAGATGGGAGGATAGGATTCCAGCTTTACCATCCAGTGTTACTGCTGCATCTTTCATATGGACATGGTAAATCCGCTCAGAAAAATCCCTCAGGAATATATGAGGTTCAACACCCTGCCAGATTAAATGACTGGGATCAAAATTAATCCCTAAAGTTTCTCGATAGTCAAACTCCTGTAATAGTCTCTCGGTGGTGTAATAATCAAAGGCTATTTCTGTGGGATGAACTTCAAGAGCAAATTTAACGTTATTTTCATCAAAAACATCAAAAATAGGATCCCAGAGCTTCTTTATTTCCTGATACCCTTCAGCTATCATCTCCTGAGAAGTTGAAGGAAAGGAATAGAAAAATTTCCAGATGGGCGATCCAGTAAATCCTGTTATGATATCACAGCCCATATTTCTGGCTCCCTCTGCCAGTAATTTCATCTGCTCTATTCCCCATTTTTGAATTTCCTCTGGTTTTCCTGCTATTTCATCTGGAGCAAAACCATCATATCTTTTATCGTACCTGGCACCGACACATTGACCTATAATATGTGTTCCTATAGCCCAGCAGTCAAGATTGTATTTTTCAAGGATTTCTTTTTTATTTTTTATATAATCCATATCCCGGCCCTTATCAGCTTCAAAATGGTCTCCCCAGGATGCAACTTCCAGCCCATCATAACCCATCTCGCTGGCCAGTTTGCAAATCTCTTCAAATGATAAATCTGCCCATTGTCCGGTAAAAAGTGTAACTGGTCTGCTCATTTTTTTAACCTCCTGGTATTTGATATGTGGTAAAAATTAATAACAAATGTGGTAATATTAATAACAATTATTCTGCTTAATTCTTACTCAAAGTTAACCCAGCTGGCACCCTGTTTGGAACTTGCCACACACTTTTCAATAAATTTTACTCCTCTTAAGCCTTCTGTAATCTTAGGATAATCAAAATCCTTTTCCTCAATTCTTCCCTTTTCTTTTTTCTCCAGTAAGGCCGCAGAAAAATTTGCATATATATTGGCAAAGGCTTCAAAGTATCCCTCGGGATGGCCCGGTGGAATCCTGTTTGTCTTTTGAGCTTTGTTTCCCAGATAATCATGACCCCGGGATAAAATTTTAGTAGCCTCACCCAGTTTGCTGAAATAAAGGTAATTTGGATTCTCTTGGGACCACTCCAGAGAGCCCTTGCTGCCAAATATTCTAACCTTTAAACCATTGTCATTGCCTACTGCCACCTGAGAAGCCCAGTACATACCGGTGGCTCCATTTTCATATTTAATCATGACCTCACCATTATCATCCAGTTCTCTGTCTGCAACAAAGGTATCCAGATTGGCACTCAGCTCACTTATCTCCAAACCGGTAATATAACTAACTGTATGTTCAATATGGCTGCCAATATCACCAATACAGTTTGATATGCCTGCCTGATTGGGGTCTGTACGCCATGAGGCCTGTTTATTTTCCTCACCTGCTGGTTCAGCCAGCCATTCCTGAGGATATTCTCCCATAACAACTCTAATATCCCCAATTTCACCCTTCTCCACCAGTTCTTTTGCTTCCTTAACCATGGGATAACCTGAATAGGTATAGGTTACACAGAATTCAGCATCATTCTTTTCAGCAAGCTGTTTAAGTTCTAAAGCTTCCTGTGATGATGTTGTCACCGGCTTATCACAGACAACACTTATTCCTCGAGATAAAAAGGCTTCAGCAATTTTAAAATGGGTGTGATTTGGTGTTACTACTGAAACAAAATCAATACCATCAGTAAGCTCTGATTCTTTTTCAGCCATCTCGGTATAATTTTTATACAGCCTGTTTTCATCTATTCCAAGATCCTTACCGGCTTTTAACGTTTTTTGATAATCCCTGGAAAAACTGCCGGCCGCCAGAACATTTTTGCCGTCAAACCTTGCCGCTGTCCGATGAACTTCCCCAATAAACGCACCGGGACCTCCTCCAACCATTCCGTATTTAAGGACTTCAGCTGACATATTATCCCTCCTTATTGGATAATTATTAAAATTTTAAAGCTTAAGTTGGCTGATTATGCCATGTTCTCTAACTATCCAGGCCATGCCTAAATTAGCTGATTCTTTGCCGAGATCGCTAAATGCAATTTCTGTACTATTCCAGAGCAAATCAAGAGCCTGCCGGGAAACAACTTGTTTAAATCTCTCGGATATATGTTCTTTGATTCTAATAATCCCTCCTCCAATAACAATAAGTTCAGGATTAAGGCTGTTAATAACATTTGCTACTCCTTTGCCCAGACCATCTGCAGCCAGGTTTGAAATTTCCACAGCCAGAGGATGATTTTCAGCTATCAAATTATAGATTTCTTCCTGAGAATACTTCTTCTCTTCCCTAATCTCCTGATTGAATTTGTTGTAAATAAACAATTCTGAAGCCTCAGTTTCCCAGCAGCCCTGTCTGCCGCAATGGCAGCGCCGCCCATTTTCAGTAACCTTTAAATGACCATATTCTCCGCAGTTACCCGTAGCTCCTCTTATCAATTTTCCATTGAAAATTATTCCACAACCAATACCCTGATTTACAGAGATAAAAACCATATTTTCAATCTCAGGATAGGCAAATGTTTTTTCAGCAATAGCTGAAGCCTTAGCTTCGTTTTCTAAAAATAAAGGAGTATCAGGAAATTCAGCTTTAAATTCATCCAGAATGGGTGCATTTTCCCAGGTTAGGTTAGGAGCAAAAACCAGTTTCCCACTTTCTTTATTAATCAAGCCTGGAACTGAAATTCCTGTGCCCAGAAGCTTTTCTTTAAACCGGGGATTATGATTTAATATTCTCTTAATTTCCTGAAAAATTTTGATAAGAGATCTGCTGACATCATTTTTATAAAGTTCCTCAATTATAATTTCTTCAACAATTTCATATTTAATATTAAATAATTTTATATTAACCTGATCAACTTCTATATTTATTGTTAACATATAACCTTTTTCAGAAATAATTTCTAAGTTCACCGGTTTTCTGCCGCCTGTCGAAGAGCCTTTTTTGCTTTCCGTAACAAAACCCATTTCAATCAAATGATTTACATGGTTTGATATTGTTGCTGCACTGTAACTGGAGGTATTTGCCAGCTCTTTTCTGGTTATAGGCTGATTTTTGTAAATCAATTTAAAAATGGCATAAATATTGTTTTCTCCAATATCTTTTGAGGTGCCATAAAGAGAATTCATTGATTTCACCTGCTTATCTTATGAGATATTATTAGCGCATTTTTTAAGATATATGACATGTAAAAATTAGTTAATTGAATGCTTAATTTAACCTTTAATTTAACCCTGTAATTATACTATTATCCATCCAGAGTTAAAATCCTGCAAAAAATTATAATTTTTTGAAGTTTAACTGCAAAAAAATTTGCTTGAATTATGGCCAGTTCAAAAGAACGTCAATTATCCTTCAAAGCAAAATATTGAAGCTTCATGATTTTGATAAATATTCTGAGATTGTTTATTTTTCTGTTTGACTTGATGGTGTCTTCAATTTATCTAATTTCTTACCAGACTAAGCTCCGAGCGGTAGAGAGACATAATAATAAAAAATATGACAAACATAACTCCGGCTATTAGGGAAAAGGTCAGGGGGAAGCCCAGCCATTCAGCCATATTCACCCCGAAAAGCGGTCCCAGCATTCCGCCCATATCACCAAAAACCCGGTAAATTCCCAGGGTTCGGCCCCGCAGGTCAGGCCGGGAGACATCACCCAGCAGAGTGAGCAGGGGACTGCTCATAATGCCTGAACAGGTACCAAGCAGCAGAAGACCGATAACTATCATGATTAAAGAAGGCCAGACAGCCCAGACCATAAAAGCCAGAGCTCCCAGCAGAGCTCCTGCCAGGCTGTAGGCAGTTCTGGTATTGGCATTATCAATGAAACGCCCAAGTATTAAAGTGGAAAGCCCTTTAGTGAACATCATAACACCCATTAAAAGTCCACTCATGCCCTCAGGACGCAGACCAAATATATTCACATCATAATGCTGAACATAAAGGGCAGTCGTGGCCAGAAATACTCCCTGGACAGAAAACCACTCCAGCATGTTACAGACTGATATTTTCAGCACCCGACTGTCTGAAATTGCCAGCTTAACTGCCTTAACAGGACCTACTACAGAAGCTTTAGCTGCTGCTTCAATTCTGCGGGGAATTAAATAATAGGCAATCAGGGTAAAAACAAAAAGAGAAGCAGCAGAAAAAATAAAGGCCGCATTATAACCAAAATAATCCGACAGCAGGCCTCCGATAAACAACCCGGTAGGCAGCCCAAAAAGTCCGGCAGTACGAATATAAGCGGTTCTGCTGCCCCTGTTGCCGGTATCGGTGAGGTGAAACATCAGGGCATATACTGTTATAAATCCAAAAGCTGAACCGATTCCATAAAAAAATCGGGAGATGAAAAATAAATAGCCGGGAATAACCGGACTTATGGTCGAGAGAGAAAATCCTGCCACACTGAGAGCTTTAATTAAAAGACCGATAATCAGCGGTCCCCGGCAGCCGTAACGGTCTACTAACTCTCCCACAGCGGTATTAAAAATAACCCGGGAAATTCTGTTCCCGGAAATTATCATGCTGATAAAAAAAGGCGAAACTCCCAGAATCGGTCCAAGCAGGGGAATTATAGGAAAAGCAACTCCACTGCCCAGGCCATTGAGGAAAAATATTACCCCCAGGAGCAGCAAAATTTTATCAGCCTGTTTCCGGGAAAATTCCGACTGAGAATCCAAAATAAAACCTCCAGCTGAGTACAGCTATAATTTTAGATGTTTAAACCA
>SL_4KL_010_BRINEDRAFT_10001276_pt1 | contig 13852 bp, 16 predicted proteins | sample SodLak_010_BRINE_2_FD_10664 | JGI IMG/M metagenome (IMG submission 10664)
GACGACGAGTTCCTCGACGAATTTCATTGGTCACCACCGAATTCGCGGTCACCACCGATGCGCGATGCCTGTGGCCCGGATTGGCCCTGGTATTTCGAGCCCCGCTCAGCGCCGTATGGTCGCTCCGCTGGCGATTTGAGTTCGGTAAAGGTGAGCTGCGAGACGCGCATTCCGGGCGTGAGCGCAACGGGCGCGGTGCCGAGATTGGATAGTTCGAGCGTGATTTGCCCCTCGTATCCGGGGTCGCATAAGCCAGCTGTCGCGTGGACCACAATCGCCAGACGGCCAAGCGATGACCGACCCTCGACGTGGGCGAGGAGGTCCGGTGGAATCTCGACGCGCTCCTTTGTAGTTCCGAGCACAAAATCGCCGGGGTGAAGAATGAAATCGTCACCATCCTCAACGTACGTCTCGGAGACATAGTCGTTGATTTCGTCCTCACTGTGTGGGTGAATATACGGAATGTTCGTCCGCTGGAACTCCAGAAATTCGCGACCAAGTTTCAGGTCGACGCTTGCGGGTTGAATCTGTAACTCGGGGTCATCAAGTGGGTCAATGACGAGGTCGCCCGACTCAAGGCGAGCGAGGATATCCCCATCTGAGAGTATCATATCAACCACACGGAGGAGCAGTGAGTAAAATCTCCCGATGTACTCTAGGTTTCGTTCACGATTTCGCTGCCAGGAAAGACACTTTTCCTGACGAGCCAGATAAGCACTCCAGTAGCGAGGATACCCGCGAGAACCGGGATAATGGTGGGTGCATCCGGAAACCGCTGGTAGACCCCAGTCATCAGTGCGCCACCACCGAGCAGCGCGCCGCCGATGCCGACGTAATACTGCTGTTGACGGAGCGCTGCTGATTGTGGCGTCGGCTCGGTTGCAGCCTCGCCGTCAGTTTCAGAACGCTCATCCGCCGATTCAGTGTCATCGACAGACGGTTCAACCGAAGGTTGCTCCGGCGTAGTTGGCTCTGATGAACCGTTCGCTGTCATTACTCGCAGTAACGGGTCAGCACAAAAATCGATTGCGTTACGGCTTCAGTTCAGCAGAAACTGGTATGCATCGGCCGCTGTCCGCTCGGGAGCTTCTTCCATCGGAACGTGGCCGACCCCATCGTAGACGACGAACTGTTTGTCATCGACACACGCTGCAAGGTCTTGCCCGAATTCAACTGGGAGCCAGGTATCGTCTTCGCCCCACTGGAACAGCGTCGGGACGTCAACGTCACAGATATCGTATTCGTCCCGGACCTGTGGACTCGCCTCACAGGATGATGGCAGGACCGGCGTGCTGTTGTCCGACTCCTCGGAGACGGATTCGTCCATATGGTCCTCTTTGTACCGGCTGGCAATCTCCATGACTGCTCTGCGATTCCCACTCCGGAGCAGGAGGTCGTGATACCGGTTGACAAGCTCCGGGGTGACAGCCGCACTGTCGCTATAAGCATCTTTGAGTGCTAGCCTGATGACGACACGAGGAGTGAGATACCGAGGGAACATGTCGGTTCCGAGCGCACGGTAGTTCTCCGCGAGGTTGGACAGGAGGGTTGCCCCGCCAGCATCGACAAGGATGAGTTTGGAGACGATATCCGGTCGGTCGGTAGCAAACCGCCAGGCAACAGCCCCGCCGAGAGAGTTTCCACCGACGGCAATATTCCGAAGACCAAGTTCGTCACAGAACGCCTCGACCGTTTCAATCAGAACCTCAAGCGAGTGGTCACCGTCTCGGCGCGGGCCTGTGAGCCCGAATCCCGGCATATCGAGCCTGATAAACCGAACATCATCGGTGAGCTGGTCTGCCCAGCTGTTCCACGTGTGCAACGACGAGTAGGTACCATGGAGCATCAACAGCGTCGGAACATCGTCATCATCGCTGTCAGCAGGGCCTTCGTCCCGGTAATGAACCCGCGCTCCGTTGACATCGACGAACGCGGAATGTTCGTCTGTATACTCCCGCTCCAGAGAGGAACCCGGTTTGTCGGGCTGGAACGGAATGAATTCGTTGAAGGTGTCGGAAACGACGGAGTTAGCGATTGTAAGCCCAGCAGTGAGGGGGAATAACGGCATCTTACCATCCCCCTCCAGCGGGGAAACAAGCCAGACTGCCGGTATCGCTTACGAGCGGTACTCCGGCAGGTGAGTGATAATCACTACCACACACATCGGCACACAGTCGACCCTGTCGATTGTTCCGTGTCATCTAATACCATCTATTATCAGTACTGGAATTTGAATGCTTCGTTTTTTCTCATCAAAATTGACTCGTAACTGTGCAGACATCTACTCATTGCTGAATTAGAATATCATGCTGTGGGATATCTGGATTTTTTTACCATATTGTTAAATTCTGCCCCACTCATTTGGCAGTTATACCACTCCTACTGTGAGATGCTGTGGAAACGTAAATCAATAGACGGCACGTTGTAAGACGTTCCTACTATGTGCTAACTGTCTTATCGCCAACGGATTTCAATTGCTGAGAATGGGAAACAGATGCGTACGAACAGTCAGGAGCACTCACAATCGCCGGCAGTGTCGGTTAGTTCCCCCCTCACGAACGCGGCGGCGTCTCGCGCCGTACGAACGGGGTCTTCTTCCATCGCGATGTGGCCCACGCGGTCGTAAACGATAAACCGATTGTCGGGGACAGCCTCAGCAAGTTCCCGCCCGAATTCACAGGGGAGCCACTCGTCTTCACACCCCCACTGGAACAGCGTCGGGGCCTGCACGTTGCCAATATCGTACTCGTCCCAGACCTGTGGCTCCGGTGCATATCCCGACGGAAGTCGTGGGAACGACTGGTCGAGCGCATACTGTGTTTCGTCAAAATACGTCTCTTTGTAATTTCTGGCAATATCGACAACTGCCCCACGGTTACCCGGTCGCAAGAGTAAGTCGTGATACCGGCGGACAAGGGCCTCGGAAAGCTTTGTCTTGTCGTAATAGGCATCATAGAGAATAAGTCGAATTATCATTCGTGGTGTCATATACCGCTGGGCAAATTCGGTAGTGAAGGTCATCAGATTGGCTGACAGCGTCGATAGAAGCGTTGCACCGCCCGCGTTAATGAGAACAAGTTTCGAAACCAACTCCGGGCGAACCGTTGCGAGTCGCCATGCGATACCACCACCCAGCGAATTTCCGGCCACGGTCACATCCGTCAACCCGAGTTCGTCACAGAACTCGCTGACCGTCTCAATAAGCCCGTCAAGCGTCTGTTCGTCGGTCGTCCGAGGACCGGTCAGCCCAAATCCCGGCATATCCAACCGAACAAGTCGGAACTCGTCACCGAGTTCTTCGACCCAGCCATCCCACGTATGGAGCGACGAGTACGTTCCGTGGAGCAACAAAAGCGTCTCGCCATCTGGATTCCCCTCATCGCGATAGTGAACCCGTGCGTCACCAACCTGAACAAACTCCGAGGCTTCGTTGGTATACTCCCGTTCGAGCGTTGATGTCGACTTGCTTGGCTGAAAAAGGCCAAATTCGCTGTAGGCCTCCTGTGCGAACCAGTTGGCTGTCGAGAGGATTGTAAAGGGCATCATCTGTTACTCATCCAGCGTGTCGGCGTGCGTATCTGCATCCTCCGGGTCGTTAACCGGACTCGATGGGTGATACGGGGTATCATACTCACCAACCCGCCCATCGAGTCGGTCAGGGTTGATTCGACCACCGAGCAGCATGAAATCCAGAATAATCACGTGAAGCATTGCTTCGAGCACTGGCACTGCTCGCGGCATCAACACCGGGTCGTGTCGCCCGACTACTTTGATTTCTTTCCGCTCGCCGGTCTCCCAGTCAACCGTCTCCTGTGTTTTCGGGATGCTCGTCGGTGCGTGCCAGGTCACCTCGCCGAAAATTGGCTCTCCAGTCGTAATCCCACCCTGTACGCCACCGTGGTCGTTGCCGACCGGAACTGGGTCCCCTTCCTCGCTTTCGATGTGGTCGAAGCTGCCGTCGTCGAACGTCCAGTCCTCGTTGCGCTCCTTGCCACGCATCGTTCGCGTATCGCGACCCGCTCCCAGATCAAAAGAACTGACCGCCGGAATTGCAAAAATTCCCTGGCCGAGTCGGGCTGCGAACGAATCGAACCGTGGAGCGCCGAGACCGCGGGGCACTCCTCTGCACTCGAAATACACCGAGCCACCAATCGAGTCCCCCTCCTGCTGATATTTGTCGATTGCGTCACGCATTTTCTCGGCCGTCTCGGGATGGGCACACCGCACGTCGTTTTCCTCGGTGTGTTCGAGCATCTCCTCGAACGTTACCTCCGGTGCAGTGATATCACCGACCTGATTAACGTGCGCTTTGACAGTCACATCGTAATCGCTCTGTTCGAGCACCTGTTTTGCCACGGCTCCTGCCGCAACCCAGTTGACCGTCTCTCGTGCCGATGACCGTCCACCACCGCCCCAGTTACGCGTCCCGAATTTTGCTGAGTACGTGTAATCACCATGAGACGGGCGTGGTGCGGTAATGAAAGGCTCGTATTTTCCCGAGCGAGCGTCCTTGTTCTGGATGACCATTCCGAGCGGTGTGCCGGTCGTGTAGCCGTCCTGTACCCCGGAGTTGATGACAACCTCATCGGGTTCACCACGTGAGGTCGTTATCATCGATTGTCCCGGCTTGCGCCGGTCGAGTTCTTCCTGTATCAACTCCTCGGAGAGTTCGACACCTGCCGGACACCCCGAGACCGTACAGCCCATTGCCTCGCCGTGTGACTCGCCGAAAGTCGTCATCTGAAAAAGTCTGCCGAACCGGTTCCCGTTCATTACCCGGCATTGTCCTTGCCCGCTTATAATTGTTGAGAAGCGGGGGCGGTTACGGTGTGGAGACTGCAGCCCCGAGTTCCGAGAGCACATCAAAGAAGTCCGGGAACGAGACGTCGACGTGTTCTGCCCCCTCGATGGTGGTCTCCCCCGCTGCAACGAGTCCCGCAACAGCAAGCGACATGATGATACGGTGATCGCCGCGACCGCCGAGGGTTGCTCCGCTGAGCGTCGAGTCCTTACCGTGGATAGTCAGTGTTTCTTCCGTCTCCTCAACCGCTGCACCCATCGCCGTCAACGATTCCGCCATCGCGCTCACGCGGTCTGTCTCTTTGTAGCGGACGTGCTCACAGTCGGTAATTCGCGTCGTTCCATCCGCAACTGCACCGAGGACAGCGATTGTCGGGAGCAAGTCGGGCGTATCGGCGACACTCACTTCAACGCCGTTGAGGTCGCTCTGGTTCACCTCGATGACGCCTGCAGATTTGTCCCACGACAGCGTTGCCCCCATCTCCGAAAGAATATCGATGATAGCCTGGTCGCCCTGTGCGCTCGGATAGACGCCGGTGACCGTCAGCGAGTCTTCGGCAGCGAGTGCGCCAGCAGCGAGCAGATACGAAAGCGACGAGAAGTCACCGGGAACCGTGTAAGAGCCCGCAGAGTATTCCTGAAACCCGCCGACCGAAAAGCCACGGGCGGTCTGCCGTGCTGTCACGCCAAACGCATCGAGCACTTCGATTGTGATATCGACGTACGGTGCGGATTTGAGCTCCGTCTGGAGCGTGATATCGATCCCCGCATCAGTCACCGCGCCAGCCATAAGAAGGGCAGTAATATACTGCGAGGAGACATCGCCGGGAATCGCAACGCTCCCACCAGCGATTGGGCCGCCGATGACCAGCGGAGCCTGTCCGTTGTTGCGCGTACTCTCTGCCTGTCCACCGAGCTGGTCGATTGCCCGTAGGAGCGGTCCCTGCGGTCGAGACCGCAGCGATTCGTCACCGGTCAGGACGGTGAGGCCGTCTGCGAGACCCGCTGCCGCCGTGACAAGGCGCATCGTCGTGCCACTGTTTGCACAGTCAATAACGTCCGCCGGAACCGACGGTGTGCCGTCGAACCCGTCGACGACGAGCGTCCCTTCTTTCTCCGTAATAGTTCCACCGAACGCCTCCACAGCGCGCATTGTTGCGCGGGTGTCGGCACTCAGGAGCGGGCTCTCGATAGTCGCGCTATCCGCATATCCTGCGGCGAGAATCGCACGGTGAGTGTAACTTTTCGAGGGTGGCGCCTGTGTCTCCCCCGAAACTGTCGATTGTGTCACTGTCCGCTTCATGCTACGCAACTCGGTGTCCGCTCCCTTGATACCGTCGGTTCAACAACGCACAGCGAGACACCGACCTATGTCTCGAATGACGCTACCCGGAACGAACTGCCCTCGCTCTCCCAGATGACCTCGACGAGTTGATTCTCCTCGACCCAGACGATAATCGTATCGCTCGTCGAGAAGGTCCCGTCGGACCACGGCTGGTCGTCCGGCTCAATAGTTTCGAGTGTGCCTTCCGATTCCGTTCCAGTGATACGTATCCGTTCAGGGTCAATATTGTCCCCTCCCACGTGAGTGATTTCGAGCCGTTTCAGGTCCTCGCTCGAACCAGCCTCGGAAGCGTCATCCCCCCAGCTGTCGGTCGCCTCCTCGGATGGGTTGCCGGTCGATTCAAAAAGGATACTGGCGGAGGGGGCAGGGTCCTCAATATCCTCACCTATCCCCAGTACGATTGTCGTGATAACAGCGGCGAGGAGCACAGTAATCGCAACCAAGAGAATGATGCCGACGACCGGGGTTGCCCCGTCATCGTCAGCCCAGAGAGAAGCTAATTTCATGAAATGTGTCCTCGGGAGGCGTCAGCGAGCCACCGTATGATGTCGCTTTGAATAGATGTTGTATTGCTGGGAGTATTATAATTGTTTTCTGGTTTTGTTACATGAAGCACTGCTAGGCATCCGCCATCCGGATTCTGCTGGGGGGATAAAGTTATAAGAACGACTCCGCTGAAATCCACCAACTCTGACAGGAATGACGTGCTGAATACAGGGCGCGTATGCAGCATTTGGAATATGCTCGATGTAGCAGTTAGATAATGCAGGTGGATGAGGTTTGCTCAGAATGGTCTAAAGGATGTTTTGAGAGATAGTGAGTAGAAGTCTATGACCTGGATTCACACTCAATAAGCCAGAGAATCAAAAACGAGCCAGTCTTCTTGATTTTTGACTACATACAAATAATCATTAATTTCGGTACCGCTAATCAGATAGTTCGTATAGATTACTGCTGAGTCACTAAATCCATACTCTTCATCTATTTCATTAATAGAACTGTATCCTTGTTCTATAGTCTCTTCTGCCCTTTCTTCTTGTTCTTCTTCGTCAAGGAGATCATACACCATAGTCTCCACATCCGATTCCTCTGTCTCCTTAATTTCGACATCTTCATTAATTATGTCATCCGGACTGTCTTCGAAGTAATACAAGAATGTTCCAAAGTCAAAAACCACGTCATTTATTGAACCGGCTTCAAGTATTTCATGTACTACATCATTGTATGCATCGAGATCATCATTAGCGATGGATCGAACAAATGTCTCACCGCGTTTTCTGGTGTGTTTTCATCTGCAAAACCTTCTTGTTCAGTTCCATTCTCTTCAGTCTCTTCTCCGTCTTCACCTATACAACCAGATATAGCCAATGCTCCAGCAGTTCCAACTGTAATAAGCCATGTTCTACGACTTTGCTCTTTATTTGTCATGATACCATTATTAATTGAATTTATAAAAATGTGTCTCATTACAAAACCTACACTTTCTCTAAGCTATTTGAGCTGTAGGCCTAAGCCATTGAATACGGGAGTTCTATGTTAGATGCCCGGAAAAAGCGTTCAATTTATACAGACACTCTCACTACTCCAGTGAGACACTCGGTCCCGTTCTATAACACCATCCAGTGCTGTATGCATCCTCTCTATTCGGCACGACCGAAAAGAACATGTCATCCGACAAGTAGTTCAACGGAAACAAAGAAACAATATCAGACACTACCAATGACGGGCTGCAATCCCGCTTCTGCTACTGGAATATGCCAATACAGTTCGAGCATGTTTCCATCCTGTGTTCGTTCGACTGCCTCCGCGGACTCAATACCCTCGAATATTGGGTCGGTCGCGATAAACGCGTCAACGTTCTCCATGGCATCACTGGCATCGGATTCGTCGGTGAAAATTTCCAGTCGATTGATTCGGAGGTCCTCGTCATCAATCGTACTGCTGAACCCACGAGCGACAGAGCCTGCAAAATTACCCGATTCGGGGTCATCAAACGAAACCTCCGGCGTACCGCGAACACGGTAGTTGTACTCCGTTTCCAGTTCATCCAGAACGGTTCTAACAGCTGTATCAACCTGTGGGTCGTGGTATCGTCTCCGGTTGCCCGCTTCTGCGTCAATGACTGCCTCTACACCGTCGAGTGCGGTGCGGTCACCAGCAACGGAATCCTCTCCCGCGTCGAGCGAGACAGCAATAAAGACGCCATCAGTGAGTCCCCAGACGCTTTCCGAATCGGGGTCGCTGTACAGTTCGTACCCCTCGTATTCGTCGGCTAGCTCGTAGCCAGTGGCTTCGAGCGTGGTGCTAAGCTCGTCCGTATCGAGGTCGTGTTCGGCGATATCAACCTCGATGCCGCTATTACGAATAAGGATGAGACGGTCGACATCTTCCGGTTCAGGGTCCGCTGCCTGCCAGTCGAGAAACGGCTGATACTCTTGCCACGTCTCGTCTGGAAGTTCATCTCGATGTTCACCAAGGTTTGCCGGATGAGTTGCAAACGCCTGGTAATGGTCAAGTTCATCCCCTAATTCCGCGGGTTCGACCAGCCAGCGAAAGCGAGTATCGTCCGCTCGGGGGACACCGACACAACCCGAAAGCCCAACAACAGAGAGAGTCCCAGCACCGACACCGGCTTTCAAAAATGCTCGTCGTTCCATACCGGTAGCAACTGGCGGATGCGATAAGTAATTTCTGACCGCGCCGTAGAAAGCAATATCAGAGGACGTTACCCAGCGGACGTTACCGCGTCGAGATTATTCGTCGGGGTCGAAATCCAGCGAGGCAGAGTTGATACAGTACCGTTTGCCGGTCGGGTTGGGACCATCCTCAAAGACGTGGCCGAGATGGCCTTCACACTGAGCACAGATGACTTCGGTTCGGCGCATCCCGTGGCTGGTGTCCACTCGTGTGTCGATATTTCCTTGCTGGTAGACGTCGAAAAAGCTCGGCCAGCCGGAACCGGAATCAAACTTCTGTTCGGAGTGAAAGAGTTCGTTCCCACAGCCTGCACACCGAAAGGTGCCCTCGTCTTTCGTATCGAGTAATTCGCCACTGAATCGTGGCTCAGTATCGGCTTCACGAAGAATACGGTACTCCTCTTCGGTCAGTATCTCGCGCCATTCCTCTTCAGTTTCCGGGAGAGGTTGCTGTTCGCTCATACACTTTGGTATGAACTGCTGACGTATATTCTCTCCTCTCCCGGAATGGTGGTTCGTTCAATCGCCCTGTCCCCAGAACGACTGCGAGTACGTCGAGACGGACGTCGCGCTCGGAGCGCGCGAAAGCAGGCTGACGAGGATAAATGTCGAGTACGCAACGAGCACACCGACGAACCCATAATGCATCCCAAAGGTGAGCGTCTCCGGAATCACACCAATCGTGGGAAACAGCAAAATCGTCACACCTGGTCCGAAAATGAGCGATGCAGTTGCGCCACTTTTCGTCGCCCCACTCCAGTAGACCCCGAGGAAAATTGGTGCAGTAGTAGTGGCAAATCCGACGACAGCGAACTCAATCAGTGGGAAAATCCCGGCTGGTTGGACGAGCGTCAGGGCTACTGCCAACACAATGAGGAGGAATACCAGCAACTGCGTTGCTCGCACCTCCTCTCGAGCGGTCGCGTCCGGATTAACAAACTCCCGATACACATCCCGACTGAGCATCGAACTCATGGTCAGGGCAACCGAATCTGCCGTCGACATGATTGCGGCCGTTGCCCCGGCCATCACGATGCCGAACACAACCGGATGCATCAGCGTCTCGACGAGCAGTGGAATCACGTAATCCGGCTCCGGTGGCTCTGGAATGACGCCAACCGACCAGACACCGAGCACAGCGCCGAAAAAGTAGATAGGCACGGCAACCAGTGCAAATAAAAAGCCGGAATCGCGCATGATTTGTGCGTTTCCAGCGGAGAAATACCGCTGAATCGTGTGTGGATAGCCCGGGACCCCAACGGCAAACGCCAGTGCTGCGGTCATCACAAACAGTGGTGTCCAGAGTTCTGCGGGGCCGACGATATCGAATAATCCAGGGATTTCCTGAGCGGCCGATTCAGCAATCTCCGTGCTATCTCGAACGACCATAACGTAGGCGACGACCCCAGCCAGAACCGCGAATAACACCGTTGATTGGACCGCATCAGACCAAATGACACCGCGGTAGCCAGCGATATGGATATACACAATCATGAACAGCGCCATCAGCAACACGGCCACGGTAAATGGAATACCAATCAGCGTGTCAAGGGCAACACCACCACCAAGCAGTTGTCCGGCGAGCATCGCAAGCATGAAAATCCCGGTAACAGTCAGATAGACGACGCCAAGCAGCGGGCTCTCGTAGCGAACCCGAATATACTCCGCCGGCGTGACGATATCGTGTTCAGTGCCGATGCGATACAGCGCAACCCCGACAGAGGCGAAAAAGAGCGTATAGAGGACGGCAGCTATCGCAAGAAACGAGAACGGCCCAAGGCCAACCTGTGAGGTATCCGCTCCGATCCCAAAGACAGTGAATGCACTCAGGACAGTCGCGGCGAGTGTCAACCCGAGGACGAGCGTTCCGACACCGCGGTCGGCCAGGTAGAAATCAGCAGGCGTGTATTTGGTAAACCGTGCGGCATAGACCCCAATCAGAAAGACCAGAAACAGATAGGTGAAAAAGACCGCCTGTGCGATTGTGACTGGCATCTCAGGTATCCTCCGTTGTGTCTGCATACAGGCTAACAGCTGTCCATGCGAGGACGAACAGCACCGCAATGACACCGAGCTGTGTCCAGAGCCATGCTGGCAGGCCGAGATAGAGCGCCGTCCAGTCCGCGATAACGTACTGGTGACCAGCGGCAAGTGCGAGCAACACCCCAACGAGAAGGACAATCACATACCGAACCAGCGGCGGTTGCCGAATCCGGTCAAACACGGTCTCACTCATCGTATTATCCCTTCGTGTGGCTGACGCTCACATAACACCAGCGGTCTCAGTTGGCAAATTGAACAAAAATTGTCCAAGACCCCCTCAATACCCGTCGAACCGAAGCACGGGCTCCAGTTCATCGGGATCGATATCCTCGAACGCCTCGCGGGCAATCGTCCGGAGATGAACCTCATCCGCACCGTCAACAATCCGGAACGCACGGATACTCTCGTAGAAATCCGCAATCGGCAGGTCCTTCCCGATGCCGTTGCCGCCACAGTACTGGAGTGCGGTGTCGATAGCTTCCTGTGTCGCACGTGCTGTGAACACCTTGCTCATCGAGACCTCGATGCGTGCCTGTTCGCCTGCGGCAATCCGCGCTGCTGCCTGCCGAACCAGTGCGCGAGCGGCCTGTAACTCCGTTTCGCGCTCGGCAATCTCAAAGCGTGCGTGCTGCTTTTCCGAAATCGTTGAGCCGAACGCTTCCCGCTCGCTAATGTACGTTCGAGCCACTTTCAGCGCTCGCATTGCCATCCCCGAAAAGCGCATACAATGCGTTAATCTGGCCGGTCCAAGCCGTTCTTGCACGTGCATGAATCCCGCGCCTTCCTCACCAAGGAGATGTTCCTCCGGCACCCGGACGTTATTGTATTTAATTTCGGCGTGACCTGCTCCGTGGAGTTCACTGCCCATGTGTGGCACGTCGCGGATAATCTCGACCCCATCCGCTTCCGCCGGAACGAGAAACACGGAACAGCCCTGATATGGGTGAACATCTTCGTTCGTGCGGGCAAAGACGAGCAAGATGTCGGCTCGAATGCCGTTGGTTGTCCACCATTTATGGCCGTTGATGACCCACTCGTCGCCATCTTTTTCGGCTGTGGTCTGTATCATCTTCGGGTCCGAGCCAGCACCCTGCATCGGCTCGGTCATCGAGAAGCCGGAGTGAATTTCCCCCTCCACGAGCGGTTCAAGATACTCCTGTTGCTGGAGATCAGTGCCGTGCATCTCAAGCAGATGCATATTGCCTTCATCCGGCGCATCAACGCGCATCGCGGCAGGGCCGAGAATCGACCGCCCCGCCTGTTCAAAAGTCGGTAAGAGGTCATCGAAATCAACGCCCATTCCGCCGTGTTCTTCCCCAATCTGTGGTGCGTATATATCGTACTCCCGCGCGGCCTCCTGCAGTTCCTTGATAGTCGATGCCGACGCCGTTGTCCCACCAGCAAGTTCCCGCTCGCGCGGGATGACGACCTCATCCATCAACCGCTGTGCGCGCTCGGCGAGTTCCATCGCTCGTTCCGAGTCGTTGAACTGTAACATCCAGCGTAACTTCGTTCGTGTGTTGCATAAAACCCGGAGAAATCAGCGGACAGAACCACGCTACTCAACGATAATTCAGTTTGTTATAGTTGGTGACTCAGTTCGACACCGGTGGCAGCCGAAGGATAACGAGTGCAGTTAGCAACGAGAGTCCTGCCAGCAGGCCAAACGCCTCATCAAAATACCCCTGGTCGGCAATCCACCCAAACACAACCGGACTGCCAGCGGCGAGCAGGAAAAAGATAGTCCGAGAGATACCAAGTCCAGTGTTCTGTACCTCCGGGTCAAGGACAACCGTCATATACGCCAACATCACCGTCCCCTGACCGGCTTTAAACGCAATGATAGCCGTGACGAGAAGCAGCGGAACAAGCCCTTCAACGATTGGTAAGAGGGCAAATCCAGCACCGGAGACAACAGTGATGAAAAACAGGGTTTTTCTGACACCGATTCGGTCGTAGGCATTTCCACACAGCGGTCGCACTACGATACCAAACGCAAAAAACAGCGCAAACAAGGCATTCGCGCCGTTGGCAGGCAGGTTCTTGATTTCGATAAGATATGTCGGATAAAAGCCAACGAACGCCTGACTGATAGCGAGGACAAAGACCATGATGAGGGTCCCGAGTACCATCGGCGGCTCCCGCATTTCCGCATATACCTGCTGTAATCTCTCTCGCGTCAGGCCATTGGAATCCCCCTCCACCGGGGCCGTTCGTCTCGGAACAACCATCCAGAGGGCTACAGCAACAAGGATGAAAATGGGGATGAGCACGCCAAGGCCGAGTTGCCAGATAGTGGCGGCTGCGATGAACCCCACCGCTGGCGGTAAGAGCGTGTTGCCAACATCGCCAATTGCGCCAAGAAAACCATGGACCGTTCCGACGTTGTCTGGATAGACATCCGCCAGCGCTGTTAGCCGGACCACCCCGAACAGCGCAATTGCAAAACCAAGCAGGGCAGTGCCAACAAAGAGAAGAATCGGTGACCCACCGAAGACAATCAAAGCGAGGGTGCCTGCTGCAATCGCCATACTCGCTGCCAGCGTCAGTTTCTCGCCAACCCTATCCCCCATCATCCCGCCGGGAATTTGGCCAAGCGCATACGCCAACCAGAGCACCGTGAGCAATAGCCCTGCAACGGTCAATGAGAGGTCATAATAGCTTCGCAGAGACGGCAACAGCACGGGATAGGCCATCCGAATACCAATCGAGAGAAACCAGCCTGCAGAGATAGCAATAAAGATTGGCAGTCGGTCGTCCTGCCAGTGTGTTCGAATTTGGGTCAGGAGTGTTGAGCGTCCGAGCACGTGATACTCGGTCGTTTGCGACCGCAGTAGTTGTCCGTTCCGTTTGGAGTGTGGTCAGCGGAATGCGAATTGATTTAACGTCCGGTGACACAACAGTTGGATATGCCATTTGTTACTCGGCTCACCCTCAAAAGCGGGGATGGCGACCTGCTTGAATCGGT